>Ga0181612_132400_pt1 | contig 12355 bp, 9 predicted proteins | sample HoacroProtozoa21_FD_119630 | JGI IMG/M metagenome (GOLD analysis project Ga0181612, IMG submission 119630) | Hoatzin crop microbial communities from Cojedes, Venezuel. Combined Assembly of Gp0051906, Gp0051904, Gp0051908 | reverse complement strand
GACTCAGTCCTTGTCAATATCACAGAGTAAATTGTGGAAAAAGCTGTGATTTGTAAATGCCGTGCACCTTTACATTCTGACCTGGAGATATTCACAAGGCAGATAAACAAGAGCCAAGGGTACTTAAATGTCATGAGTGCTATTACAGAAAATCATAGCAGCTTCACTTTTCTGGCAAGGTGTTATCTCAGTCAACGGGAATTTAGCAGATAAATTGCAATTTTATAGCAATTGTGATACATCTCACCATGAAATCTCAGTGGTTCTCTCCAGAGAGCTAGCATCTGTCCAAAAAAGGTATAGATCATCCTCCTGATATAACCACAAAATCAATGGGGCTGCTGGTATACTCGTGCACTGGGACAAAAATACACCCCATATGTCCACAGCCAGGACTTAGAAGTCCAGAGAATATTGATTTCTTCATTTTAACAGACAGTATTTTCTTCTCCATTGTAATTCTCCAACACCACCACTTCTTGTTGCAGGATCTCAGGCTAATTCTTCTCACAGGGAAGTGTTTCCCACTCCCAAACGTTCTCATCAGGACCTTTGCCATCAGCTTTGCTTACCGATAAAGCAAAGAGGTATCCAGCTACTATTCAATTAATCCGACAGACATCAAGCAAAAATTAACCAAAGGAAGAAGAGGGCAGAAAATATTCTGCCTTCATGATTAATGACATTTCTTGAGGGGAAAGCCTGTATCCTCCACACTCTGGCACTGCAGCAATCCAGGGGAATGGACAGTGACACGAGCAGGCTCCTTTTGGGACAGGCTGGCCGTGGACTAGGATGGCATTTGCTGATGGTGCATGTCTGGATAGAGTTAGAATAAATTGCTCAAAGGCTTAACTCAGCCTGTGACTGCAATGCCTCCTGCTGAGGTAACACAAAGAAACAAGGCTTCCAGCAACAAACTGGTCATTAAACAGGGCCCAGACCCAGGTCACATGAACTGACATCTGTGTCCAGGAGAAGATGTCCGGGCGACCGAACAAAATTTGCTCTTTCACAGATGAAATTTCCTTTCAGGATCAACAGTCCTCCCTCCAGCATTGAGCTGATCCCTATTATCACTGCTGTGTTATCAACACAGAAACGACCCTGTAACGAGACTGGCAGAGAGGGAAAGCACCGGCATTTAAAGGACCAGGGTGGGGGGGCCTTCCTGCAGAGAGCATATTATATCCATCACCACGCTACACATATTAGCTGCATTACTTAAGCTGCTCAATTTAAATGGCAAGGGGTGACCTGGCAAAGGGCTTTCACTGGAGGGAAGGCTTTGCTCACTAACCTTCAAAAGCCTAGTTTTGATGACTTTCAGAAGTCTTTGCAGGGTCTTTTAGGCTGTAGTTGAATCAGTACTGTGGAGAGCTGTTGAATTGCTCGAAGTATAAGAGGGAACAACCACATAATTAGGATAATTTTTTTTTTCTATGCAGTATGAAGGAATCAGCTATAATTTGAATAAGGACTCAAAACTTTTTTCTGGGTGCATTCTTCAGGAATTCTGAAATCAACCAGTAGCAAAATACCAAAAAATAATTTTATTCAGTATATTTTTCTATGATGAACTATATTTGAAAAACCTATGGGACATTTTCCAGTGGAAAATTGCACGATTTCTTCTTGGTTTCATACTCCAGGCATTCTGATCTGGACTTATTAGCAGTTTTCAGAACCCCAGATCCCAGAGTTATCAGTTAAGATGTGAATTTTCTGCATTTTGGCATATCTTGGGTATCAGAGTCCAGGCTGAAATGGACAAATACAACAGAAGAAAGGTCTTATTTTTGTGTTGCTGAAATCATGAAAATAAATAACTGCAAGCCGAGAAGACTAAATAAAGGATGTTAGAGACACACAACTCATGCACCATAAAAATTCACCTGGAGGTAAACAACTATGTTCTTTTTGACTTTGCTCTACAGAAATCTAGAGCTTGGTGGGATAAGGTGAGGGTGCAATGTCTTCTGTATATGTATACTGTACTCTGATAGTATCACACTGACACCCCAAGAACAGTTCCCATTGCCTAATTAGCTACAGAGTATGGTTTGCAGCCCCCTAACAGAAGAACACATTTTGCTCTGAACTACTCTCTCTGCTGAAAGCTTCAATATGCATTTTTACCTGTCTTGTGATTGTTTTACTGTCTGGAGCCAGTCCATTTCCTCATCCATATAACAAGGAGATTATACAGTACAGTCAGTTTCATGCATCACTTCACTGCTGTGACTAAAATGTAACCGAGCCTTGGTGTGATTGGTGTGAAATCCTGCTGCTTTACTTATCAAGGACTGAAACCACTGGAGTCCTTCATTTAAAACTAGAACTAAAAGCTTCTGTAGGCTGGATGCAAATAACTTCAAAGTATTATTACAGAGTGTCTGCATCAGAGATTCAATCTGAAGGCAAGGCAGACATAAAAAGATGCACTGGAGCTGTAAGTTGGATACCTGGAGTACAGTGGTTGCCGTTTCCTCCCCCTTAAATCCTATGCTTAAATCCATCCTCATCTCACATAGCACTAAGGCATGTGCTTATGTTGAAACATTGATCTTAATCAGAGGTAAGCACTGAAATCAGGGACTGCAGATAATACCATGTCTTATTGAGAAGGGACAGCCTTAAACATTGGAGAGGTGAGAAAACCTGCGCTGCTGGTCACTGATTAATTTTAAAGTGACAGGCAATCTGTTTGGGTTTCTTTTCAGACTTTATCTCCTCCAAATACATACATGGCCCTAACGTCATCATACCTGAACATTTCACTCTTCTTCCATGCATCAGCCACAAACCAGAGCTGAGGTGTAAGAGATGGCAGCCACCTCACCACGGCATTCCTATACCACATGTCAAGGACATTTACAAGCAAGGCAAGAAGGATCCAGGCAGGTGCAGAACAGTCAGCCTAACCTCAGCCCATGGTAAAATTAAGGAATAAACCCATCTGGAAGCAAAGTCCAAGCATATGAAAGACAACAAGGTGACTGGGAATAGCCAGCATAGATTTACCAAGGGCAAACTGTGACTGACCAACCTGAGAGTCTGCTATAACAAGACAACTGCCTTGCTGGAGAAGGTGAAAGCAGCAGAGGCACCTGCTGATTTTTGACAGCGATCCATTGCATTCTTGCAGACAAACTCCTGAAATATGATGGGATAGATGGCCTACAAATTGGGTAGATAACGAGAAGGTCCAAGGGGCTTGAACAACGTGATCAGCAATTCCAAACACATCTGGTGGCTGACTACTAATGGTGTTCCCCAGGGGGAAATGCTGGGGTCAATACTGCTAAAGATCTCCACAAATAACCTGAACAATGGAATGGTGTGAACCCCCAGCAATTTTGTGAGTGACATCAAATTGTGGAAAGTTGTCCATGTGCTGCAGGGCTGGCTTTCAGAAGTACTTCAGCCGGCTGCAGAAATGTGCTAGCAAGAACCTCATGAGGTTCAGTGATGACAAATGGAAATTCCTTCACCTGGCATGCATCAGTTCAGCTATGCTGAGTTCATTTCTAGTCTGACTCTCATCCCTTTTCATGTGTGGCTTACAATTGTAACAAACGTTGTGCTGCTGTTTTCATTTTGACTTTTGGCTTAAAAAGATTCCTCCTCCAAAGCTTGGAATTTCTCAGAGACCTATGAATGTATTGCATCCTTTATTCCCAGCATTCGTGCTCCACTAGCAGAAAGGTGTGTGCCAGGGCTGTGTCAGGAAGAGCGGAGGCATTCCGCAAGCGGTCAAAGACATTCAGAGCAGTGCTGTAGCTGACTGATGCTATGGTGTGGTTGAACCTGAGCTGGAAAATTCAGTTCCATACATATGGTAAACAGTCAAATCTTCCACTGGTTAAATCACCTAAATTCACTGACACTGATGAAATTATTCTTCTCCGTACTGAATACTGACCATATCCTGTGGCATTTAGTCTCCAACACATATGGCTGACCGTAATCACTGTTCCACTGCACATGCTTGATGATGCCACAATAAGCACTTTGTTAAATATACCTGAAAACTTTGGAAGCTGTCCAAGTCTTTCTTGTGGGAGCTGGGGAGAAGATGCTGCGTTTTGGATTTACTACAGAATCACAATGCCAAGACAAACCTCCTCAATACAGCAACTATTATTTTAGAGGAATGAGAGATCAGGATTTCAGTGGGATTATAACTGTCCACCCGAAACAAGATTCACAATATACGGGCCTATTATAGACTGGCAAACCAATTACCAGCTGTGGTATGGGCCAGGTAGCAAAAGCAGGCCAAACCGTCAGTGTTGTAAATGGACAGAGCTTCATTGAAATCAATGGAATTGACCAGCTTATTTCAGTGATAAATAATATGCTGCAAGTTTCTCTATCATTTAAAAAAGGGGTTTAATAAGAAAAGCTTTCACTGCAGTGACCGACAATTATGTCACATAAAGCAAGAGAGAAAATCTAATTTGTCACAGAGGTGGAAGACTACAGATGTAGATCTGAACTAGATTATGAAATGCAGGTATGTGTGCAGTTTGAATGCAACAGACAACTCGGTTCCCAACTGAAGTAGGGTGGAAGAAATATCCTGTTTTTTAAGCACAGGGAATACTTTAAATTAGCAGCTATTTGAAAAGGTACTCCATCTACTTGGAATATTCACTTTTGCCATGAATGAGTGGGCATTCAGCATTTGTGATGCCTGCACTCCCTGTCTGGTGCAGTGAAACTTGCTGGCAGCCATCCCAGAACCTTTCAAGGATGAGTACATGGATGTTTACAGTAATTTATTGGCCACTGTTTGCCAACCCCTGAGAAACTACATTCCTCAGTTAAAACTTTAACTTCTTGCTAGACTGTTGTAAGTAGTGACAATTGAAAACTATTGTTGAGGACATGGTGAGACTTGCCTGATCTTGGGAACCTGTTTGGCAATGGACAGCAGAAATATTCCATGCATCTTGCTACTCCCCTTCTAGAGAGCAGTGTGGCTATGCCAGCAAGTATTTTTTATTTAACTTGTAAAGCTGTCATTGCAGACAGATGTTATTGGAAGAATGTCCCACATAATTAGTTTCTTCTCATAGCGTAAGGCTTCTTGCATACTATTTACCAAAAAGAAACTGAGCTCAGAGGCGTGTGTAGTCTTGTTAATTTCCAGAATGTATCTATCCACATGCATTCCTGATTCCTAGGTTTAGTGGTGAAAAAAAACTTCCTTTTTTAAAGATGACCTCCCTCTCTAGGTACCATCCCCTAGATCTACCTCTATGATAAGAAACAGTGAACTTATTCTTTCTCCTTTCCGCCTTCATTTGTACACACTTCAGAGGCACAGGTCTATTCTTAAAATTACAAAGCCTTTTTCAATGGGACGTAAAACTTCAGAGTGTAAAAAAAGATAAATGCAAACAAGCATGTGGGAAAAGTTAAATGATGTTTAATTGATGGTTGGAACTGTTTACAACAGTATCTCTGAGGAGCTCTTCTAATATTATCAGGCAGAGCAGATACATTGATGCTTTCAAAAATTTAAACGGCAGGGTGAGGAGGTTTCCTTCAAACATATCTGAATGCTCCTTCTGACTCTCTTAAGGAACAGAGACCTATTTGTCTAGATGTTCAACATAATCGTAGAGTATGTCTGTTTTCTTTTTTATATCTAACTGTGTTCTTGCTAAGAACAGTACTAAATAACCCAATAGCCAGTGATATACTTTTAGATATTTGTAATAGCCAAATTGCTGTAACACTGAGGTCAGCTACAACATATTACAGCAATGAAAAAGGAATTCTTTTAAAAGATATACTTCATTTGGTCTGACCTGCTTTTTTCCTATGAAAAAGTCTAGGAAAACCTTTTTGAGTATACTCACAACTACTGCAAAGGTTATTTGAAACATCTACTTGCCATATTTTCATGTAGGAGGTGTACACTGTAGTTTATAGCTTATACAAGGCCCCTTATTTAAGGATTTTGTAAATTCAAATGTGTATCTTCCCCATTCTTTTCTGTCCTTTTCTTCCAGTCTGGGTTTCACTGCAATTCTATAGTTGACTTCTACTGGAGTAGTTAACAGCAAACCCCACTGAACACATGTAGAATTAAATTTAAAACCTCATGTGGTTATTAGTGAGACACACTTGATGCCAGTATCTTACCTGAATGGTGTAAACAGAAAGAAACACATTGAACTCAGTAGAGTTGCATCAGTGTTGCAGAGGTGTGAGATCAGATTTTGTAGATGGAATGGAGTTATCATACATACAGATTTAATCAATACACTCTTTATCTTTAAGGTTCTTGCAGGAGGTACGCAGGGAAGGATCAATCTTATAACTGTGTATGAATACATGATGGGAGGGAGTAAAGAAAATGTAGCCAGAGTCTTTGAAAAGGACAAAAGGTACTGGACACAAATTGTAACACAGAAAAACTTCTTTTCAATGTTTAAAAACCTTTTTTTTTTTTTTTGTTCCAAAGGTGGTCAGACAGAAGTTGCCCAGAGAGGTTGTGGAGTCTCCATCCTTGGAGATACTCAAAACTTGACAGGACACGGTCCCAATCAACCTGCTGTTGGTGACCCTGCCTTGAGCAGGGAGGTTGGACTCCGCAGTGTCCTGATGTACCTTCTCAGTTCATCTGTTCTGTGATTCTGTGAGTTTCAGCTACACTAAACCACTGTACTTCTTATTCCTTTGACCCTCATCCTCATCTTTGTGGATTACTGATTGCCAGATTAAGAAAACATGCCATTTAAATATCATTTATCACTTGCACCTGTTATCAGAATTGGTATTCAGCAACACTGCCTCTTAAGCTCAATTTTGTGGCACTATTTGTTATGGGCAGAGAGTTGGATAGGAGTGAAATCATTAGTGATTCATTTGTACCATTTATATGACATGTTCCGAAAATGGTGTGAAAGATAGGCAGAGATTACATCAAATCATTCTAATCTGCCTCAGGGTTGTTATAGCTAAGGATAAAGAATAAAACGCAAACCAGAAGCAGAAACAGATAGATATCTGAAATAAATGATGATATAATCTATTGCTCTCTTTGCTGCAAGGTTATTCCAGTGCCTATAAACATTCCTCAGAGATCCACAGTATCTGTGTTTAAAACCCACCAAGCATTGCTAATTTAAGGACTTGTTAGTGCTATTCCCTACTCCTGACATCATCCAAGAACAAGCCTTTAATCTTGTCAAAATTTTATGACTAAATAAAAATTCTTAACTGAAATTTTTTAAGGATTTGATTATGGTGAGATATTTTTGTCCAGAGGGCTGCTAATAGTCAGGGAATTTGGCCTTTGGTTTGAAGACAAAAAAAAAACCTGTTATAAAACCTTTTTTGCTTATTCCTGTAACCAAAACAGCAACAAAAAAATCCTATTAAAATTAATCAAGTGTTAAAATAATAACTGGAGAGCTCTTTAGGTCTTTTACAGTGTTTCCTTACGCAAGAAACTGAATAACATTTACACTAAATGGAGAAACCTTTATGCATCTGAATTTTCCAAGCACTACCAGATTAGATTGATACCTGTAGCCTACATGACCAACCCCAATATGGCAGTAAATGCTATTTTATATATACATGGTCATTTAAACGTTTGGGGTACTAGGCCAGATATGATATGAGAAACAAATGAAAACTGGAGAGCAGAACCAGTACGGTATCCATGTTTCTAATCAGCTTCTATTCAAATCAGACCAGACTTTTTTTTTTTTTTTTTTTGTATACATGTCTATCAGTGCCAAATCCAGCCTGGGACTAAGTGACACACAGCCCGTCTTTCACAGACCCCTAAATGAGATCAACCTGATCTCAGAGTGATGCAGCGGCAGTTAGGTGATGCTTTTCACCAAACGTGCTGTTGTGCTTGCCTGAAATTTCTGATGTGCCAAAATGGAACAAAGTAAAGGGGCTCAGTTTTCACCAGATGGGTGCTCAGGGCTTTATTGCAGATTCCTTTGATGTGCTGAGCCCAAAACCAGAGACTGCCAACTTGTCTTGGAAACTGTAGGCCAAGGTGGCTGTGTATCTACTAATACCTTGTCTGTGCCTGAGGTCATTCTCCTGCATGAAGATCAACAGCCATAGGACAGTCCACAGCCCTGTCACTAGCCTCTTAATCTCCAAGACAAGGTGGCCACAAGCAAACTGCCCACTGGGAATGGCAGCTGGTCTCTGTCGACTCCTGTTTCATGCCCAGCAATGACCTGGGAGAATGACATTTGGCCTGGGCCAAAACTAAGCAGAGACCAGGCTGATAAAATAGGAATACAAGAAGTAGATTTCAAGGCCTGGTAACACTCTTTGACACTATTTTCCCTAATACAGATACAGCCTATATATCCCTTTGAAGATCAAAGCCTCATCATGTGACAGCAACTCAGCTGCAAACATAAAATTAAAATCCTCTCTCCCTGCTTAGCACATGCTTAACACAGGGGGGATGGGATTTGAGATGCAAATAAATGGTAGATTGCACAGAATCAGGACTGTGACTTCAACATTATAATTTTAAAGTTATAAAGAAGAATGCATATGAATACGTAACTTGGAAATGGAAGAAATAATATTAAGAAAGAACTAAAATAAGATATTTCACTCCAGATCTCCTGGGAAAACTACAGCAATTGTTATCTTGAAGAACCCTAACATACTTCCTAGATCTGTACTTGCACATAAAGGGCAATTTCATCAGGCCTTTCAGTGCGTGGTTACCCCAGAGCACCACTGTCTCTTTTAAACAGTGTTTCTTTATCGTTATGGGTTTGTACTGTTAGCTTAACATCCCTTTGCTTTACCATTTGGTGGATGATTTGAACTAACAGAAGGAAACAAGAAACATAACCCAAAAATGTGTGCTTTGCTCAATTACAGTCAAAGACGTTAAACCGTAATAATGTTCCCTGCCAACATAATGAAAAACAGTGAGATGTTCACATCCTAAAAAACCAGCTGCACATACAGGTGTCTGCACCAGATGCTTCCCTAAGCACAATGTGATAAAAGCGATTATTCCTCACTCAACAGAGAACAATCCCTAAGCAGAGTCTTTAAAGGAGGATGATAGTACGGGCAATTAGGAGCCCCATGCCTTACACACAAAGCAGTGTTTAAGAGGGTGAAGCTGAGAACCATCTGTCCTTTACACATGGACCTATGTTTTCGTTTGTGAATTCATCATAAAGATGGGCAGTTTTCAGACTTATCTCTCAAGCAAGATCCTACACAGTCAGAAAATGATTAAGGATTAAGTGACTTATGCCTGGTTTTAACAAGTGGTAGCTTGCCCTGTGGCTCCAACAGGAACACTGGCACCAGAGTCTAACACCTGATGAATGGACATTTGTGCAAGGAGTGAAGGAATAGCCTGGTCTTGCCCCATAGTATACATATAGTGCCTTTTCCTACCTTTGGACTTCCTGTCATGGTAGCTCCTGCCTCGATAATGGTGCCCACTGTCTGTGTACAAATTCTCAAGATCTTCTTGCCAGGAGTCCGGGTTAAAGTGTTTGAGCAGATCCTCCACTGTGTCAAATGCAGCAATGGTCTGATCCAGTGCTTCCGCCGTGAGCGTAGGGTCAGTCACTGATGGAGAGGGATAGGATACCCCCTAAGAGTGACATACATCTCAGTGTACTTGGAATAAATTACAGCACCACTCAAAACAATTGACAACATTTACTGAGAAACATGTCTCATTAATGACGGAAACAGGCCATCTTTTAAAGTCCTTAGCCGGACCAAGCTTTGTTATGCCTATGGGCTCATTTGCAAGGAGAAGAGACACCACGGAACTCGCAAGCAAATCGCAGAGGAGATGCAGGGAGTGGAACTGCTGGACTGTCAGCATGCACACCTGATCCTCAAACGGGATGCTGGCTTGCGCATACACAAAGTGTAATCGAAATGTCTTTTGAAACCACTGTGATGGCCATGACTACAGAATGGAGGTGACATGTAGGGGTTGGGTGCTGCCTTCACAGTTCTGCCAGCTCTGTTGGTAAATCCTTAACAGGCAGATTAGATACCATGGCAGAGAAAGACAAACGCAAGAAGTCCACTAGACCATCTTTCTTTCCCTGGTCAATCTGGACAACAAATTTGGCTTGGTTAAAGACTTGAAAAGATAGCCCTTTATTCACAAGAACTAAATGTATTATGAAACACCAATGAATGTTCTCTCCTACCCTTTTACCAAAAATACAAGTTACAAAGCAAACAAGAAAAAATGTAGTATTTGGATCTCAGCAATGTAACAATGAATACTGGGATTACCAACATAGTTATATTCTCACAGTTATAACACAATAGCAAATGGAATATAATTTCACACCAGGAAGGGCCAAGTACCATTCTCTGCGTATATTTGGTTTCCATTGAACTTGTGGCACAACTCAACTTTGATCGAAAGATTGCAGCAATTTCGGTTTTAGTTGAGAGGACTTTAAACATTTTTAATAATCATTATTTAGAATCATAATATTCACTACCTTCATACCACTTTTTCCCTTGTCCAAGAGCAAAGCCTAATAGTATATGTAAAATATGTGCAAGAAAAACTATTAATGCAGATCTGTTACTTTCTGAAGGACCACCTGATTTTGTTCAACAAGAAGCATAATATAGCACAAGATTTGTTTGGATTTTGGTCTTGTAAGTTAAGCCATTGGGGCAAAAACTCTAGAAACCCTCTTCTCTCACGAAAAGCCAGCTCTGAAGTAATGTAGCAGAAATATGCCACTTAAAATTAATGGCTCCCCAAAACAATTTTTTGCCTCATCTCCCAAATAAATGCATATGTTAAACTATTAATCTCTGCAATTAACTTCACTCAGTTGGGTAGTAATGGAAAGGCCAACTCATTTGAGCAAAGTTGCTCACTTGTTTGCAGGATTGTGTCCTTGAATGCTTACTAAAATAGTTTTAAATAATATATGTCTTTTAAAATAAAGGAATTGTCTGTAACGGTAAGTTATACCACAAAAGTAATAATCCTTGATATTTTACTGCACTTTTGCTGAAAGTATGGACAGCCCAAATTATTAAAAACAAGAAAAAGAAGAAAAAGAAACGCTACAGTGGTGCAGTCAAGCAAGCATAGCTGAGCTTTACTGCTTATAGCCAACAGCATAAGAAGTTTCAGAAGGCCTGCTTGTGACTGTAATGCCTCCACAATGCAGCGCTAAACAAGACACAGTGCAGATGACCGTAAAAATTCATGACCCACTAGAAGGGAAGGCATACCTCAAAGCATCTCTCCTGACTTCTAAGTGGCTTGGAATAGGGACCGTCAGAGAGACGGGAGCCCCGGGAGCTGAAAAGCTCACGCCTGCAAAGTGAACACAGCGTTGCTCTCCAAAACAATGCTGCAGGAGAGACTGTGCTGTGGGTGGGAATCCTGCAATGCGCTAATGCAGTCTTTGAGGTTACAAAGGAAAAATGCACCCAAATGCTCCTTGCTTATTGAGGAGAGCTCAGCAGAGCTCAGGGTTCATCTGTGACGGCAGCCCAACAAGGAAACGTCAGTCCCTGACTACCTTCCAAAAGTGAGGGAGATGGTGCAAGGACACTGAAGAAACAGCAGCATAAAAATCAGGCCACAGGTGTGTGGCTTAGACAACGCGAGAGGGTTTTTTTGTGTGTTTAACTGTGCATTTCATTACAGAACTGCAGGTTAGGCTGTGAATTTATAGGCAGGGCATTTCAAACTCCTATAGGCAGTAGGGATTCCCCATTTTTTTTTCATATAAAAGCTCCTACTCAAGAGATTTGTGCAACCTCGTTCACACAGAAGAAAGCTTAACTTTTTCTCAGTGACAGGCAAGTCAAGAGGAATTATTTCAACAGCTCGGATAACCTACTGCCAGCGACATCGTGTGACAGGCCCAAAAGCAACTTCAAAGCTGCCAACCCAACTGCCTCTCTTTTGTCCTGCCAAGAACCAGGCACTACCTTCAGAAGAGCTTGTGCTTGCCATAATCTGGCTTCTGAGATTGCATCCAAAGAAAGGGCAAGAGGGTCAAATGCAAGAAGCAATGAAGAGCAACGATCTTCCACATTATGTGCCTCTTCTATGTTTCTTAAAAGCACTGAATGCATTTTTAATTTCATGGGACACAACAGTATCTTTTTTTGTCAGTGCTCTTACCCTTAATTTGTTCCCGCATTCTTTTCCATTTTCTATCTGTATTGTGAAGCTGACAGGTAGTTCAACGTGCATCACAGCTGTTGTTGGTCATAACATTACTGCACATATATTGGAAACTAACCTAATCACAGAATCACAGAATCACAGAATAGTAGGGTTTGGAAGGGACCTCTGTGGGTCATCTAG
>Ga0181612_112340_pt1 | contig 12355 bp, 7 predicted proteins | sample HoacroProtozoa21_FD_119630 | JGI IMG/M metagenome (GOLD analysis project Ga0181612, IMG submission 119630) | Hoatzin crop microbial communities from Cojedes, Venezuel. Combined Assembly of Gp0051906, Gp0051904, Gp0051908 | reverse complement strand
GATATATTCATACCGTGCTGGGCCAGCAAAGTACAAGGCAGGAAATCAAGTTTGTTTTTTTTTTTTCTTTCCATTCTGCCTCCAAGACTTCTCTAGAGATTCCTCTTGAAAGTTTTCTTGTTTTATATTGGGCTAATAATTTGTAGAGCATTGCTTCACTGTGAGCAGGACAACAAGCAAAGCAAAATTGTTTTACATCAATCTTATTTTTCAACTTTATACATTTTTCTTATCAAGTATTCACACTTTGCTTCAAGTGAAGAACAGTATGATAAATTCATTTTTGTTTTGTTTTCTTTATAACATAGCACTTGCCCTGCAGTGAGAATCAGCATCTCTGGATAACTTGTTAGCTGCAAGTGCATTCATTTGAATTTTACCATCGATCTGTTCTACCCTATGACTCACTTTTCTGATGCTTAATTTCTAACACACTGCTTATATACTCCAAAGCGTGGTGGGTTTTTTCTGTTGCTCACCTTAATCCCTTTCTAATGAATAAGTTCAGAGCAAAACACTGCCTGCATGGATCAATATTCTAAGTAGCAATTTTGCAAGCAGACAAAATGGTACGTTTCTGAAGGGTAAACTGATGAAATGTTAGCAGCAACAGAACAGAATCCCTTTTACTGCGAATTAGAGGATGTAGACCAATACACCTGTACTGCTTGAATAAAATATGAATCACTGGGAACAGATAAAAGCCTGAAGTATTTTAAACAATGTCTTGTCTTATTGTACAGCTAGACACAGAATTGAGGCTCTTAATTATTTTCAAATGTTAGAATTCTTCATGTCTTGTCATACTTTTCTTCTCTGCAGACTGTTCTGTCTCAGCTGTAGAGCAGAGCATGCACAGAGGCAGTGTAGACACCCTCGCAGGCACCCCAGCACTGGGAGAGGATGCGACCAGTTTACAGTGTAGGTGCACAAGGGACAGTGGTTGAGATCCAGTGGCGAGTGCACAGCCTCACCTTCTCAGTTTGTGATTTTATTTGTGGAGCTCTCCAGACCAGTCTGTCTTATTGCTATGAAGGTAAAACCACCTGCGATAATCCAGCAGCTCAGCGCAGGAAGGTGCCTTTAATATTTCACAGCCAGTGAGTATTCACCCCAGTGCTGTGCTAAAGACCTGCTCGCACCAACAAGCTGTGCCCATTTCTCTCTTCTGGAGATGGAGGGGAGAGATGGGGAGACCATCTTAACCTCCCCACTGTCAGGCAGCTGCTGGGACAGGAGCAGTCCCCAAGACTGACAGAGAATCAGCAATTCCCTTCTTCCAATGGGAAAATCCCCCAAGAACTGCACTATAGGAACAGTAGTTCCTTGTGCTGAGGAGGTTTAGCAGTAGTGCTGTCAGCAGTGTGGCGTTAGGACTCCGCTATGGAGAAATACTGGATGACAGAGATGTAGCAATTACAGAAGCATATACCTCATGTGAATCTCCAATGGCTGTTGTTTGGATGTTTTGCATGCTGGATGCCAGAGCCATTTGCAGGTTCTGGTGAGTCACTGGACACCTTTAAGAAGGCATCTTCCCTGTGCTTGCTGTTTGCACTGAGCTGGGGGAAGCAGCCAAGGTTGTCTCAGGTTTCCTTCCTGTGAAAATAGACTTTTCTTTACCTCACCCACATACGACACGCATAGGATCTAGAGCAAACAAAGATATACCTATTTTGAGGAACCTGCATGGGTGAACTGCTAGCCCTAAAATCAAACCAGTTATCTGGCCAGCTGGTAAAAAACGTGGTTCATATTTGACCTAACTTCATTTCAGAAAATATGTTAATTTTCCTCTATGGCTTGCAGTCACCCTTGTCTGTGTGCTAGCTTTTAATAGAGCTGTGGCCTCTGTGCCATGAGCTATTCGTAGTTTGAGTGCCAGCGTTTACAGGTTTCCCTTGGGCAATCAGATACAGTCACAGGGTAGAATATTTAGTATTTTACTTATCCAGAGGACCCTGCAGAAAATCTTAGCTTTTGTTGTGGAAGGAAAACTAGAAAATATACCAGTACTCAGACTATTTATCAAAAAAAGAAAAGGGGGGGAGGGGGAGAAAAAATAAGTGGCCTGACCTCTCATTAGTGTATATTCTGCAAGAACACTGTTCTTTTGCAGGGCACAGGTGTTGTTTTTCTTCTCCTATCACGCTTAGAGGCAAAACTCAGATGTGGAGGGGGTCTGAGAGCAGTTCTGAAACTGAGTCATAAATGCAAATGAATAATAAGAACACAGTTAATCTTACTGAGAAACAAATATAAATATTGTACAAAGAGAGATCTGTGGCATTGGAGTGTATGCATCAGGCTATCAAGACATCATGTAGTTGTTTCATTTATTCTAACTTCTTTTCATCCTGTGAACAGCTGTCCCTTTATTTCTAAAAGCTATTTTAATGTGGCGAGGGTGTTTTTAGTTTAATCTGCGACAATACTCCTTTTGTCTCCTTGTCATACTTCCAGCTTTAAAATATTAATCCAAGCTAACAAAGAGAATTTTTGATGTATTCTAAAATCCCGAATGCAATGTATAATTTAAAAATAAAACCACTTTATTAGGTTATGTTCATATTCAGATCCAGATATGTTTGGCTTGAGTTAGGCTCCTACTTGGAGATGTTTTTAAAGAAATAAATATTTATTGGGCATTAACAGTCTCCCTGAGCACAGCTATTTACTAGAGTGTGTTAAGTGCCCTTTCTATGCCTGGTCTATAGAGGTGCTGAATCTTTGCATTCCTGTGCAAATAGTTTAAATTCCTAGCCCAGCTGGTAAAGGTTCATATCCTAAGTTGAAGATTTCACATTCAGTTCCAGTAATTGTGAAAGTCCATACGCCTTTGGGTTGTGTTCTTCTCCCTCTTTGGGGTCCACATGACTGAAACACTCTCCAGACCCAAATTCAGAAATTTTAGCACCAATGATATTTGTGTAAAGATGCCAAATGGAAAGGAAAGCACTGATCAGTGAATGTTTTTTGGCTGAACTGAGACTTATTGGGTAATACTAAGGTTATTCATAATCCTGGATAATTGCTGGAAAAGTGTGGCATGATTTCGGAATTCCAAAATTTCAGATACTTTAGGATATCACAGTTCTGGTAAGCAAGCATTATGCACCTATGTGGTTTCATAGCAAATGCTATACATAAAAAATTATATATATAAGAGCTATGCAGCTTATAGAAAGCAGTTGAAACCAATTGCCTGATATGGCAAATTTGCAGAATTTTTGTCTATCTGGGATGTGATTTACTAAACAAAAAATGGCTACAACTTCAAAAATTTAGAGTAATCAATTCCCCTTCAGATATACAAGCAACTTTTTCTATTATTTGTAAATTCACCTCTTGGTATTTAGAGAATAGTATTTCACTGTTAAAGGATTTCAAAAACAATTCATAATGCCATTTTAATATTTCCAACATGATTGCAGTTAAAAACTACCAGGAAGGGAGTACTATGGAATTGTGTTATGCATCTTGACTTCACTGGTCTGACATTTTTTAGGGAGGAAAAGAAACAAAGAGGAAACTGTACTGGGAATAGCTATTTGTAGCATTTACCATTGTAATTATTCTGCAAATGGCTAATGTAGGGTAGGTCACATGAGGCTTGGAGGGAACATGAGGTTTCCAGTGGTAGAGCTGCATTATGTGATTAGTAGAAGAGCTCTGCTGTTACAGGACTTGCAGGGTAATCCAGACCCTAGCCATGGGACGAAGCCAGCCGGCATGGGTTTTTGCTGCTAGCACCATTAGGAACCGGCTCTTCAGTTAAAGCAGTGCCATGCGGTGATGACTGGGGTCGCTGGCAAGCCTTCGTTAAGCTGTACCTCTGAACAAGTCCCTCTTCCTCAGTTCTCTGAGGTGTGGATCTTGTGTCTTCTGCCATGCATGTGGTCTATTGAGCCTGCTGCTCCTGGGCTAATATGGGATCAAAATACGCTGTCTAAAAGGCTAGACTGGAAAGCCAAAGAAAGAAATGTGACAAATTCAAACTCCATGGTGGAGATCAGATTTCTCACCTGAGATAATGTTAGACTTGTAGCTGATAACTTTGTGAGATTAGTACTTTGTTGAAGTGTATTCAGCCTGGAAGTCAGGGACCATAACACATTCAGAAGATATATTTAGGCTATAAATGATTTTCTGCTAAAGTGCAAGCACACAGTTGAAAGAGTTTTAATTCTGCTGTGGCCAAAGCGGTTCAGGGGAACATCATCCCAGTTTTCAGTGTTTATACCAGAGCATGTGCCAGACTGTCTCTGCCTCAAAGGCTCCTCTGACTTATTTGGCCTTTAAGCCAGAACAGTTTGTACCAGGCAAAGGTTTGATCTCTCTTGTTTTCCATTGCTGTAATATTCTTCAGGAAAAGCCTGTCTATTTGAGTCTTTCTTGCAGAATGCTATCAGGAGCTGCAGGAACAGACAAACTCAATGCCCTTCTGGTCCCTGTAAATGTATAGTGATAGAGGCCAGCTAAAAGGACTAGGTTTTGAGTTTTGCTGGCTCCGATTTATGTAGCTTATCAGAATCCACTGCAATTCATGCTTAGTTAAAATTACTCTTATGTCCATGCTTGGTATCCCAACTTCTGTGAGGCTGATGAAATCTGAATCTTAACTTTGTTGCTCATTACACACTTGAGATACTACTTGGCTATGTTACCAAGGCCTCGTGCTGTCAGTTTTGGGAACTAACCAGCTCATCCCAAGTTGGGTGAGAACTAACTGAACTGAATTGTCAGCTTGCACAGATTCTGTTACTGCTTTCTGTGTGATTTTTGGATACTGTCCTGTAAGATGCTTGCCTTTGAACTCAGATGCTTTGAACAGGCTAGAGATAGCACATGCATTTAAGCCACTTGCTCTACCGAAAGTTACTGTGCAACTCTAGTGGACAGAAATGCAAAGTAATGTGGCAGGAAGAGAAGGGAGTGAGAACTCGGTAAAGCGTCATCTAAAGCAGGACTTTCCAGCTCACTAGAGCTCTATTTGCTGCATGCTCAAGAGAGTACTGGAACAACAGAAAGCTCTGCTTGAGTGTGTAGGAATGAAAAAGACAGCTGTTGTGCTGTCTTCAACTAAATGAAACCTGATTGCGAGGTTGGTTGCCCTTCTCCGGTTATTAGAATGACCATCTGGGAAGTCAGTAACAATTAGTCATTGTTTGGCCAGATAGTGCCAGGAATCAACTGCCTACATGGACTTGCAAATAAGCCGGGGCTTAGCATAAAATAAAAGGGGAATTTATTTCTGGGGCAGAATGTAGATCTCTGAACATGAGGGAATAATTTTATCCTCTAAGATAAGACTATGTGAAGAACTGTAGCTTTTGAGTATGAGTCCTGACCCTTCTTCCTATAATTTCTTTTCCTTCTTTCCTGTCAAGATAGCCATTCTCATCCTGTACTCTCTTGTAATGGCCAAAGGCCCTGACTTCTACTAGACCCAAGCATGCTGCTGCTATGTGGAAAAGAGGGGACAGAATGGGGTTGTTGTCTTGTATGCTTCATGCTTTATGCATTTCTATTACATGTGGGTTCACCTTGGAAGTAGTAGCCAGAGAAGCTGGAAGAGAAACAATGAGGAAAAAATGACAGATCTGTGGCTGCCTGACTCTATTGCTGCTAGCTGTTCCCCTGCTTTGCAAGGAAAGCCAATTGCATTTGCAAGAATACACTCATTTATGGATATGAGTAGTGTATTAGGAGAAGATTGCCAAGGCCTCTTTCCCCTGCAAACATGATTGTTTCAACTTCTTGCAGGAAGGAATTTTGGTCCTTTGTCTGTCTGTATGTAGTATAACAATTATCTCCTAACGAGCACACAAACCCTGCTTGTGAACTGCAAATCTGTGTACTGGCTACCAAACACCAGTGTGTTTTGTGCAGGTTCAGAATGTCAAAGGCTTTTGTGCTCATCTCTGATAAAACTGTTTGTTTTTCTAATGAGATAAATTAAAAAATTTGAAGTCCTTCCTTATTGGAAAAAAATTCTGTGCAGCTACCTGCAGCACTGTGACCTGTGTTGTTTCCTCTAGATGTTAAAGTTAATTAAAAAGAAAAAAAGGGAGATGTGTTCTATACATGGCCTATTATTTTTAAGCCTTTTAATATTATTGATTTTAATTTTATTCCTTTTCATTTCTGTTTGGACTTAAAGTGGCTTTACATTGATTTTGCTTGGTATCTTGTTTCAAGTACCCTTTTTTATGTTGAAATGTCATGTAATTTTGGTTGCTTACCTTTCAGTTGTGTGTGTATGCAAATCACACAGGCATGTGATTATTTTAAGTTCTGTGACATTTCTTCCCCCCCCTTTCTTTTCTTTTATCACTGTGTTGTATGTTGTTGTGTCCTATCCGTTTTATCTTAATTTTAATATCTCTCTCCTGTGCCCTGTAAATTATAAGGTTATGGTAATATCTTGTTGTGAGTTGTTCCCTGTTTCATGGAGTTTTTTTCCCCCTTCTTCTCTTTTTTCTAATAGAAAAAAAAAATATTGTTAGAAGTTTTTCATTCTAGACTGTTGTCACAATTCACACTATACTGTGGTTACTAAGCACAATATTCTATACCTTAATTTAAATATTCTAAATTATTCCGTTTTAAACTTAGAGGTCAGCATTAAAATTGGGGTTAAGTAAATGAGTAGTAAATTTCTTTAGACAAAAATGTAAAATGTACCACCTAGGTAAATATATTACAAAGTTCTCAATGTGTCCATGAGCGAAGACTTTATCTGTTCAGTGGTGAAGCTTTGAGAACCTCAGTGCAAGTACAAGCCCATTGTTGATTACCTAAAAGTAGGACAAGTCAGCGATCAGATGTACATTCAATGGTTTCAAAATTATTTGGCTTGTTTGAATAGAATGAAGTGGATGAGGGGAAAGTAGCAGATACAATTCAGGTATGAATATAAGGAAAGTGAAGTGACTGAAGTGTTCATGGAAAAAAAGCATTTTCAATCTATAAAGCAGGTTTCAAGGTTAGTCAAGTGTGCCAGTTCATCTATTCTAAAGCTGCTATTGCTTAGATTTTAATAATCATTATGCAGTATGATAGATTATTGTTAATAAGAAATGTATTGGGTAAAATGAATAGCTAATGATATCACTGTTTAAGTGCTGTTGAATGTATTCTTCAAAATGGAATTAAACAGCTTGAACCTTATATAACTTTTCTGGGTAGTCTAAGTGGTGACAACAGAAAGAAAAGAAGAGTAGAAATTGAAATGTTTGTTGTCTCCCCCTAAAAATCAAGTATCTCACTATTATAGCTTTATTAATTAGAACCAGAAATGTAAGGCTGAGTCTTGTTCTTACCTATACAAACAGCAGAGGCTTGAATGAAATACACAGATAGATGCTTTAGTACAAAGAGAATGCATGCACTGGAGACACGCATCATTTCATTGTTGGTAACTTATCACTCTCCTGGTCTCCTACAAGTAGAAGATGTGTATTGCCAAAATCAGCAGACCGAAGGTTAGTAAAGAAAATTCTTTGAAATTATTGCAGTTCCATTGTCCCAAACTACTTCATTTTGCAGAAAAAGCAGTTCTGAAGAACTGTAAAAATAACAGATAAGGTATCAAAATAGGTGATCCCTTCAAAACTAGTCTCAATGGCATCTCAGCTCTTTTGGTGAATTCAAGAAACTCTTTGTTTCATCTCCAGGTGAATTCCTACATAAGTTAACCTTTAATAACCCTTTGTTTTCTTCCCATAGGAGACAGAATACTCTTATAGTGCATTAAAAGCCTCAGATAATCTGTCCTGCTGCAAATGAGACTCTGCAGCAGATACATGTCACAACCTCATCTCCTGTCCATGTCCTGTCATGCTGGTTCTGCACAGAAACTGGGGCAGCCCCTAAACATTGCATTGCCAGGAAAAAACTGGCCCAGGACCTCAGTTCCTGGCTGGCAGAAGCTCTGAGGCCTTTTAAGTGCAGACACAGCAAACAGGCTGGAGGATAGCAGGGAAAAAAGTGCTAGAAAATAGCCAGAAAGGGAAGGCCCCTCCGAGCAGCCACTCGCTGGATTCCCCTCCCACATCACCTCCCTGAATTTGCAGGGATAGACACCAGGTGGCAATGGCTACTCTTCTTTCCTTGCAACCTGGAAACAAATTAAAAATCCAAAGTTTAATTAGCAGTAGACACAGCGTGCAAGGCATTGTCATCTTTATGTGTTCAGTTTTCTTGAAGAAGACATGTTCTTGTCACAGCAAGCAGTATCTGAAAGGAGGGTGATTTTCTGTGCAGGTGTGCTCTGATGAACCCCACCGTACTGCAGTGGCTGGTTGCTGTGGGTGGTTGTCCCTGTTCCTCACCTTCCCTCTCCCTGACGGAGCAGGAAGCGGTGAGCAGAAGGTGGCTCTGTGGGATCTGGCTCTATGGAGAAGCAGTGAAACATCTGAGCAGTGAAGAAGGCAGCCCTTCAAGTTTGGTATCAGGATATTGTCTCAGCAGTTCACAATTTGATGCAGCATGTTACACTGCTGTCCCAACACAATACCTAATTTTTCTTGGCAAAATGAAATATCTCATTGAGGGAGTGGCACTCTCGTGAGTATTTCTCTTTTTTTGTCTGTTAAAATGCTGTTTTTAAAAGCAGTTATAACTACCTAAAAAGCCTTACTTAAACCACTGGCAATCCTCTGTGTTCTAAAGTGAGATAATTCCTTCAAAACTAAACCCCAGCAGCAAAGGATAAAGAAGGGAAAAGTGTTACACGATGTGCATACACATGTGCTGTGTCATTGCAAGTATCTACAAAGGGCTCCTTTATCTTTTCTCTTGCTCAGCAATCCCGTTGGGCCGCAGAATAACAGCAATCAAGTCACCTGTCCAGGCCAGATTCCCTGTTTGTTGGCTTGCTTTTTTCTGAATATCTTCTAGTGTACAAAACCCTCCCTGGTGCTTGATGTGATCAGAGGTCTGTTTTAGGAGTGTGTCTTTTAGAGTAAATAATCTCACTGAACCATGGAAAGAAGCTATTGCCATTTTCCCCTTTTCTACCTGCGAGTTGGCCACATCTGCTCCTCCCGGATGAGCAAGAAATCAGGTAATGAAGCAGTGCAGTGGGAGGCAGGGCACTGCCTCTTGGTGGCACGGCAAAATAGGAGCCTGCTTTTCATGTTCAGATTCAGCTCTTGCTATTAATGTGCTCACAGGCCAAGATAGATAAATTGCACAGAGCAAACTGCTGGGAACAGATATTTTAAACAACCTTTCTAATATTTAGTCATGCTGAAATGACTAAGTCTTAAAAAGCATTGAACTTACGGTCTTTTGACCAGGTTAAAAAAAATCTGGAAAAATGACCAGCTTCCTCTCCTGGCCACTAATTCAGCTGCCAGAACAGAAAATAGTAGGTGTTAAACAATTTGAAAGCCTAGCCCACACTTCTGAAGAGTAATTTAATAGTCTGTTGAGGTGGTTCTTAGTTGTCAAAGGAGTAGATTTTTCCTGGGAAACTCAGATGTCTCTGTGAATCAAATTTCAGTGATGTCAGAAGAAGGAGCTCTCCACTGCAATGTTCCTGTAAGAACAATACAAAAAAAGATCCCATTTTTTGGCACAAAATTGCATGGAAAACTGTATATATGTATTTACATATTTTTATTTCCTATTATTTCTGTCTTTTATTTGCCAGAGTACTCCCGATGTTCATTTCTTTGTTCTCTCTCCTGAATGATGCCCCTGGGCAAAGAAAATAAGGTGTACAACACCTACAATCATACTGCGAAACAGAAATTAACCTCATGTATCTGTGAAACTTTTCCCCTTAAATTTAATTCAGGGGACAGCTTTAGTAAAAACAGGCTGCATGCACATTTTCTGTGAGTGCGGATGCAGTGCCATACTGTGGGTTAGCCTGACCTTCCTGGCTTGAGACTGCTGTTCTCCCTAAATGTTTTTTTTTGCCATCCATCTTCAAAGAGCCAAGGGGAAACCTTGTCTTGTTTGAAGTCAGTGGCAAAACCCCCATTGACTCAAATAACATCAAGATTTCACCCTAGGAACATTTCAGCCCTTAGAGAGAGTTTGAAGCAGTTACAGACATAGAGATGCAGCTTCCTCAAATACAGAAGCTATCCAGCCATCAGACTGAGCTGGAAATATCCTTCCAGATTCTGAAGTTTATCTAAAAATTATACCATGCCTGCTGTAAGGTTCAATTCTTTTGCATCTGTTAAATTGCTTTGCATGAAAGTGTAGTTCTCCGGTGCCATGGCAACCATGTTTTCTAATCTGATTTCAAATTTTTACGGTGCAATGCATAAAATATTGGTACATTTTCTAGTTTTTGATTCATAGGTGGGAGTAAAGTTAGGGATAGCAATTTAAAATGCATAAGATTCTGTAGAATTAAATGCTTTCTTTTTGAGATGATATATGGAAAATGGTCTCTTATTTTCTTGTGAAAAGTAAGTATTGATTGGCTAATTACAGATGCGTAGATTATGGCTGGCATATGAGGTGCTAATAGGAAGTAGGATTTCTAGATGCTATGTAGGACATTTTCTACTGAGTCCAGATAGATTACAGAAAACACAATTGTTTCCAGTACTTCCACATATAGAGTACATATCTGGCAAATCCTGCCTCTTACTGAATGCGTTTAGTGTGTCAGCAGTGTGGAGGTAACTTTATTGTTTTAATGATTCTAAAAGACCTGCTAAAATTCATAAAAATTGCTCTTTTCCCAAGAAAGCTAAATATAACTTTTAGATTTTAAGCTTGTATTGTATCATATTCTTAATATAATCTCGAAGTCATTATGTTTCCAAAAATGTTGTATGAAGAAAATCCCATTGTGCTTAAATGATTGTACATGTGAAATGTGTCATGGTCAGTACAAAGCCTCTATTATCAATTGAATTAAGTTGGCACAGAGCACATTCTGCAATTCAGATGTGCAAGAATGTCCCTGAAAGATGTCAAGCACAATTCATCTCAACATTTGACCTGATGCCCATTACACTTACCCGCCATGGAACCACGGTCTGTGCTAATATACAAACTTTGAATTTTGCTTCAGTTGAGTTTTATAATTGGAGAAATTGTGGGTTTAGGTGGAGGGAGGACACAAAGGAACTCTTTGCATGAGCAGAAATAAAAGAACAGAAATATTTGGGTAGTGTTATAATACATCAATTAACTTTTTAACTAGATATGCATGACTTGCTGTTTCGACCGAATAGTCCTCCTGTGAACCTTATTCTTGTCTCTGCATTATGCTTGCTACCTTTATAAACGTACGGTCGGTATCACAAAGAGATAAGAGGAAAGTAAGCTTTCTGTTTCAAAAATCAGTGAGCAAGAAGCCTAGTATAGCAGGAGAAACCAGAGCAAGCTACATTGTGGAAATTGCAAAGAGCTTTTGTGTATGAGGTATGTAGGAACTCTGTTAATAGCAGAATGATTCGAGGTGATATTTGATCCCAGTCCTAACTGGAGAAATGACTTCTGATTAGTTTAATAAAGTAGGGGTGCATGTGTGTGTTGGCAATAATCGCTTGTGTTTCTACTGAATTAGCTTTTCATTGGCTTCATGTGTACAAAGGCAGTTGGCAGATATGTGTGAGTTTTGCCCTAGAATGTGTAGACAACATGGAGAAGTAATAAACTCCCTAGCAGTCTCTAGTGTATACATTATTATTGTATGGTTTATAAACATTTTAGCCATGCACTCTTATATTTTCTTTTTTTTTTTGCTTTTGAAGGTAGTGAATTCTCATTCTTAAAAGTGCATTTGTCCACGTTAGAATATTGATTAAAGTAATTTGTTTCAGGTTTTTTAGCTGACACGTTGTATTGTGCAAAGACACTTTGGATTGTGTCACTCCTGGTCATAGAAAATCATAGAATAAAGCAAGACTGACATCACATGCCACAATGTGATTTTTCAGCTAAAATTCTGAGCTAATCTGTTTTTCTCAAAGCTGTAAATTCCTAAAACTCAGGTTTTCTGTGAAGAGGGGAGCAGCTTTGAATGAATTGCTCACTAAATGTCACTGTAACTAAGAGAGAAAACAAAGCTGGTTTTTCCACTAATTTTCTTAGTCTGAAACGTCCTTTTGAGAAACTCAACTTCATCTTAGTTTGCAAACCAAGAGTAAATACACTGAAACTAATGCCTTATGCTCTGTTAAAGCAGAACAACTGATATTAAGTGCAAGTCCTCAGAAGGAAGCAGTAAAATCCACATTTTACAACTAAGACTTACTGCAGTTCCATCTTGCAGAAAACTTAAAGCATAATGGAAACTAAAGTTTTTCACAAAATACTGAGAAAGTAGGTACATACTATTTTTCTCTGTGCTTTAAAATAAAAATCTAACACG
>Ga0181612_113059_pt1 | contig 12357 bp, 8 predicted proteins | sample HoacroProtozoa21_FD_119630 | JGI IMG/M metagenome (GOLD analysis project Ga0181612, IMG submission 119630) | Hoatzin crop microbial communities from Cojedes, Venezuel. Combined Assembly of Gp0051906, Gp0051904, Gp0051908 | reverse complement strand
GCCCCCTGGCCAACCCCCATTCGTGAGCTGAGCATGACGTCTATGGTGTGGAGTATTTCCAATGGCCAGCTTGAGCTGGCAGTCTGGCTGTGCTCCCTCCCAGCTCCTGCACCCTGCTCACTAGCTGAGTATGAGAAACTGGAAAAAGTCACTGATTTCTTAGCAACAACTGAAAACATCAGTGTATTATCAATGTTCTTCTCATACTAACTCCGAAACACAGCAGCTACTGGGAGGGAAATTAGCTCTATGCTAGAAGAAAACATCGTTGTCACAAAAACTTACTAGGCCTGCTGTCCTCCAGCCAGCAATTGTGACCGATGTGTTCCTACCATGAGAAAGCTCCGCAGTTGTGTGATCTATTCAGTTACCGGCAGACCAGCCACAGCACGCGGACTGAGTTGGTATTTGGGTTATACGTTAAAGTGGAGGAGAGGGAGCGTTGTAGGATACGAGGTGGCAGGGAGAAGCAAGAGCTGGTGTGAGTGAGCGGCGGGGCAGAGGAGTGGTTACAGAGCAAAACTCTGTAAGAAATGTAATTACTTTGACTTCACTGTTCACAAAACAACTGTTTTGTTTTGTGTGTATTGTTGTTTTTTTTTTTTTAAGGCTGCAGAACTTCGGGCTTACCTGAAATCCAAAGGAGCAGAAATCTCTGAAGAAAACGCAGAAGGTGGACTGCATGTGGACTTGGCACAGATTATTGAAGTTTGTGACGTGTGCCTGAAAGAGGATGACAAAGGTTTGCACCTTTAAGTCTTGTTGGTTTCTGCTAAACGTGTCACCATCAATGCTTTCAAACAGTAATGGCTGGCAGAATTGAGAAGCATGGTGCATGGCTTGCGTGTTAACACGCATATCTTTCTAAAAATGGAGGTGCTTATTTCCACCATTGCCATGTAAAATTTGCATGTGCCCTACCCCTCCGTTCTCCAGACATCCAGTGCCCTTTGAAGGAGTCAGAAACAAAGCTAGACTCTGCTTGTTACGAGGACATAGCAACCTGTATATAAAGTAGGGTTTTACTCAGGGGGGTGAAAAAGTATGACAAAAACAAGATTTATGTCAATTAATGGCTGTGATGCTGCAGATCAAGAAAAAATAAGATAGCCACAAAAATTAAAATTAGACATCTGTAAGTAGAAGTTTTAATTGATTAGGCCGTAATATTGTTTGAAAACACTGGGATTTTCAGTGGTCTGTAACTCTTCGAGTTAGGACTGTAGGTCCTTAGAAACTGCACTAACGTGTTTTAATGACACTGATAGTGCTGCAGGAGCCTGAAATGATCCTTCTGTGCCTGCTGTGCTCTGTACCAATGTACAAGTTCCATTTAGAACTTTTACCTTTAAAAAAAATCAATGAAAGATTGAAAGTTTGAAAGAATATGTGGTTCATCTAAGAAGGAGTACTTGAGATTATTTTTCATGTTGCCTTTTGCTGTAGGCAGATGAGTGTGAAATGCTGGAGAAGCTTATTGCTCTGCTGTTTGATGTTCAGGCATCATTTTGGGGACTAAATAATATTTTCCATATGTAATGAATTTTGTCCTTATCCTTTACATAGCTGGTATTTGGGCAGACTGTGAAAAGAAAACACAAAACCTGTCTGGTCGGTTTCGAATGGATGTAAGGCCACGCTTAAACCAGGAGCTGGGGAGGAGGAGTCACAATATACTTTGTTCTTTTGGATGTTTTCCCTGTGGTCTGGGTTTCCTATGCTCCTGGTGAAATGTTTTACTGTACCTGAGCACCAGGTGTTGGTATTCTCACTGGAGAACTGTGGGGCAGTTATCTGGGTGTGCAGGACGAAGCCACTGTTTTTCGAAGACCAAGACTTGAAGTTCCCCTGACTTCCTTTATGTGTGAATAGAGAATTCAGAACAAGTGTGGTACCAAATAGCAAATGCTGTTTTGACCCTAGAGTGGCAATTCTTGCTTTACGTGGAGATGTGTTGGTGAGAGATCACATGAGCCAAATCTCTCGTACGTTCTGGTGAACATCCAGATTGGTTATCTTGGCATTTTCTCTCCTTTACAGTTCTTGCCAATGCGAAATAATAATCCATAGCAGGAGTAACTCTCCAGCACTAAATAGCTACTGATGATTGCTGCTTGCAGTTTTAAACAGCTGCATGTTTTGTTTTGTGCAGATGTTGAGAGTGTAATGAACAGTGTAGTCTCTTTGCTTCTTATCCTGGAACCTGACAAGCAAGAAGCGCTGATTGAAAACCTGTGTGAGAAGTTAGTAAAATTTCGGGAAGGAGAGCGCCCGTCTCTTAGGTTGCAGCTGTAAGTATTGTACAGAGGAAAGTGAAACAAAGGCATCTTGCAACTGTATGACTGCAAATCAGTGTGGGGTGTCTGTCAGGATATGTCTCTCTGTTGCAGGAAGTGCTCTTTTTTTTTTTACCTTCTTTTTCCCTGTCGTAAAATAGAAGTACCCATATACTTGCTGTGCTTTGGTATTACAAAATTAAAAAGCGCAGAGTTTTCACCTTATCTGCTGAAAACTTACAAAACTGGATGCCATTACAGTTCATCACGGATGTAAGGTGCCACCAGCTGCTTTGTGTGTACTAACACACATCTTAATGTAAACATTTATGTGTACTCCAGTAAAGATCTCTGAAACCTCTTTAACTCAGTTTTTCATTGTGTGTGGTTTAGACTGAGCAATCTCTTCCATGGTATGGATAAGAACACTCCTGTGAGATACACAGTGTACTGCAGCCTTCTGAAAGTGGCCTCATCGTGTGGTGCCATCCAGTACATTCCAACTGAACTAGATCAGGTAATTAATGCGGTGCTTCGAGTTACGGCCTTTGTATTAAGCATGTTGCATCTCACTAAATATTAGTCAGAGTTGATACAGACCGTCTCTGTTATAAATTGCCAGAGCCTTGTGAAATAAGAAGTGCAGAATACAGAATTTCCGATCTTGTAACGGTCTGTCTACAGAATCTAAATCAAGTTGCTGTTTATTTTCCGTTTCTGATGCTGAATGTAGTTAGATGTGTATGTTTGATTCCTGTGGTAGTAATGAAAGTGAGAAGCTTTGATCAGGAATGAGGCATCAGGTTCTTGTCCTTTGCTCGGGAATCAGAATGTGTCAGAATCCCTCATCCTTATTTAGGAAGTAACGTGGAGAGCACAGACTTTTGGCTTTTCGTGGGAAAGCTTCCAGGTTCTGCATGGGGAGCATGAGAGTCAGAGGACCCGAAGGAGAAATCTTTGTGCAAGATCTTTTAAATCCTTTTCTGTTTGAGAGAAAATGAGAAATATTTTCAGTTTTATTTTAGTCTTTTCCCCAGTGCTTCATTTTCACTTGTATTCTACCTAGGTCCGAAAATGGATTTCTGACTGGAATCTCGGCACAGAGAAGAAGCATACTCTTCTGAGACTGCTGTATGATGTCCTAGTAGACTGCAAAAAAAGGTATAAAAGACAAGTAACAGATACTAGATAACTGTATTTTATAAAGTTGATGTATTGTAAGTGATCTGTAGGGAAAGTATTTCTCACAGCAGTTTTAAAATTAATGTGTACTGATGATTCCGTCCAAATATACCTGGGTTTTTTCCTTTCTCTGTTTTTAAGCACTCTTACACCAAGCTGGTGTTTCCAAGAATATTAAGGTTAGAAGTGAGTTAGCTGCAAGCCACAGACTCCCAAAATAAAACTATTCCTTTCTATAAATATTAATCTTTGAGCATTGTAGCATTATGCCAAGTTTGTTATTTCATTGCACTTTTGACATTTTAGTGCATGGTAGTGCTATCTCTTATTTAATGATGTTGGGAGGCTTATCAATCACAGTTAACAGAATCAGTCGTTTTATGTAAACATTACCTTTAGGACAGAGCTTTCCACTAGTCATGGAAATTAATGTCCACAGAATACCTGCTTGGTCATTTTAAATTATTATCCTGGATCATAAGAAGCATCTTTGATCTAACAGACTTGGCAGACCACTGTCTTCTGGCATGTAAAGTAATCCTGTGTGTATCGTGCCTGTAAATTAATGTAAGTCTTAACTGAGAGCTGTCACCAATTTATCTTACAGATGTGATATGGGGTATTGACCACATTGGCCAGGGCCATAGAGACGGGCTCGTGTCCAGAACTGGTTTCCGTTGTGTAGTTTCACAATAGTTCCCGCCTATCTAAACTGTCCCTGCTGTAGTTCGGGATGTGCATGGGGGGGGTGTGTGTTGCTTCCCCCCCGCCCTTCCCCTTCAGTCTTTTTTCTGAGTTAGTTTTCTAAGTTTGTGGTTTTTTAATTTTTAGTGAGGCAGCATCACACCTCTACACTGCTGACTTACACTGGTAGCAGAACTGCGCTTGCGTTTTCTACGTTTGCGTAACCTTTACTGCTGTAGAGGGAAGCAATTCTGTCCTGTACCCCCCCATTCCTCTCCAGCTGCCGGTGCATCGGTTCAGTGTGTTTGTGCTCGTGTAGGCGTGTTTGCGTCTGCGGGGTGGCTTGGACTGGGGAGGTGGCCTTGCCAGGGGTTAAAGAAGGCAGGTGTGGAGCTGTCATAGGAGGGGGGGGAGTTTCTTCTGGCAGGAGAGTTAGCTTATTCTGGCCTGGTGAAATTGTACCCTGGAATTGCTGCATCAGCATGCTTAACTAACCTCAATTTAGGGATGATTAATCCTCATGGAGTACCTACACTGTGAGCTACAACATTATTGGGAATTCCCGTTCCTCACATGAAAATGCTTTTGCATTGGTAGTACTGTATGACAGATTGCAGATGGTCAAAATAATTTCAGATCAGAGGTTTTATACATGACTTAGTGCTTACTTTGTTTCAGAAATATTACACTGATACTCGTAATATTCATGCTCTTTTAAACACTTCTCGTCTTGTTGATTCATTGAGAGGTTTTATCTAGCCTAATTCCCATACCTAATGGCTATTTTTAGCTAGTCTTGTTATCAAATCTGTGGATTAATCTTCTAATTTTTGTTTCCAGTGCTACCAGTAACTTGCTACCAAATGGTTTTTTCCTTACTAATAATATGTGATATTTTGAAGTTGGGCATTAAAAACTGTCACAAACCCTGTAATGTATTACTGCTGCACTCAGTGTCCTTACCATCTGTTGCAGCAAGCTTTGCACTGAATGGAGCAATTTTTCAGAGCACTTACACTTCTCTCCAGAAAAGAAAACATGAAGTGACCCTAGCACCTTTGATCTGGTTCACTCTGCTGGATCAGTGGGCAGTATTTGCAATAGTATGGGAAACGCACAGCAGCATTCCAGCTTTAGCACTCAGGAATGTTGCTCTATCTAGCAGGATCGGAAGATAAGTGGGAACTGAAAAATAAGTAATAGAAATCATACCTGATTTATCGTGTTGATATATAATCAAGGGAAGAGAATACATTGTTGAAAACCATTGGATTTAATTTTTGTTTTGTTTTGTTGGTTTTACATTTTAACTTCACTCAGTGTGGCAGAAGAGATGGTTTTCCATAGCTAATAGATTTTTCCCCAGTGGGTGACTGGGTAGTGACCAGGCTGGTAGCTCATGAAAACTAGATCATGCAGATGTCCTGGGTAGCATTCCTCTTCCTGCGGTGATAAGTGAAAGGTTGTTTTATCAAATCTTTTCCAGTCACTTTTCTGGCTGAAGTTTCTTCTTTCTGATGATCAAAATCATCTTGATCTCTTTGAAGAGGGACTTTTATCTTTCCCGTGATCAGCTGAAGAAAAAATGGTGGTGGTGGCGGCTGGAAAACAGATGGCTGGCGTGGCTTGTTTCTGAGATCTGCTTCGGTAGCTGAACTTTGCAGATAGTTACTTTCTGTGCTGCTTATGCTCCTTGCCAAAAAGGTTCTGTGGTAGATTTTTGTGCCTCAGCTGCTTCAGCCTTCAGCATTTTCCTAGCTGTGTTGGCATGAAACTGCAAGGTAACACAACCTGTTTTCTTTGCCAGCTGTAGATGGAGTTTTACGGGCGTGCGTGGCTTGCCTGCAGCCGGAGAGCTGAGTCCTGCTGTGAGGCCCTGAATACCCTGCCGGGCACCAGCTCACGGCTGGTCTCTGCTGTGACCTGGCAGGGTTCAGAGTGATATTAGTCCTGCTCAAGTTTGCATTCCAACAGGTCTGGCAAGTCTGGTTATTAACACCTGTAGCAAAAAGCTCAGCATGTCAGGCACGGGCAAAATAATTGTTTCATTTAATTTTATTTCCATTTAATATCATGTAAGAATTTAATTCCATTTAATAACATGTAAGTGACTTGACTCCAACATCTTACTAAGTCTGAATACTCTGTGTTTTTTTTTCTTCCTTTTGTCTACCGTCACTCCTCAATTCTCACTGGCTTTTTGTCAAGTTACGCATCTAGACTGGCATGTGGAGCCAAGATTACTTGTGCAAGCTCTCTTGCTAGAAAAAATGTTCAGTTTGCATCTTGGGTGACACAGGCATTTAGCAGTGAGGTTTGGTAAAAGTGATCTGTATTACTGCTTTAAACATGCTAATTCACGGTCGTCTGACATTGAGTAGAATGAGTAAGATTAAAAGGCCTGCCATATTTGCTGAGGCTTACAAGAATTTAGTGCAGAAAATTTGGGAGGAATTGCATTGTAGCATTCTGATGTTTCCTAGAAATACAAGTGTAAGATTCCACTCCTTCCCCCTTGAAAAAACTAATTAAAAAAAATAAAAATGCAGGGGGATTGCAAATACTCTTTGAAATTAGTGAAGTTTGTAGTTTTCAGTTTTTGCTTCTAAGGGAAGGGGGAGGAAAGGAAAAGTTCCAGAAATCTGTAACACAGTTCTGAAGCGTATAAGAACAACTACTGAAAGTTTACATTAAATAGGGGAGCTTGCATTGTGAGGTTGAATAGCTGAGCCGCTTACTGAATGTCTGTATAGTATCAGTCCTGTATTAAACTGGTTCTTTGTCTTCACTAGAACATCTACTGTTGATAAGATTTCAGCAGTGCAAAATTTGTAGTCTGTTGTAGACTGATTTACATGCAAGTATTTCTCGCATATATAAAGCTGTCTAAATTAATTTTATTTCACTGATACAGAGCTACCGGTTCCTCTACACACCAGTATCAGCTGCCATGACAAAACATAAGCTGACCTCTTTAATGCTGGAGTCTTAAAACAAGTGTTTCATTCAGGTTTACATCCCTGAACACAGTTCTGGTATAATGGCTGGGACCTATAGAAAATTCCCCTGCCTTGAGCACAAACTCTCTTCGCTCCAATATACATCCAGATTATATACGATATCGCCTGCTTCCCATGATGTCTTAATGGTTGTACTGCACATCTGTGAGATCTGGTATATTCTGTAGGAGCAGAAAGCCTCACCCTGTAGAGAAGTTGTCAATTATTATTGTGAGATTTAAAGTATATACCTATATGACGATAGTGTCACTGTACTATAAAAACCGTACAGACCTGTGCTGCTGTGTGAGTTAAACCCATGTCACAGCACAGTGCGTGCTGGGAGTGTTGTGTTGGTTTGTTCCTTCCCTGTGCAATTTCTGCTGTTAACTTAAGCAATTAAAGCAAATTGAAACTTTATTCTTGTGCAGCTTACTCTGTATAAGGGAATTTTGTAGGTCTGTCAGACCACACGGTGAAATGTGCTGTGTCTGGAAGTGAGCTGCTCTGAAGGAGGAGCTTAGCTGTACGCTGTAACTCGCTGTACTCTGGAGAGCGGTATCCAGCCTTCCTCCTGTCCACTGAGGAAGCAGCATTCAGGAATGCAGTCGCCAGTCGGGGTGCGTGCGCGGGGGATTTCTGCGAGTACGCGCTGGCATTACCGTGTCTTAGTTGTGCTCTCAGTGCTCTTGGGTTTCGGTCGTGTCTACAGCCGTACCCTGGCTTCTCCAAAGGAACAAGTAAGACGGCAGCAGCAAAATCTGTTCTCTGTATGGAAGAACTGTCACAGCTGTCTGTTTTAATAGCTAACAAGAATCCAATGAGAAATAGGAAATGGATTTTTGTGTGTACAGACACAGTATATTCAATGCCTATATTTTTTGCTGAAAATTTTGTAAAGAGCATCAGCAATTGCTGGCCTCGCTGGTGGTAAGGACTGTTACGTGAAAATAAATCAAGATCTGTTAAAACGACACAGTAACAGCCTCGGAGCTGGTTTGCCGTAACACTGATGAGATGCTGTTTACAAAATCATCTGGGTAGACAAGGCCGCAGGTTTACTCGATTTTCTTAGAACGAATTGTTTTTCTAAAAGCTGCCCATCAAAGCAATGTTGGAAGCTGCTTGCTTCACAGCAGCCTAAGCCAATCTAACTGCTGGCTGCTTAACTTTGTCAGCAAAACGAGCAGCTCTCACTCCAAATACTTGCAAAGAGAATCTGTGAAAGAAGAAAAGGCAGCTTTTATACACTTTCCTGACCATAAATATTCTTCAAGATATGCCATTTTACATTTGAAATAAACTTTGCAGCACTACTTATTCTGCAATGATTAAATCCAGATGTGCATAAGAGGAGCATTCTAGTGAACCATATAAAGCTGCTCCTAGCTCAGAAAGCTTTTTCCATAACCGGCAGGTAATTTATCAATTTAAGAGAATGAAATGAAGGGTGAAGATAAACATTTTGTAGAATGAGAATTGAAAGAATATATCTAGTTAATTTGTTCTCTCCCCTAGCTTTAAAATGGGTCATCTACATCTTTTTCAAGTGTAATTTAATTTGACCTATAACATCGTAATGGAATTATTTAAATATTTGAGTTTCTTGTTTGAACTATTTTTTCAGTAATCCTGAGGTAACTTTTTCTTCCATAGTGACGCTGCAGCAAAAGTAATGGTGGAACTACTGGGAAGTTACACAGAGGACAACGCTTCCCAGGCTAGAGTCGATGCTCACAGGTAATACTGACTTCCCTGTTTCCTTTAAAGTAGCTTTTTTACCATTGCTAAATGATGTTGATCTCCTTACTGTTAAGAGTGTGGAATGGCCTGGCAGGCAAGGGCCCTGCCACAGCCTCTTTTCTGTAGCGTGGCTAACTTGAGCAAGAGCTTATCTGTGCAGTCTGTGGTAGGTTTGGTTGTCTCTAGGCAGTGTCAGGTTTACTCTGCTGTGCGCAGGTGTGTTTCTGGTCACTGCTGAGGGAGATCAGCCTTGGATAAGGATGTTGTTTACATCAACTGTGCAATCAAAATTTGAATTGGCATCCCTTATGTCAGATTTTTTGTCTACTCGTTTGATTCTCTAGTGTTCTTTTCAAGTAGCACTTTCTGCGGAATAGAAATGCTTGCTCTCTTTTCTATGAGCAAGTACTGAGGATGTGAACCGCACAGAAAAACTTACTTGTTGGACAAGCTGGGAGTAAATTGGTTTGTGTGTTTTCCCCTTGGGCCAAAATGAGGGAAATCTTGTATTTTACATTCTACCTATGGTGGCTCTTCTTAGGAATTAGATTTCTAGTAAGTCTTGTAGTTCTGCCAGGTGTGTACGACCAATAGTACTCAAGGGAGTTGCTCATACTTGAGCATGCAGGAAAATCAGGATGACTCATTTTGAAAATTAAAGTGTCCGTGCTAAACGAAAACTTCAGTGACTGCCCTGCAGCAATCTGAGGCCTTTTACATCTGCGAGGACACATCTGCCTCGGGTTTGTCGTGTTGCCGCCTCTCTGCAGACCTTGGGTTCTCCTGGGCGTCTGGTCCATGGCAGGGTCATGGTCCAGGCCGGCACAGCGAGTGTCACGCCGAGTCTTCCAGTGCGCCGCTGGCCAGAAGCTCTCATCTAGGGTTCTGGGAGCGCTTCGGGTCTGTTTGCAGTCTGGAGCTGCAACTGAGAAATCATAGGCCTTGCAGTGTTTGTGTCAGGTATTCAACTATAATTAATCTTCCTAATCAACTTACTTCGGTGAAATTTTAGGAGGACAGCAAAAATACCTCTAAGAATGAAGGCTGGGCTGGAAATAGATGCGTAGATGGAAACAGCAGGGTGATCTGTAGTCTTACCACCTAGGAAATTTAATTTGTGATGCTGGGCAAATTGCGTAATGCTTTCTGTTCCTTGTTTTTGCCATCTGTAAAATGAAGATCAAAACTGGAATGTGACTTGTCTTACATTGAAGAATAATTGAAGACCCTTGGGTGTTTGCTAGAAAGCAAAGAACAACAAATTTAGTTGCACTTACTCGTAAGAATGTGTATTGCTGTAAAAATAAGCATTTTCCTTTTCTGATTAGGTGTATTGTACGAGCATTGAAGGATCCAAATACCTTTCTGTTTGATCATCTTCTTGCCTTAAAACCAGTCAAATTTTTGGAAGGAGAACTTATTCATGATGTAAGTAACTCTCTTTAGCAAGCTGGTTTGATATCTGTGGAGTGCCTTGTTTTAGGAGCGTCTTTTGAAGTTCATTAGATCAGTTATCTACGGCAGTCGTATTGAGGTGCAATGTACTATTTCTCCTAGTGCTTTTAGAATTAAATAACATGTACAATGCTTCCCTTTAGAAGTTTCAGAAACTTAGAGTTACAAATCCTGCCCTCACCCAAGTTCTGTAGCAAAACTGCCTTCCAAATCTGAGAGAAGGCACTAAGCCCAGCACAGATTGCCCTCAGCTGTTGACAGAAGACAGAATTTTAGCTCTTAGTAGTTTATTTTTCTGTTCAATACAGTAGTTTTTATATATGTATCTGTCCAGTCTGCAGAGAAGGAAACACAGTTAATATTTAAACTGTTCTTATATTTGTTTTCCGTCTTCTAGCTTTTGACCATTTTTGTAAGTGCTAAACTAGTATCCTATGTCAAGTTTTATCAGAACAACAAAGACTTCATTGACTCCCTGGGTAAGTTTTCAGATCATTACATTTCTGACTGTTTACGTAGCTTAAAATATGGAAGCCACAAAGTGCTTCAGTTTGAACCCAGATATTGAAGCCCAGGAAATTGAGTAGGAATTCTGAGGAATGGATTAGAGTTTGTAGACTCTAACCTCTGCTAGATGGTAAAAGGACTGTCAGGCTGCGGTTTGTTCTGCCAGCACAAGTTGTTTTAGGGGAATGGTGTTTTCCCCGCTTCTTTTCTCTCAAACCTTTCGGGATGGGAATTTTAGTGCACTGATACTCGAGGCTAGGCCAGAGAGCACACCTTTACTGAGTAAGCACGCAGCTTGGATAAATCTCTTACAATTTTTTTATGATCAATAACTTTCTAACAGCAAATACTTCTCCTGAACAGTAAGATACAACACGCCAATTGTGTGTGTGTGTGTGTCTGCGTGTGCTGATGCATTAGACCTAGCAAGCCACTGTCCCAGTTAATTTGTTTCATCACATGAAGCAATGTGATGGAATGTTAATGTCAGCACCCTCTTTATTTACACACTGTGGAAAAAAGGAGTAGTAATTAACACTTTGACACTCCCCCGTTGATGTGTAATTGACTGTTGCAAAGGAGCACTGGTTCATAAGCTATTGCATGCATTAAAATTACGTTTTTTATATTCCAGCTTTTTAGGACAGGGGTCAGTGACAATGCAGAAATTGCTCAATGATGCAGATTTTTTTATTACTGCATTAAGGTTTTGACATATTGGTAATGAATAAATGTTTCCATAAAAATCAGGTGGGTTTTTTTTTTTATAACTTTGATTTTGAAATGACACTTGAACACTGGCTGAATGCATTTGAGGAAAGGCATAGTTTTACCAAAACAGAGTTTAGAGCAGCCTTATAACACGTGCATTATTTTGTTTAATGGAGTGTGGTACAATTCTGAGAATAATTACCCTCCAAGCTTTAAAATGCTGGTACTGTGGGTATTAAAATGATGGAAATATCAATGTGATGCTTTTGTGGATAGAATTAGCAGCATGTTTTTGGTAGTTTGTAAATGTGTGTGTAGTGTAAGCATGCCTTTTGTCATATGTACTTGAACATCTGTTGTGTGGCCATCTTACGCTTTTCTTTCGTAGGGGAAAGTGGTTTCTGTATTGTAATTATTTTTGTGTATTGAAAGGGCTTTTCTGTTCGTTATTTGTCTGCAGAAGTATTTGCTGAAAATGCTGTTATATTTGAATAAATTTCTGGAAGATTAATTACACGTATACATAGTATTAATTGTTTAACATGCAGTAGTCGTGATTTCTTTTGCTTTGCCTCCCTGCATCTGTGTTTACCTCTGTGAATATACAGCATATGCATCTTCAATACATCTGAGATTCACATAATCCTAGCAAAAGCCTTAAATATCTGTATAACCGTTTGCAAAGACAGCCGTACTTAGAGTTACCTTGATGTCTCACCTGCTTTATGGCGTACTCAGAAAATTTGGAATGTCTTTGAGCGGTGGCCAAGGCAGAGATTCTGAGGCGGTGCACACAGGAG
>Ga0181612_103753_pt1 | contig 12357 bp, 9 predicted proteins | sample HoacroProtozoa21_FD_119630 | JGI IMG/M metagenome (GOLD analysis project Ga0181612, IMG submission 119630) | Hoatzin crop microbial communities from Cojedes, Venezuel. Combined Assembly of Gp0051906, Gp0051904, Gp0051908 | reverse complement strand
TTTATTTTTTTTTTTTTTCCCCAGCACAGGTCTACTGGGAATACTTGCAGCAATCTTGCCAGCCAATTGCTTTCATACAGAAACAAGCCCAAATTCAGAATGATGCACAGAATACTCTGCACTAACCGGCATTTAAAAAGCAGCAACTCTGAAGTCTCCCTGCCAGCTCCCACTCCTTTCCACAGGTCCATGATTCAGTGGTGGAATTCAGTGGTCTATGATTCAGTGGGTGGAACTCACTCATGAACAATGTGAAACCTCAGTTCCACAGAAAGCTTGGAAATTCACCCCAAAATGACCACTGGCCTCCCAAGGAACTAGCCTACAACTCTGTGTGAATTCACCTATTATTGAGAAGCGGTGGAGATATTTAGTCTTTAAGTACTGTTGCACTCCTTGGCTATAATATAGCAAGACTCTACCCTTCATGTAGGACTCAAATAATAGTAAATCCAGCATGTAATTCTGACTTTTTCATGCTTATCCACCTCCCCTCAACCCTCCCCATTCCCCACTGTGCCATTTTATCATCACTGCATAACAGGATTTAGAAGCTCTCCTTGATATATCGTCACAGGTTATGAAAAGAAAACATCTCTTTGCGTTGTTAAAGGGCCCCTTTAATCTTTCTCTCCTTCTTTTTTTCATTTGTTCATTCATACTTTCATTCCTTCTTTTGTTCTTTCAGTTGTTCTTCATTCTTTCTTTCCTTTGAATAAAAATACAGATTTCAAACATGTTCTGCAAAAGCATGAGTGTCTGCCATATCCACATGACTTGACACATCATTGTCTGTAGCAACTCTGAGGGTTGCAAAGGTCATTTGTGTTGTGATGTGGTCAGACCATGCCCTGGCCGTGCGAATTCATGCCTCTCAAAACTGAGAGGAGCCTTGAGGAAGACTCAACTTCTTCCTGAGAAGTCAAGGTCAGCTTTTCTATTTTCAGTTCCTCCCTATATCCCCTCAAAATTGACTTCAAGGTCTTTACCACGTCTTCAGAAGACAAAGACCTGGAAAGGTGCAGTGTGGGTAACACCAGTTCGTCCCACCTTGAGAAGAGCTGCAGAGAGGAAGCTGCTGGGTCCCAGATGCACAGTCGCAAGGTACCAGTTTCAGAGGCCCTACGGAAGTCCCTGGCCTGAGCCCTGACTTGCCTGTACTGACGTTGCTCCCATGCATAATGTGGTGCTGCGGGGGCAACAAGACATGGAGAACATGAGGAAAGACCCCCCTGGTCTGATGTTCACTGGGTTGTGACTCACAACGATGATGGTGTTGTGGTGCCCTGAGGTAGCAAAACATCCATCAGGACAGGGAAGGTTAAGATGCAAGCACCAACTGAGGGCACCACCACCCTCCACTATAGAGACAGCACTGGGAAAATAGCCTCTCAGAGCTACAGTCAGTCATCAGGACTATCCCTAGGAGAACTCCAACAGAGATGTGAGCTCTCTACACTTTCCAGGTGTGTAGTCTGTGTACCCCTGGGGAGGGAAGGCATACTGGAAAGCCCTGCAGTAGGAGCCAACAAGTGTGACCCAACACATTGTGTTACAAAGTGGAAATACATGTCTGTCGCTAACATTCCAGGACAAACCCGTGAGCTCAGGCATGCAGAGGAAGGTCACCTGCAAATAAAGCAAGAAGATAAAGGAGGAACAAAGGATCAATCCTCTGAAATATTTTTTCTTATGAAAGCTATGCAAAGGGCATTCTGCATCAATTATAAAACTCACTGCGTCCAGCACTACCAGATGTAGAAGTTCACAGCCCTGAGCTGTGTTGCTTTATCAGTTTTCTGAATGGACAGGAGTAACACAAAAAGCAAATCTGAGTTCTTCCACTCACTAGTTGAGTCCAACTTCAGTCTTCAGTGATAAGTACAGGCTTTAAATTATTCTGAAGTTACAGCACCTACAGACTTTTACCAGATGGAAACCTGAAAAAAGATTATTTCTCAGATGCATTGCTCGTTTGTTCAGAGTAATTAGTAAACGTAAAATCAAAAATAGACCCTTTTCCTTTAATTCTCTCCAGCTGGATTCTGTGCATGACGACCCAGAGCACGTCTTGATATTCTGTGTTGAAACTGTTGCAGTTTTCATTCAAAACCCAACCAGCATTTCACGTCTCACCTACAAAAACACAAATGCAGTTAAGCCCTGTCAAAGGACACTGATGAGCATCAACTTGTCTCAACCACTCACATTTTGCATCCTCCTGGGGGAAAGAAATCATATGCAGATTCACTCACAAAATCTGAAGAGTCCCAATGAGCCTGTGCTGTTCTCCTGCGGTTACTTAATCATCTATTAAAAATCCACCCTAAAGTGAGCAGCTAAGGTCCTTGCAGTCTCCTGAAGTCAATGGCAGCCCTTTCTTTGACTTTGATCCCTAGCTTTGGGATTAGCCCTTTATATATAACCTTGGGCAAAGGATGAGGAAGAAGAGTGGTTTCCAGGAGATGAGGATGAAGATGGGGCCAGGGCAGATCTCAGCAGCAGGCACCCACGTGGGCACTCACCTCCCAGAGAGGTGCTGGGAGGTGGGAGCCAGAACCTGAAGTCTTCTCTGCAGATTTTCTGGCGAGGCTAAACTAAGGGAAGACCACATGAACTCATTTCCCATCAACACCTGGAAAGACTTGTCCTCCTTGGATAGCTTTGCTCCCCTGCTTGGTAAAGTGGTACCAAGAGCTGCGCTGGCTACATGGCCAGGGCCAAAACAGAGAATGCCAAAGCTGGGATTTACACTGCTGTACAACTCTCTTGGCTTGTAGCAAAGCTTCAGCACAAAAACACAGTCCCAAATACAACCATCTACCCAAGCAGAGAGCGTGCTGAGGCCAGTCAGCAGACAGCAGAGCTGCTCGCACTGGACATGGTCATGTTTCCAGCTATACATTTAACAAGCCTTGTTCTTTATGCTGTTCATTAGCAATGATATCCTACATTAGAGATTAGGGTAAGACTATACATTATTTCCATCAAGGGATTAATTAAATCTTAACATTTCTGAGAGGCAACTGGTATAAAGGAAGCCATTCATTTCAGCGAGATCCAAATTAACAAGTTTCTCATTTGTTTCTAAACTTGCTCCATGGTGGAGCGAAATGTAAGCTGGGAACTGCCTCTTGCAAATGCTTTAAAATGCCTAATAATATAGATTAACTACCTCCAAAGGTGCTATGTGCCAAACACTACTCCTTCCTCTCCTGGTCCCACTGTAGGCTGTCCTCCCTGCACCCACAGATCCCTGCTGTTTACCAAAACAGCCTTTGCTCTGCCCTAAGAGTAGGTCACAAATGTGACAGCAATGTCCCACTCAGCAGCTGACCAAATGACCTCTGCAGTGCTTTGCTCCTGATGTTCCTTGGGCGGGAGGGAAGCAACGCAAAGCCCATGGCACCATGCTGGGAGCAAAGAAAAGCCCTGTCTGAGGCTTAAAAGGGTGGGGGAAGACAAGTGGGGACAGGACCTTGTGTCTTGCTCCAACTGACTGTAAATGGGGGTGTGGAGTCAACCCAACAGGGATGGCGATGAGGCAGCAAAGCCAATGTGCCCTGGAGATGTGAAGTGGGAGGCCACCAGCCAATGTCTTCAGGGGGATTTTTCCCGGGAAAATGAGATGACTGTCATCAGAAAACCCGAAAACCGAGCAAAACACTGGCTTCACTAGGGCTCTGCATCGGCAAAATTGCTCACTGATTTATGCATTGTCCTCCCTTGTCCACATGGCTACAGACAGACCTGGTGATCTCTGTGCTGCTCACCACAACATGGCATTTTCCATGGTTTCTTGGCTTCTTCCGGGGCAGCTCAGACAGCTGGGGCTGCCTGTAGCCACCCACTTCACTTTCTCAAAATCTGCTGTTTCTTGTTTGGGCTTGTTTAAACTCATTTTCTTCCTGTTCACTTTTATTCTGGTTTTCGTCATCAAAGTCTTGATCAGGCCGATGAGGGCTTTTGGGACCTGGAGGTTTTCCACAGGTCTGGCTTGTATTAGAGGGGGGCAATTTCCCAACTGCCGGCTGAGTTTCAACATTCCCGCTCTCCTTGCCTTGCTGAGGAAAACCAGGGGCACACATGCAGCCTCCTGCAAAGACTTACTCTGCTTCCAGCAGGATGAAACCATGGCAGGGATATTTTGACCAGAGCGATAGAGTGGGCTGGACTGGAGAGCTGTTGCTGGTGTGCTTGGAGTTGGGACTTTCAGCCTGATGATTATTTCTACAGCCCATCCTCCATAGAGGGATACAGTCATTCACCCCCGGCACGCTGCTTCCCCAGCCAGGAAAGATGATACAACTGCAAGAGAGGGGCTGTTGTGGGTGGCCCTGGTCTGGGACGGCTCATGCAGCCCCCAGGGAACTGGTCCTCAGGGTGGGAGGACCAGTCGGTGTGATGTGGAGAGCACCCAGTGCAGATGGGGAGCTCTGTGCTCGCAGCCTTGCAACCATCCCTCCTTGCATCCACAGCCTCGTGCTCACAATCTCACAATGATCCCCTCCTTGCAGCCACAGCCCCCTGCTCTCCTCCTTGCACAGTGGGGCTCTTCCACAGCCCTCCCTCACCCAACTGATTTAAGGCCTGGAGGTTTTTTTACCTGGGAATGAGCACTGCCAGGGCACGTTAAAATGAATTCAAGAGCACAGTTTTTGACAGACTTGTATGAATATAGATGCAAGGCATGTCCACAGGACTAAACATCACTGTAATCTTCATGAAAACTGCACCTTTGTATAAATAGAAACAGTAGTGTAGGTCAAAGTCAGTGACCATTCCCAAACCAGCACCAGTGCCATGATAATAATATAACAAACAGAATAAATCTGGTTTTTGCCTTTCACCGTTTCAGTGCAGCTCAAACTAATCAAAGAAGTAAAATGATGCAAAAGCCAATAAAATGTGCAAAAAAAGCAATTGCATAGACATAAGCCTGCTGTATGTCCTACCCTAAGAAACAGCCCTGATGTCTTCCATCATTTAGAGGAGTGTTTGCTCCTGGTCCTTCCCATGGGTCAGGATCTGGCCCATGCCAACCTTTGCATTTGTAAAAGCAAAACCCATTGGGCAAAAGTCTCCAGTGCTCCCAAGTCCGTGTAACGCAGGAGAGTGAGCAAAGTGGCCGTGGACGCGGGCCCACGCGTGGACAGCAATGCGAAAGGCAGCGCTGAGCCCCGCGAGTGCACAAATCGTAACGGAACTTTCCCCATCGCCCCCTCCCCAGCTTCACTGTTACGGGCCCCGCTATGCAAGATTAACTGCAATTGCCCGTGTACCTCATGTCCAGTGGATGTTACGGATTAATAGGTGTGATCGTGCAATTAAGCACCGGCGGTGCGCGGCAGGCGTTCTGCAGTGCCAGCAATTTTTGCAGAAAACCACGAGATGGCGATGCAATAGAAATTTCCATCGAGAGGAAAAGCGCTTTGGGGTTAGGGAGGAAGGTCCAAAGCCCCCGGCTGCTAAACCCTCCACCGGAAAGCACAAAGCATGTACAGACAAGTCCAAGTTTTACATTAGTTTCCCTGTTTTCTGGGGGCACGTATATACTTGTTCTGCATTTATCATGTATTTTTAAAGATCCAAAGCATACAACAGTTTACATTTTTTTTTAAACAATAGTAGCTGCCTTGAAATCTCCTGTTAGTGCGGCAACTTGATCCTGCCATGACCAAGCAAGTCTGCACAAAGGGACTGTAAACTGCAGCTCTTTAAAGTTCGCTGAGTAATGGTCATTTAAAAAAAAAAAAGTATCTTTCCTTTCTCTAGCAAACTACCCCATTTCCCAAGCGATATGTCTGTCATCGACAGTCACGCTGAACGAAATTTTGACACAAAGTGAAAAATTAATTCAGATTTTTAATTAAAATACAGGGAGGCATGGAAAATGGAGAGTTGGGTGATTCAGCGTGTATAGCTGCAATCCCTTTACCCTCCCTTTACCCTTCCCCTGGGATGGTGTGACTGGGATCTGTAAGGCAGGACGAAAAAGTGTGACTTGAACGTACAAGGTGCACGAAGCTGGATCTGAATATTGCTACTTTAAAAACCCCAATTTATCACCTCATTATTTGCTTATAGCCTTTCCCCCTTCCTAAAAACATACATCCACAGGCAGAGGTGTGGTCCTCTTTTATTTAAGAAATTAATATTTATTATTGCTATGGACAGGGTTCAGGGTTTGGGGTTTTACGTGGCAGTGTCCCACCCTGAGGGACTCAAGAGGGTCGTACCTGCTCCCCTGCAACCCCAAACTGAGCGGCTTATGGTCTGCCTAGTTCTGCAGACAGGGATGGGCTCTCAAATAGCAGCACACAGGACAGGGGCTTGGAAACCTTCCCACCAGTTCCCTGGTGCAACGTGGCCCTGCAATCATTCCTGTGAATATTCTCGGCACCGAGGAGTAATGTCAACGGTTTTATACACGGGGAATCAAACCAACAAATATTGAGCCCTTTTCAAATGATTGCGAGATAGAAGATGCACATTCAACATCTTCATCCTCCCCCTAAAAACCTTCAGCAAATGAATACACAAACCCTAAACCCATCAACCCATGGTGGATTATTTTCTGTGACTTATTAGCCCAATCCTATGAAAAAAATCTGCCAGTTCTCTGGGTCTCTGCCTCCCCCCAGCTCCCACAGTGCAGGACACAGCTCAGGCCAATGCTACTATGCAGGCAGTGGGCACACGTTACCAGCCAGCCCTTCCAATTTACCCTGTTTGCCCCCAAAATCAACCCTTACCTGCTTGTGGAGCAGCACCCACTTCCCACCTAGCCCTTCAGCACTATGCAGGGACAGGGTGGCAGCTTTCACCTTCCCACTCCAGGGGAGCAATGTTTCAGCTCCAAATTTGGGGACCCGTTGAGCTGAACGAGGATAAAGCACCAAAATTTGAACCCACAATTCAATTAGGGTTTACGTAAATGCAGCTTCAAAGTCCCCTCATGGAAATTTGCCCTGCAAGTTAAAACTCCCCTTTGCAAGTCTGCCCTTTAGGTTCCTGCTTGAAAAGGGGATGGGAGACAGTTTGCAGAGATTCATTTTTCCTCTAGTTTATATATAACTTGCTAAGCTTTTTATTTTTTTAAATGAGCTTACTATGTCCAATTTAAGTCAAAATTTAATGATCCCTGCAGTAATTCATTTGAGGATAAAGCTTCAATAAACGCCGTGGAATAAGTCAGGGAAGAACTGTCCTTGTCCACAGCACAATGATTAATCAACTTTATTAAAATTAGGATTGGCTGAGGAGATTTGCATAATATAAGAAGAGTCAGAGCCTTCTCCAGGACTAAAATGGACCTGAGACCAAACTTTGGGACTTTCCTCCCCACTTTCCCAGGCCCTCTGGCTCCGTGTATCCTGGGAGCATCCAAGCCCAGAGTGGCCGGTTCGGCTCGTGTGTGGAGGTGGATGATATGATAGTGGTCCTAAAAAGGGTTAAAAAAGACCAGTAGTCCTTAGCACAGACAAGCAGTCTGCAATGCACTTTGGACAGGAAGGAGATGTGGGAAACATCCTGTATTTCTGGCAATTTAGGAGGTGTTTCTCAATGCTTTGCTGTGGGGATGCTTTCTGGATGAGGCATTAATAGGAGTAACTGCCTGGAGTTATTTTACGTAACTTTATGTTATTTTATATTATTTTTTTTTTTTTTTAAGTCCTCGTCTCCACACCACAGCCAATGCTCAGGGCAGCTTAGCCCCTTTGGCAGGTCAAGAAAAGCACAAGCAACTCAAGCTGCTTGGGGCAGTTCTGCACCCCCGGCTCTGGAGAGCAGCACCCCAGCACGGCCCGGGCCACGGTGCCAGCACAGCCCCTGCCACTGGGCTGCCAAGTTGAGCGGACCAAGCCCCTGCAGAGCCCACATTATTGCTGCAATGACCCTGTATGTAACACCGGCCAACCATGAGGGACCAATTAGATTTCTGGATCCAATTAGCAGCAGCTGTGATTTGTGTGCATCCCTCTGTACATATGGCTACACTGAACTTTCCCTCAGTTTCAAATGTCTCTATAGCACAGATGAAATGAGAGGAAGGACCATTTGTCTCATTTTTTTGAGAGCCTTTATTATGATGGACGAGGAACCTTTTACATCATTCACCAACTTGCAAACAAATTAGCTACCTTCATCACCTTCTCCTGATAGCGGAGCTGGCAAGCGATGGCCCGATGAGCTGTCGGGGAGCGGGTAATGGGTGCGGGAGGGGTGTACAAGTGTTTCATTGGACATGATCAGCTAAGTTTGCTGGAAATAAAATATAAGTGAAGTCAGATGCTGAGGGCTTAAGTGTCCATGCATTAACCAATGTGGTTTCCATCTTGTGGAGCAATTTGGGCTTTAGCCATTTAGGGTGGGACAGGAATTGTTACTCATTTTAATGGATGCTGGGCATCCAAATCCCTTTGGTGGGATTGACAAATCTCATCCCTAATTTTAGTGTGCCTCAGTTCCTCACATGCAGCCAGCTCTTGTAGGGCGCTCCTGGAAGCCTGATAAAAGTGTTACTGGTATTACCGGTAATGATATTCGATTTCCTGGAAGGGATCCAAGTAGGAAGAAGAGGCAGAAAGGTCCAAGGCCTGTTGACAAAATGACAGGCAAATAAATAGAGCTGGCTCCTTCTTACCCATCAGTAGTTTCAGCCCAGAAATAGAAGATCCCATCAACTGCAGCCCACCAGAAGCCCTGTGCTCAGGACCACGCATGCAACAAGACCGCAGCAGTGATGACTGCAGAAGGGGACAGTGCAGGTCGTGCCACTAACAATCTTGGTAAGGGCAGTGATGCTGTGAACACTGGGGAGCAAGGCTGCAATAAATGACTGGGAGTTAATGGCAAGGCATTCTGCGGCATTGCCCAAGGGGTCAGCCCCTTTCTCCTCCATCTGCAGGGCTTTTAGTGCCAGGCTGTCATTCTTGGCAGGAGGTGTTGATAATGGAGTGGATCACCAGCTCCATCACAAAGGGAGAATATAAAACTATTTTACAAGGTGCTTTAAAAAAGAAGTTGTCTTAGCTGGAAAGTATCTGTTAAAAAATAACACAGGGTTGGAGAAGAGACCCTTGTACGCATGAATAGCCTTGATAAAATTGCTCAGGGTACAGGCACTAGAAGCAAGGTCCTGGATCATTTTATTGCACAGCGAACAACTTGGTATCTCTGCTGCCTGCAATGTTTGGAAGTGAGCCCTTTTACACAGGAGCCTTTCAGCAGCCAGCCAGCAGCTGGCTCCTGGGGACGAGCATAGGGAGGGGTTGTAAGTAAATTAGGAGAGCACGAAAGGGGCTGAAGGTTGCATGACATCACTCCAGATCAGAGTTTCTGGGGAAAAAAAAAAAAAAAAAAAGGTTTCTCCCTGTTTGGCTGAAAAGTGAAGGAGACAGACCTGGGGCTGACAGTTCCCCATCCCTCCTCTTACAGGTGGTTTAAGCTGTATTTCCTTGGTGGGGAGCAAGTAAATTTGGGCAACATTTTTTGTAGAGGGAAAGGATAAAGTGGATGATGTTTTCCGTGGAAGTGGAAAATTCAGCAGAATTAAAGTTAATCCTTGGAAGAAGATAAACATGTTTTAAATCCCAGCCCAAATGCTGAAGTTACGGTAGCTGATCCACAGAGAGGAAGAATGATTTTGTGGTTAAGGCACTTCATTGCGATCTGAAAAATCTGGGTTTAATTCCATCAGCCACAACTTCCCTGTGTACTCTTGGACAAATCACTTCATATCTTTCTGCCCAGTTCACTATATGAAATGAGAGTAATAGATCTTTTTCAAACAGTCCTTACCACGAAGAGTCTGCAGTCACAGCTAAGCCTCCACATTGCGGACTGAAGCAACAAGTTTCGGGAGCATGTCACCTTGATGGTGGTGGCTACAGTTTGTTCTTCTTCGTGGAAGGAGCTGAATTCTCCACTTCAAAGCAGGATATCATATCCACAATCCACTCCCCTTCATGGGTCAGGATTCAAAACCAATTTCTGTATTAAAAAAAATGAATCGCAGCGCAAGAACAGCTTGATTAGCTTTGCAGACAGCCAATGTGAGTACAGAATACCCCAAGCAAGGGTCTTCTCCAGCCAAATACCGTCCTTTAGGGAACTTGGCATTCCTTCCAGGCTGTGTGTCAAGGAGACTGAGCAACTTTACATCAACACAACATGGATTTTCCTTCTACCAAACTACTCTGCAATCTGTAATTTTTAACCTCACAAGTTTGAGATTGTACCTTAACATTTGCGGGAAGCAGATGGCTTCTGCATACTGCCAACCTGTTGTTACAAAAGCGTCTTCCAAGAATTGTTTTCTACCCACAGTCGCTAACCATAATTAACCTTTCATATGATTTAATAAACAGGAAAAAATATTTGCCATCTCATATTAATAAAGAGCTCTTCAGGACATTTTTTTTCCCCCCTCTAGAAGATAGATGCTGTGGTAAATTTTTTGTGTGCTTATTTTATTGCCTTTCAAACTATTTAGGGATGCAGTTTACCTATGCAGATTAAAGCTGCGAAGGACATCATAATAGTGGATGTGCAGAGCACCTTCTGGCATGGCACATAATGACCTCTTATTTCAGGAAAAAAACCCAAGATCGAGTGAGAAGAGCGACTGCTAAGCCCACGGTGGAGATGAAGATCAGAGCTCACTGACAGCCCCAGCGGCACCACGGGAGCCAGCGATGTTCTACACCTTTTCCACACCTGTAATTTTAATGCCTTGCAGAGTTTTAAGTGAGAATAGTAGAGTCCTGTAGTGCTTCGACCTTTTTAATATTCAGAAACTTTACTGACCGGTGATTTCTGGATGGAGGGCTCGTTCTATATACACACCACAGTGACAGACACCTCCAAAGTGCCTAGGAGAAAGCTAAGTGCGAAGTGGTATTATTACCATGATTTCACTAATGAACAAAAATGAAGATGTTGGCGAAGACTTTCCCCTGTATTATGGGGGAAATTAAATGACAGACGTAAGTAAAAAGCTGGCATGGGGGACCAAAGTACGTCTCAGTTCCTGATGGGTAGTTGCTTTGGCTTAGGACATCAAAGGCTTTCTGAAGAGCTGAAACTATAAAGGAAATATTCTCTTGGCTTAACCAATTTCCATAATGGGGATTAGGGAACACTCTCCCTGCTAGGACAGGAGAACTTCTTTTTTAATTAATGTTTCTTGTAACTGTTCGGTGGTCATCATCCATTAGTATGATAATGCACCCTTGAAATTACAAATACGATTATGATGATAACTGCTTGGCTATAAAAAAAAAAAAAATAAAATCATATACGTGCAAAGACTGAGCTGCATCCCAGGAAACGATTCCAAGAGATGACCCCGGGTTTTCTGCTTTGTCTCTGGTTTGACTGGTATGGTGGAGTTCACCGAAAGGCGTTTCGTTCCTGTTTGATATCGATATGCTGCCAAGATGGAAATGGATAGACTTGAACTAAGATGGATGCACATCAAATCAATGCATGCCGCAGGAAACTGTCTTTGTAGCTGAAAACCAAAAATGGACAAACAATTCAAAAATAAAAAGAAAGGTTTTGTTTTCTGAGGCTAGGAGCTAAACAAGCAAAAAAAAAGATCTCAGAGAGGCAAGTCTTTTTTTTTACAAAGGATAATAACTGTGTCTTTTCAAACATAATATGCACCTGGAAACCACTGAGCAGTTGCAGTGTTTTCTCTGCACCCAACTGCCATCTCAGGCATTGACTGGTATATTTGCTTGCCTGGAATACAGCAGAAATCACCATTCTTTTAAAGCTGCCATTTCTTTCATTATTTTCAATAATTAATTGTTCAGTTATATGGGACTGTGGATACACTCCTTAGTCTGATTCCTTTTGTGAGAATTTTGCCCTAGTCTTGGTTTAGAGATTTTTTTTTAGAGTTCTCAAATTTTCTCTAGATTAGAACAGCTTTGTAAAAAGTTGTTCCCATTAACTATTATTTTCCTTCAGATGTTGTGATTACAAAACATGCATTGTGATATCAATAAAAGTTTAAAAAACACAAATACAGCTTTTGTTTTTGTAGATCTCAGTGAGATACAGGGTAGAAGAAACACAGGATCAGTAATGTTTTATACAACAGCTTATCGTTTTGCGCAGTACTTTAAGGTGGCCTCTCCAACTCTGAAGACCTGGAATTTTGGTGCTGCTGTTCTCCTTGAAGGGCAGTTTCCTTTTTAAGCCCCAAGCCCGGTTTATAAGTTCTGACCAACTGAATTTCTTTTTCTTTCCTTTTCTTCTGAATTCAGTTTAGATTCAGGCTGAGGTTTAGCCTTTGACCTTCTGAATTTCCTTTTTTCTGGCCAATGTCTCGACATTATTTTT
>Ga0181612_174072_pt1 | contig 12358 bp, 9 predicted proteins | sample HoacroProtozoa21_FD_119630 | JGI IMG/M metagenome (GOLD analysis project Ga0181612, IMG submission 119630) | Hoatzin crop microbial communities from Cojedes, Venezuel. Combined Assembly of Gp0051906, Gp0051904, Gp0051908 | reverse complement strand
CCTGGGCTTCCACCAAGAGGCGCGCGGGGCGCTCTCCCCTCCTTCCCCTAGCACGTCCTGCAGACACCCTGAGGCAGGTTAGCCAGCGTCTGTCCTCGGCGTAGGGTAGCCTTTTTCCAGGCTTTCCCTGTTTCTTCACCCCCTCTCCTGGTTTCAGGTACCTCAAAGACCCTGCAGTGAGCCAGCCCAGAGGCTTTGGTGCTGGGGTCTTGGTGCAATCTCTTTTCCCTCACACATTCTCTTGTCCTTGTTTCCTTCCTTGGCTGCCTTGTTTCAGCCTTTACTCTCAGCAGCAAGATAGTTTTAATGTAGACAAAACTACGTGCACTCCTGGAAACGGCTGAAGCGTCTTTGCCAAATTTCTCCGAAAAGGGTAGGCAGAGTGTTCCACCCTGGACAGTTTCATTGCCAGAGAGTGGCATTTGGCAAGGGTCTTGCCCAGAGGAAGGCTGCCTGGCAAACCTGGCTTGGCAGTGTGACCAAGCCAAATACATCAGGGCAAAACCTCAGTCATATCCAGCTCTTTTGGATCCTGAAATCCTCTGTCAGATCTTCAGCGTGGAGCCTCCACAGGCCCTGTTTTGAAGAGAGATGTTTTGTCCTTTCCGGGCTTTAAACAGCTCCCCAAAATAAACCCTCTGCTATTTACCGGCATTGTTTTCTTTATTGCGCTGAATGCTGATAAATAATCAGACCCACTATATTATATTTGTGTCTGTCCTGGCAGCAAATAATTACAACAATTACTACCAAATCAAAATGCTTCTGTTTCTCCTGGTGTCATTAGCGTGTCCCAAACATTTTGTTCTTGTGGTTTAAAGTGCAGTAATAACATAGTCCAAGCGCAACACCCGATTGAGCGGTGCTTCCCAGCACAGCAAGCTTCCCAGCCATGATTGCCTCTGAGATGCTGCTGATTTTCAATCACGGTGTCAGATCCTCTTCTACCGCAGGGAGAGCAACTGCTTAGCCTGTGATTTACCCAATTTATTCCGGTAATCACCAGGCTGGCTGTGTAGCCATCTGTCTCCTTTACGCGCTCCTCCCGCCCCCCACCTTCCACCACCACGCAGACCGAGCCGTGCCTCTGCTTGCGACAGCAGAGAGAGAAGGCACCGCTTCGCCCCACTGTGAAGCGGCTCTCCGAGCACCCACAGAAGGGTACAGGTGTTCCCCCCTCTGCTCTGCCCAGAAGCAGCAGGCGATGCTGCCTGACCCTGCTGACTGATGGATGCCGGGCTGCCAGCAGTGCTGCCTGATGCAGATATTTCCGCCAGGCAGGGAAGGAAAGACCGCTTTTTATGCAGGGCAAGGTGGGTTATCAAGGTTTCGGCTGCACCTTGGCCCAAGCGAAGGGAGCTACGGCCAGTTTGTGAGGGGGAAACTGAGGCAGGGAGTAGCTAAGGCAAGGAGCCGACACAAAGATAGTGGAAAGATACACATTAGCCTGAAATTGCGTCCACAGATACGAAAACCATCGTGGTCACATGGCTCTGTCTGTGAAGAAAACCACTGTGACTGAATCATTATAAAGCCTTCAGCTGAAGAGCCAAGTCCTCTCTGCCCTGTGTAATGTTATTCAACCAGACCTGCACACAACTCCTTCAAAGCAGATGTTAGCCAGGGTACAGCCCTAGATCAACAGTCATTCAGGATCAGTATTCCCTAAAACCACTGGGTAAAATCAAATATAAATAGAGCAGAAAGCATTTGAAGCAATTAGGGTCTCGGGGGAGATTCATTCCCTGGAACGAAGCCAAGAAAAGGGGAGACAATGCATCATTTCTGTAGTGCAGTGAGGACATGCAGAAGCTGGATTACACAGAAAGCTCTGAGCAGCACGTATGGTTCATATTAAACCACCTAACCTTTCTATCTCCAGTGGTATTTCTGAGTTTTTCATTACTGCAGTGCTCTACAGACTGTGGCCTTGTGATGGCCCCCGGGAGACAGCACAGTATTCTAGGTAAACTAGGATTTTACTTCTTGTGCACACCAAAATACTGAATTTTCCCACTATTTTTGAACTGCAATGGTCCTGCACAGAGGAAAGATCCTCCCTTTGGCACTGAAACACAGAGCAGAGTAAGCAAATCATTTAGGTCCTTAGAAGAAACTGTTGGGTGCGTGAAGACTGCCCTGCATCTCCGGAATCCGCCTTGATGGTCTCACTGCAAGGAACATTTCCCTCCGAGGTGCAGGGTGCAATTCCCTAACTCCCAGGGCTGTTTCTCCATAAATGTGCTATTTGCTGCCACATTTCCCAACTCTCAGATTCCCTCGGTGGTGGGGATATGGAGGCTCTGACCACCCAGGCTTGGCTGTGGGGCAGCTCGGCCGGCAGCTCAGGTGCAGCGGTGTGTCAGCCCAGCCCTGTCTATCTCTGTGCATGGTGTTTGCCAAGAGCCTCAGCTCCCTCTCACATCTCCTTGCCATCTCCTGCTTGTCACCAGGCTGCTCCCCTGCCCGGGCAATGCTGAGGCATGGCTCCTCCCCGCGCTGCAGAGCACCTTGGGCACGCATCTTGACATGAGGTCCCCACAGAGCCCCAGCAGCGGGTGCTTGGCAGGACTCACATCACTTGCCAGCCTGGGAGCATCGCGTCCCTTCGGAGGTGGATGCCACCCCGTGCTGCCTGCAGACTGCGTGCAGCAGCGAGGATCTTGAACGGCCGGGAAGGAAACCGTGTTTCTCCTGACGCCTGGAAGGAGTTTTTCCTTGAGGAACCGTGGTGCTGGCTGCATGTGGGGCACAGGGGGCCAAGCCTGGGAGATACCAGGCTGACATCTTCAGGCTGAGTTTCCATCCAGGGCTGACTTGGGCATTAGAGCTGTGGCTGGAATGGAAAGGGAAGCGGGTGGCAGAAGTGTCTGCACTGCTTGCAGTGCTGGAGGTAGATACTGGAGAGTGATTAACCACTCAAATTGGTCCCAGGTGACTGCGATCATCTGAAGCACCAGCTACAAGAAGGACATGTCCTATAATTTGTGGGTCATCGGAACCCAATCTCTTTGTGCTTCTGGCCGCAGGCAGTGGTTTCTGAGGGCATGACCATGAACGAGGTATTAAACAGGCTTCCCGCTTTGCGTTGCTCATTCGAGAAGCTTTGTCCATGTGCCAACGTGTGTTATAGCTGATCTTCAGCGGAGCAGGGAGCTGGGGCAGTCAAAGGGCTTTGCCCAGCACCAGGTTGAGCTATGGGAGCCTGGACTGCAGCTTAATCCAGGGTGCGCAGGATGAGACCCAAGAGTCCCTCCGTACCTCTTCAGCCCCTCTCATCAGAGAGACCAAACCTGGGAACACATCCAGGAGGGAGCAAGAGCTGCTGTGGTCTCGAACCTGAGCTGTGCCTTGGAGATGGTGCACCCAGCATGTGGAGCTGCCCCAGGAGGCAGGGCCTGTTGTGCCCACCGGCGAGGCGAGCCTCCTGCTCCTCAGGGACCTGCCTGGAGCTGCCGCTTTGCTGAGCCTGGGGAGAAAAGGGCAGGGCAAGAGTGTGGCACTCTGGTTCCCTCTGCGCATTCAGTTCCCGGAGAGGAAAAGCAAACAGCCGAGCCCCACTTGATTTCTCTTTACCTTTTTAATTTTTTTTCTTTAATAAGAGGAGACGGGGGATTGAGCAGCAGAGACCCTTCTGCAGGTCCAAGGCGAAGCTGCGCCTGCAGCCCAATGCAGGGCTGGCGGTGCTGGGAGGAAGAGGAGGCACTTCTCCCTGCGGGCTTGCAAACCCTTGGCTCGCAAAGCAGGAGGACAGAGTGCGTCGTCGAAACAGCATCGTGCTTGATGTCTGGGTCAGAGAAGCTGCAGCGGGGCCTGGGCAGCCCCTTCTGCCTCCCCACCCCTGAGAGCCAGCCGGGGCCAGACTGGCACCTCACCCCTGGCCCTGATGGGAGGCTGAAGGGACCGTGGGAAAACTCGGCTCTGGCCGGCTGCTGTCAGCTCAGTGTCAGTCACAGCATGAAAAATATTTCTCCCCCCCCCGCCATGCCCTCCCCATCCCTGCCATGGCCTGCCTCAGCAGCGTAACTGGCAGCCCCGATGGACCAGGGACTGACGGATCTCTCACGATACGGTGCCTTACGTGCAATAAAAAGCCATCAGCCCACTTCTGGTGAAAGCAAACAGAGCCTTTTGGAAAAGCCTGCCCTAAGAGGAGATGCTGCTCGCAGAGCATCCTGCGGCCCCCAGGTGACAACGCTGTCATCGGCGTCCGTGCCAACAGTTAACCGCTACAGCATCACCAGCCCCAGGGATTTCAAAGTCCTGAATAAGGCCTCAAATCTCACAGCACTGGCTTAAACAATACATTAAAAACTGTGCAGTTTAGAGTCTGATTACTTACCCTACCCTCTGTTTGGGTTTTTGAAAGTTTTAGATACAGCTGGGCTGCATTTTCAGCTTCCCTTTGCATCGCAATCACAAGGTCACAATAATTACTGCAGAGAAGGGAGTTGCAGGGCTGTTTATTTTTCGAAGGAAGCTGAGATTTTCATACGTTCACATTTACAGGGAGGGGGCTTTAACAGTTCTCTAGGCTCTGAGAGTGTTAAAAATTGCAGGGGCCACTGACACGATCATAGATTAACCTCAGAGCAATTTATGTGTGTGGTTACTGATCACCTGCTCCAAATGAGCTCACTGCGAGAAATGGATTTGCCTTTTCAAGGAACTCTGCACTTTCGCAGATGTGCCGACAAAGCATCATTTCCCCCGGAAGCGCTGGCAAGGAGGGAAAAAGTGAGGTGAATCTCATTGCCCAGGAAGGCACCCAGGCCAACTGATGAATAATCGGGTGGTGAACCAACTACTTAGCAATAAGTGGTGAGGCAGTCACCGTGCAGAGAAGGCCAATAAGAAAATATGATGTCATGCATGGCTCTGCTTTGCCAAAGCGTGCTGCTCCCTGCAGAAAACTGTGAAGAACTGTAAAAACAAAATACATTCATGCTTCAGCTGGAGACTGAGGCAATAATCATTACAGTGAAGCAGCAACAGAGCTTTTAGTTGGACATCTCGGTTCCTCTTTCAAGGAAGGCTCTGCCACACGTTGGTCGGCGAGGCTCGAAGCTGGGCACCAAGGGAATGTTGGCTGCCTCTTTACGTACTCCAACCTCTGAGCTGCAGTGGGGCTGGAGCAAACCTAGAGGGAATCCCGAGGGTGGTCCCACAGGGGCCACAGCTTTTTGTGTTATGGTCCTGTCCTCCCTTTCTCCTCTCCCGGCTGCTCCATACCAAAGTGGAGAGTGAGCCCTTGGGAGAGGCTCGGCACAATGTCTCCTTTGAGGGAAGTCAGCAGCCGCATTTTGCTGGGTATTTATGGGCCCTAGATAACTGCTCTGGATTTGAATGGAGAGGAAGGGGCAGGAAGAAGTTGAAAGAAAAAAAGTAGGAACTGTTTGGACAGGGTGAAATAGGAGCAGCCTGAATGTCACGCTGGTGCTAGCTGAGGGCAAGGATCCCTACCCTGCGTCAGCGCCTCCAAACGCCACCAGCCAGTGAGGTCCAGCTGGTCTTTCTGTCCCCATCTTTGTCGTCTGGGTTGCACCCCACTGCCCAGGCGTGCAAGTGTTTGCAGAGAGGTTCAGAGGAAGCTGTGCATTTTGTTCCCCTTTAAACACAAAAAGCGTTCCCTTAACCACAACCAAAGGAGGAGGCAGCTGCTCTTGGCAAATGCAACCACGCTAAGTGCACTTGCTGGAAGTGTTTTGACTTTGTTTCTGAACATGAGCCTAAGTGTAGTAATCCTCAGCTTTGGCTGCTGGCACTGTGGTGTGATGGGGGTGTGAGGGGGTGGGGGGGACGCAGGGTCCATCTAGGGAACAACCAGAAAAGAAATTTCTGCAGCGGTCCGTTGCCATGGCAGGAACAAATGTAAGCAGCAGTGCAGAGATGTATAACTATAGGTGGTTTAGAGCCCTAAAGACTGGTTTGCCATGTGTGGGGAGGGACAGTGCAATGGAAGACAGGGAAATCTTCCCGATGTCCTTTTGGGGAGATCAGAGTCAGAAGGCCAGACTCCCTGCTGGAGTGAAAACCAGGAGCGAGGCTCGCAAGTCCCTGGTCCCATGCGATTTGCTCCTGATTTCGCCGGCAGCAATTTGCCATGCAGGAACCCCGGAGCCAACAGCGTTTCTTGCTGGGCATCTTCAAAACCGAAGCTCCTATGGTTGGCAGCCTCTGGCAGTGCTTCCATTTGTCCAAATTTCTGCCGAGCAGAGACAAACACCCCATAGGAGCTGCCAGGCTTCACCCCACAGACAGCCACCCTTGCTGGGGGAGATGGGGTCATGTCTCATCAATACTTGTGAAACACTTTGGGGTGAGTGACAGAAAAATAATGATTCCTTTGCTTCTGGGGAAGATTTCCCAAAGCTCCTGACTGATCCAGTCCAACTTCACATTTCCCCCTTCACCACTTCCATTCAGCAGTCAGCACCAGGCTGCTGTCGGTGGGCTGGCAGGGCTCATTCATCTCTCTCACTCAAGGTTAAAAAAAGAAAATCAGACTCTTTAGAAAGAAAAAAAAAAAAAAAATCCTAAAAATATGAAAAGCACAAAACATTGAGCAGCCCATGTTTGAGATGTAACGAATCCCTTTTGAAAGCTCTTGTTTGCCTGCGTAAGGACAGAGGTACCGTCTTCTAACAAAGCTGCAGGAAAAAACCCACTGTCCCCCAAGTTCGGGGCGCTCTGGAGGGCAGCCATGCTGAAATTGTGATCAAGTGTTTCAGGCCATGCCTTCCACTGCAGCCTGCCAGATAAATATTTACAGCTGACCACAGAGAAGTGGGGGGGAAGGAGAGGAGAGACATCTGTAAATTCTTTGGAGCCTTGCTGCGTTTTAATTTTAATTTAGTTCTTTTTTTGTTGCTTTTCCATTCACACGTCATTTTCTCTTTTTCTCAACCCATGGATAGCTAAACAAGAGATTTTTTTGAGAGAAAGAGGTTATTTCTAAAACCTCAGGGGACAGAACCTGGTTTCAGTGACCGTGTTGTAAAATCTGGAGCTGTGATAAACCAATGCTGTGAGAGCAGACCGCAACCTTTGGTTTACTAGCCAGCGTAAATCTGATGTAACATTATTGATCTCTGTGGATTTACTCTGGGTCTCATTGCCTCCTCCCTTGTTTTCTTCACAGTTGGCCTTATCCATGCAAAGTCAGTGCCTATGTGGCTGTAACATGCCAGTAAATCACAGCGTTACACCCACTTCTCAATGGTGTAAATAACTCCCTCTCTTTGGCCTCTGTTCTCAAAAGAAAGCAATTCCCTGTGCCCAGTGGGAGAGCTGGTTATCAGCAGCCCAGAGCATCTCCTCCCACCAACCCCAGCCCGCCAAGCTGTCCATAGCTGAGCCCTCCAAAGAGGGGACAACCACGAGCGACTCATATAAATGAGGGCCCTCAACCCTGGGAGCTCTCTGCATTTTGATGTATGAGTATATACGTCCTGCTCAGAAACATATGCAGGAATCTGTAGCTATAAAAGCCACTGCACCACCCCGTAATGCAGCCCAGATGTGCCTCTCCTTTCATGGCACACTCAGGGGACCCCTCTGAGCTGAGGCAGGCAGGGATGGAAAGCATTGTTCAAAATTTACTCACCCCAATGAAAAGAGACCCACAGCAGACTGCTTGCAGAGGTCCAGAGCAAGAAGGCTGGTAGGAAGGATTGACTTTGGGAGGGGGACCAGAGTGTGAGTCAACTGATGCTGGCCTGTGCTGTCATCAGGTGTCTTCTGAGGTCATTGGCATGAGCCAGGAGCTTGGTGAGCTCTGGGCCTCTTTGAGACACAGGCATCGATGCGTGCTGTGCAAACCTTGGTCTTACTTGAGCTTCTAAAGCTTGGTGCAAAGATCTGTGCAGGCAGCTGAGTCTCTGGTGATAATACAGTGTGGTTACTCACCTCCTTCAGGGCTTTAAACTTAGGAGATAGAGGCCAAGTAGTGAGACTCTTGGGTGGACTTTCATGCTGATCCATCTGGGAGAACAAGGGAAAGATTTTATGGTTTGTTGTAGGTCGTATTTGTAAGCAAGCTACCAGAATCTCCTCCTCCCCATGTGGTAGCAGCTCAGGCTTCAGATTTATCCCTGCTCTTATCAGTGACCTTCTAAGTAGCCAAAAAGTAACACTTCAAAAAACTTCTCTGCTGGCTGCAAAGTCATCTGGGAAGTTACTTTTTCTGCTAGTGTCATAAAGCTGTATAGCCCTGAATAGAAAGCGCGGAGGCAAAGGTCTCGTCCCCAGGGCTTTGCAGTCTCAGCACAAAGAGTGCGGTTATAAAGCAAGTCACGGAGTCCAGGAAGGAAATTTATGGCTGGGAAGATGGATAAATAATACTCCAAGATCAACAGCAGTGGTAATGTCGAAGTGTACTGAGTGGAATTGCTCTGCTTTTACAGCACTGAAATCTGGAGACCTTGGGCTGAAACAAGCCAACTGCCAGAGAGCTGCTGCGGCGTTGAGGCCCTGGCATTGGTACCACCAAGATCTGATGACCTGAAGAGGCTGTTTTAATATGAGGGAGCAGTGCCACATGCGAGTGACTGTCTTCCCCAGTTGGCGACCTTGCTTTTGGGGTCAGGGCCGGGTTGTGACAAAGACTTGGGTTTCACAGTCACACTCTCATCCATCACCTCCCAGTGGTGATGTGACCTAGTGGAGTGCTGAAGTGGCTCTGACTCTTCATTTGCCGACCATCTGGAAGCCTCTTGGGCCTCCAGATGTGACGAGAGGAGGATTGGGCTTTGTGTAGCTCTTGGAGGTTTGAAGGAGACACAAATTAAAATCTTTGTGGATTATTTTGCTGCTCCTGTCTTCTCTTCTCTTGGCCTGCAGAGTAAAGTCACTCCAGTGTTTACTTTCTCTGTTCCCTGCCCAATCTGTTAAGCATGTCCTAGGTCATCCCTGCTAATGGATCACATAAGGGAGTGGTGGAAGTCCATTAGTGGAGGTGTCTTAAAGAAGAGGTTGGACAAACATATCAGAAGCAGTGTAGGGATAGCTGATAGTGTCTTGGGACCAGTGTGGGACTAAACAATCTCCCGAGGTCTTTTCCAGCACTAATTTCTGACCTACTCTGATCCTGAACAGAAAGCACAACAGCCAGGACCTGGGAATGCCTTTAGGTGTTTCCAGTGGCAGCAGCCCATCATACTTTGATGGCTGCCTTGTGCTCGTGGGCATCATACCCTCAATGTGCAGCATCCAGCCACTGCTGTGCAACGGTTTGGTGTGCTGGTGTGGCATCTGGGGGGCAAAATATGAGCAGAGGGTCAAAAGCGACATTCCCCTAAAGTGTATGCTGCACAGAGGATGTAGCCAGTGTTTAGTCTCATACTTACTCTCCACATGAACAGTCTGAAAACAGAATTAATTGTTTGGAGGAAAATACTGGTGACACCCCAACCACTCCCAGGCACTGTAGATCCATCCTCAGTATGCAACGTGAGGCACCAGAGACAAACTTACCCCCCTTTGCTAGCCCTCGGGGTTTGCTCTTTGCATACTCGCTCTTGGAGCTACGCTTACACATGGCTCTCATCTCTCACATCCTACCAGCAGTGACAGCAGGGCTGCTGAAAGGAGAGGAAATCTTGCATGTAGCCTTCAAAGCAAGAAAGCAAAACAAATAACAACCCTTTAAAAAAAAAAATCTTGCATTTTAGGAAGGATCTTCTGATTTTGCTTGGGAGAGTCGCCTGAAGCTTGGCTTTGACAGTCCTGGTGGCTAAAAGACCTAGCAGGCAGTCTGGACTTTCTCTGCAGTTTCTCAGGGTTACTTCACTATGGGGGTACACCTGGGATGCAAAATTCAGTGTTTGGGCCCTGAAGACTGTCACCTCTCTGGACCCTGAAAGCAAGATGGAAAAGCCTGAAACGTGTTTATTTAAGACTTTGGTGTCTGTGGCTCCTCTTCAAAGGATCAGAGTGCAATCCAGGACATGAATCATTTCTTGCTAATGCCCTGGCAAATCAGGGATGTCCTTGCTAACATCTCCTGTGTCACACCAGGGCAGGGCTACTGTGAGGGGAACTTGAGAAGCAGCTGGAGAGCAAGCCCTTTAGAGATGGCTAAAAGGGGTCTGGAAAATTACTATGGGGGACCCATAATGGGCAGCAGGGCACGCAGCGTTCTGATCAGCCTTTCTGCCTGTGATACAGGCCTGCATCTGTCCAAACACTGGCACTTCCCTCTGCTTGCCGACTCGAACCAGCGAGGGGGCAGCACGTTTGCATCCATCTCCCGTGGGGACGGAGAGCTTTCTGGATCCCCCAGCGTCAGGCTTGCTCGCCGCAGCTTGTGCCGGGTCAGGTTTCAGGGTTTGGGCTCTGCGTGTGTGCGCTCGCCTGTGCTTTTAACTCACTCTGCAGTCTTCCCAGGAAATTAATTCGTGTCAGATGATTGGTTTGTGTCTTTCCTTTGCTTTTTGGAGGTCAGGGGTTGGAGGATGTTGTTGATTCAGTAAGCTGCAGCTATTGCCCTGCTCCTCTGGCCCTGTGGCTGTATGAGCCCGGTGCAGCTCTTCCCCAGTCAGCAAGTGAGGGGAAAACTCCTGGTGACAACCCAGCTGTTTTGGGTGCAAGTGGCAGGAATAAGCCCAAAGTAAGCATTTTGGTTCTGGAACGGGGTTTGGGTACCCTTCCCTCTCTCTCCTCCCTGCCCCCTACACTCCTTTGCCTGGCTCCAAGTTTTGACACATTACCAGGCTGATGCACTGGCAAACTGTACCTCCATTAAAAATCATAGAGAAGAACCCGAAGATCTCATTACCAAGCAAAAGGCAATATGACAGCAGGAAAAGTGTAGGAGATTGCTGAAGACCTGGCATGAATATCTAAGCTGGTTATTTCTGCGAAAAGGCTAGCAAGTCAAATGTTGATACTTAAATCAATTGTGGTCCCAGAATTAGCAACTTAATGTGAAACAAAGGCTTTTCCACCTCTCAGAGCTGACGTTTCAGCCTCTCTTCAGACTCAGGAAGACAACATTGCTTTAATTAACCTCATCTCACACTTTGAGCATGCTTTCCTATAGATGCGAGAGCTGAACTCTTCACCTTCAGTAGAAGTTGGTGTTATGGAGTCTGGGTCATTACCTGCAGAATGGCATAGTAGCGAGAGGCTGGACTATCAAGAAAATGAGTAAGAATGAGAGACAGTGACCTCCTGTCTGTTCGCCAGGATTTAACACCATGTTTCAATCTCCAACATACATATTACACAGCAAGGGCTGTAGTTGATATATTTGCAATTTAGGGGATAATCTCATGGATCTCCTTGCTTCTACTGTGATCCTGTCAGTTCACGTAAGTCAAGGAGGTTTGGTCCAGGTCAGCTCTTGGTTGAAAGTCCTCGGACAAGAAGCCACAATGTCACCAGACATGACAACCTCTTTTCTGGCTCACCAAGATTGATCACCCTAGCCTACTGCTACAGGGCTCTACAAATATCGACTCCTGCAGACTGCTCTGATGAAATGGGGACTGATGAAATGGGACACGTCACCATGACCAGGAAACTTGAACATGGGCCACGCATTCCTCTCACACCAGATTTCACTCCTTTTCTTTGAGCTGTGGAATTTTTATTTCTTGCCCTGAATTGCTGTGCTTGGAGGTCATGCTCGCTTGCTGATCTACAGCCATTTTGCTGGCGCAGGGGAACTGCATTTGGGAATTAGGTGGATGATGCGCCAGTGAGTGACGTGCAGTACATAAATACTTTGCATCCCTTCAGCTCGATGGTGTGGGAGGCACATGGACTCAGATGTACAGCTACTAGAGTGGCAAAGTGATCGGTTCCTCGTTACTTTCTTCACTGTCAACAGTTGTCTGTGAAACCCACAGGCAAAGTCTCCAGAGCAGGCTTACACAAAGGATGACAAATAGCTATTGCCCTCACTTACTCTGCTAGTTCAGGGGCTGAAGTCTGCATAGCAGATCTCATGGACGTGACCCCAGTGATGGTCCCTGAGGATACGAGAAAGATATCATGCAATAAAGTTTCTTTCCTTTTCTCTCACTCTGCTTTAAAAATAAACAAACTCTAAAATTGCTTACAACCACTTCCTGCCCCTACCATTGAACAATTAATTCTTCCATGGTGACCTTAAATTCTGCTGTTTACTAGTTTTGGAGTGGTCACATCTTTTATGGAGTTCTTTTACCAGAAGGGCTTTGCTCACCTCTGCGTCTCTGCGAGGGTGTGTGTTGTGTATTACGTCCAGCTATGACCTCTCTGATGTCCATCGCCAGTGGCAGGGGAACAACAGGCCGCAGCGTGGCGGGGGCAGCCGGGGGGGGCTGTGGATCGGTGTGGGGGGCTGTGTGCGGGGGGAGGGGCGAGGCGGCGG
>Ga0181612_114679_pt1 | contig 12358 bp, 6 predicted proteins | sample HoacroProtozoa21_FD_119630 | JGI IMG/M metagenome (GOLD analysis project Ga0181612, IMG submission 119630) | Hoatzin crop microbial communities from Cojedes, Venezuel. Combined Assembly of Gp0051906, Gp0051904, Gp0051908 | reverse complement strand
TGCATGAAATCTCGTAGTTGAAGTCATGTTTTCTTTCCAGCTGATCTGATAAAGCCTGTCCTGCCAGTTTTGGTATCCTCTGATTATCTGATAACTTAGTTTAATATCATTATAGATGACAGTGTTGAGTTGGAAATACAGGAGATCGATGTGGGTAGCTGCTATAAGATGAGTGCAAAAGAACCAGTAAACTATAATTTTCCATGCATTGCCTGTCTTGTGCTGGGGCACGGATCACATGGGTGTTTTTAGAGAGTATAAACTGTGTCTAGATTCTTCCTAGAAGTTTTATAGCATTTGCCTATAATAGCTTGTCACTTTCTTAAGGAAACAGTGTATCAAGAGAAGAAACCCCTGCTGCAGATACTATGGGTATCCCAGCAGGATAATACAGTAGGAAGACTTGTTAAGGGCGAGTCCTGTTTTTCTTTGAGATTCTTGCAGATTTCTGAAAAAAATGTATTTTAGCAGACGAGTTTTATGCCAAAATTGAATTCTAGCCATTCACTGCAAGTTCTTACAGGATAAGTTTAAAACTGAGTAAAGGAAACTGGCAAGAAGATTTATCAGTTTAACTTTTCAAAACTATTCAGAAAAGCCGTCATTCCTGTGAAATTCAAAAACTCTATGAACAGAGTCTGGAAGCTGATCGAAACAGTTGTTATCATCCATCTATTGAGTTACCAATTTCAAGTTGCTTTGTCCATGTTTTTCTTCTGGATTCTCATTTCACCCAGCAGTAGGGATATAGCTTTTTCTCCTAGTCCGAGTCCCCAGTTCAGGACATAAACACAAAGTTCAAGTTCAGTTGTTACTGGGATTGTTTTGCTTAAAATTACAGCCTTAAAACCCTAAAACTGGAACCATAGATGCTGCTCTCGGCTTTTACTGACTTAACTAATCTTTGAAGCAGGTTTGGTGTTTAATAGCCTTCTTAGGAAGGCAGGACTGATGAGTAGCTTTGGCTAGTTAAAGCAATGAGAATTTTAGGGCAGATCGGACCTGCTGAGCCATAGTCCACATCCTGCAGTTCTGCTCTGTTTCTGCCAAAGACAGCCCGGAGATGGTCATTCTCCGGATGTGAAGTGAGGAAGACTCTGACCACACTCTGACCAGCCTCTGGTACTGCCTGTGCAAAGGCAGCTGCCAGAAACTCTACGCACTTTTCTTCTGACACAATTTGCAGAATAAGTAGATTTGCGCTGATGGCACTGATGGTTATCCTATGGCTTTTGACAGTTCAGGTGACTCAAATTTAATCGAAGGAAGGAAAATCTCAGTAATCATGAAAATGGCTTTAGTATAATTTTGGACAATGTTTGTACATATATACTTAAAATTTCTCATAGTGCTTTCCAGCTGCTTTAATTATCTTGCTACCTCTGTAGCTTGCTATAGGGAAAGAGCTTTAAGACACTGCTCTTAATACCGCACTTCATAATTGTGTATTTCCATTCTGGGAGTCGATGCCATAATTTAAGTAAATTATCTCTTATTTGATTCTTTTTGGGTATTTTTTCCATGATGTAAGAACAGATTAGTCTGCTTATAGGTGAATGCTTTTATGTTACAGTTTTCAGTTCTTGGGTATTTAAAGCAGGATATTTAAAATAAAATTTAAATTTAGCGTTTGTCAGAGCTGATTATGGTCAAATGCCTTGTGCAGAGTCTTGTTCATAGAAACACTTTGCCCAGGATAAAACTCCAATGTTACAGAATATTTATGCACAGAATCCTATTTATGAGAAAGAGGCAGACATACTGATCTTGTTGGCAACGTAAGATGCATAAACATGACATGCCAGTGACGTGTAGCAATAGCTTCCTTTAATGAGATATTTTAATCTGAGATCCTGAGAATGCTAGCTTGGCCCTAACTAACCTATATCAGATCATTTCCCACTGTACATGGATCTCTTTTCAGCCTATTTCTACTACTGTGTGCTTAAAATAATTTGAGAATTTCATTTAGGCCTTTTCTGACTTTCTTGCTTCTACCTTCTTTCTTCACCTTTCTTGACCTGTTGAAGTAGAATAACAAAAAGATGGTAAGTGAGGTGCCCCTGCGCTGTTTGTTTACCATTTTTGCTTGATGGGAACTAGTAGCTGTTATGTTATTTTTTTGATGCTATTCATTGTTTTGGCTTGTCGTACATTTTACATTTGAATACATACTTATTTTGGACCTTGTTCATTGCTTTGGTTTACTAGCAACTAGTGAGAATATTTTATGTATTGCTTCTAAATGCTACATACCCTGTAGTTGTGCAAGATGTAAGAATAACTCTTAAAGATCAGCATGAGCTCAGCACCTTTAACAGTAGAAATTCTTATATTTAGTGTTACAAACCAAGAGCTTGAAAAAACTTTCAGATTTCAGTTAGGCAAATATTACTGAATACCAAAGTCGTGGAAACATTGAATGTCATGATACGGGTTCCTCTCTGCAAATCCAGTTGTGCTGTCCTCCTTCCTGTTCACCTACCAAGTGTGGATGTTTGGTAGTGTGGTCTTGAGAAGAATTTTTCTGCCCTTTGTTTTAAAAGGATGTGAAAGTTTTGTGTAACTTTCATTGCACGTTTGAATAGCGGCTTTTCCTGGGCTATGTCGTGTTCGGCAGCATAGAGCCTCAAAGAACAAAGCACAAAAAAGGCTTCTGGTTATTCTAAACGGCGGAGTTTCTGTTGTCTGAAATTCTCAGGAATAACGTGTCTGGATGCTGGAGTTTCACTAGGGTACATTTGATCTAAAATGTTAGAGTCTAGACTGCTGTCCTCTGTACAGTGATCTACTGTGTAAGGGCAAACAAACAAAATGCCTTGTCAGGAAGAGGGGTTGAAAGAGGAATGGTTTGATTTAAACTGTTTTCAATTAACTTCCTTTTTATATAGTCAATAGTAATTGTTTAGGCTACTTCATACAAAAGGCATTCTAAACTGGACACTGGATTTCTCATTGGACATCTTTTTTCTCTAGCATTGAATAGTAGGTTGAGAACCTTCTCTTCCAAGTTTTCTGTGCCACAGTAACTGTAAACTGCAGTGGCATATTTTTGTATGAAGCAGCGGGGTTTTTTGCACTGACATGGATATAATACCACTATGGAAACAGTGCTATTGATACCTAGAAATAGAATCTTACAGGCTAAATATGAGCAAGTCAGTTAAGGGTTCTTTAGAAAGTATGGGATATAATAGGAACCGAAGATGAGATGTTACTCTGCATACTTCCTCTGGGAAATACGTGGGAAAGGAGAAGATACGATGCTACTAATTTGAATGTGCAATGTTTGCATAACTAACTTTAATAAACAGATTGCTTAACCACTGTGAAATGACTGTGCAAACTATGCATTAGTTGGTTGTATTAATGTAAGAATGCATTACTGGGGTTTTTGGCTTGGGACTTCTGGCATGGAACAGACAAGGGTACATTTCATATTTAGATATATCTCTTCACACTCTACTGACATAGACAATATGTAAACTATAGTTTCTTTTCATGTCTAGTGTGGAACTTCTAATCTCTTATTTGCTTTTGCTACTGTTCAGTATGCTTATTCACCACTCATTATTCCTTTTTTGGTATTGTGCACAGAAATTTGCAACATGCATGGAAAAATATTCTGCCAATCCCACCTACTACCCTTATGTGCTATTTTGCATCTCAGCCTTTTGAAATTAGTATTTGATAAAAGAATTTTGGTGGTGTCAGTGGAGAAACATCTGCACTTATAAAGGTCTTTGTGGTATCTAGCTGTAGCAGGGTTTATTGATTTGTTTAAGGTTAATTGGAGAATGGAATTAACACAGTTTATTTTGGAAAAGGTTTGGGATGGGTAACAACCAAATTTAAATACTGCATGAAATACATTCTGCTTTTCTCCTAAGTACCTGAAAATGATTCTAAAATGTGGGCATTGTTTTAGAACACAGTTGGACACAGGCTGGAGCAGTTCACTGTCATTCTTGAGGATTTTGGTTTTTGGAAAACTTTGCAAGCACTGACATGTTTCTGTATTAAAATTTTACAGGATCTCATGGTTGGTGATGAAGCAAGTGAATTACGCTCAATGCTGGAAGTGAATTATCCAATGGAGAATGGCATAGTTCGGAACTGGGACGATATGAAGCACCTCTGGGATTACACATTTGGACCAGAAAAACTTAATATTGACACAAAAAATTGTAAAATACTACTCACAGAACCTCCCATGAATCCAACTAAAAATAGGGAGAAGATTGTGGAGGTATGTCTGTCTAGTAGAAACTGATATATATATTTGTCATTGAAGCATTGCTAAGAGATTTTAACTTCTTGGAACATCTGGTAACTCTCTGAGGCAAAGCAGTTCTCCTGGTTTCTAACCAAAACTCATCTTTAGCCATAGTTATAAAGGCTGCCGTGGTTAAATTCAAACAAGCTGACGTCATTCAGAAGCTCTAAGCAGGCTTCTTTTCTCAAGCCGTATCACCACTAAGACACAGAATTGGAAATACATGTATTCAAGATATATTGATTACTAGCTATTGGATGAATGTTAATTCCTTTAAATGACGTGGATTTCTGTAAGCCAGTAATGCTTCAGAGGTAATTGAGGCTTGAACAAGATGCTGTTTACCAGGTGGGGCAGTGTTGTTGGAGGTGTCCGAGACAAAGGTGTGATGACAACCAATTCACTAGTCTTTGATTAATGCTAGGGATTATCAATGATGGCCTTCTAAGAAGGAAAGCCTGGTTCTTGGATCCTTAATCTCAGAGTGCTGCCCTGGGTAACCTAAACTCCATCCGAACCTTGCATTAATATAGGGTGTCAGATGTACATTGTTTAGCTCTAGTACCATGTGACAAAAGACTCCATGTTGAAGAGCAGTAATATTTGAGGAGAACAAAAAGTGTAGTTTTCCAGGTTTTTTGTTTGTTTTCCTCAAGCATCATAGGTATTTCCAATTAGTGTAAGTAATGTAAGCATTCAGTGTAACAAAAATGGAATTAATGTGTTGTTAGAGTAGCTGATAGGGCAGGAAAACGGAATTCTAAGTCTGAAACCTTATCCATTTGTCAGAACTCTGAATATGAAAGCTTGTGTGTATATATGTGTTTTTCCCAAATCTGTTGCTTAGTCTAATAAGAATTTACCTTTATCATTACCTGCTGGCTTTACTTTTAAGATCCTTTTGTTGTCACAGCTACAGTAGTGCTTTCTGCAATGTGGCAGTGAATATATTTGCGCAAATCTTTTCTTTCAGTGACTTGGGAGCAAGTGAAGTATATAGCAAAGCTGGAAAAACTGAAGTGGAAAAAAATCAAACTGTACAGTCTAAATTCAACACTTCTTAGCATTTGTGGACATTAGGGACCAGTTACCTAAGTATTATGTAATGCAACATTAGTAATACAGTCTATTGTATATCAGTCATTTGTGGTGTGATAGACATAGCAGATTATTCTGGGTGGCCTCCATGTAGCAGGAATGGCTGAACTTCCTGTTCAGGCTTCTTTGCTTTTCAGCTGTCTACAATAGCGTTCTTGTTTCTGTTTTCCTGCTAAACACAAGAGGCTGGGTTTTAGCTATTCTGGGACTGAGTAATTTCATACCATAAATTGAAAAGTCATGTATGGCTTCTGAAGTCTGATAAAATATTTGTATTACTCCATTTGCTTTTTTAAAAACCCCTCCAGAGATTGTAGATACTTAGTTGTGATCCAGAGGATTATGGAGATGTAGAATCCATTTTTGTAAATTTAAATTTGAGTTAAAACAGGAGCTTGTTGTTTCTACTAATATTCTGAGTGGATCACAATGTCATGAAGACTAGCAATATTTAGTTTTTAACTGCAACATATTTATACTCCTTCCATTTTTGCATGGACTCCTCCTTTTCAGGGAGACTAGCCAAGTATGAAATGGAGGACTAAATTAAGATTTTTTTTTTTTTTCCTAAAGTCTGCAATAAATATAATAAAGTCTCTGCATTTTGTGATACAGTGCAGTAGCGTTTTAAAAGAAAAGCTTAGTCATCTGGACCATATCAAGATGATAGATAATTATATACGCCATACTTCATTGTACTTCCAGTAATTCTCTCTCCTCACCCCATCACTCCATCAAACTCAGCTACACAGTAGCAGCAGCAAGTGTCCACAACAGCTATATTGTAAAATATGTATTTTTAAAATGTTGTTTCTTTCATAGCCTGTACAAGACAGTGGTTGCTCCTCAGCTTAACTGAGTGTTTGCCTTTTGTCTGTCTCTGGTTATCTACTGCATTCTCATTCTGTAGTACCCTCAGGAGCAGCCAGACTTTAATGGCGTATCATGTAGCTGTAGAGATAGTCCAGCACAGTCGTTTCTCCTAATCCCAGCCTAGTATTCGTTATCCTTTTTCCCGATTTTTAGTTCTTCCATTTTATGCCCAATTAGAACATCGCTTTGTAGCTAATCCAAAAGCTGCTGCCATGAGAAGAAGAATCTTTTCAGGAGAACATTCTGCTCAGTATTTACATCTAAGATTTGTTAACATATGTGTCCTGTGTCAAGGCATTTTCCATGTCAAATAGAACAGACCTAGATTTCTTGAAATAAAGAATAACACCCCCCCAAAGGCCTGCATGTAGCTTATAAAAGGGTTTTGCAGTGGCTGCTAGGGTTTAGTACAACATGTGAAGGCAGTAATGAAGGCCACTTGAATATTCATTTTGTTGTATGGAGATAAAAACTTAGATTTTTCTTAAACTAGTTTTTAATTTTGTAATCACTCAGGTTGCTTGAAAGACTCATCCATTGGAATAGTGCTGGTTTTAGACAATGACTCGTCAAATGGGGTCTCTTTTTTGAGTTGCTGCCCTTTCAGCAGTTCCTTTTCTGGCAGACACTTCTGCTTCTTGTTTCTGAAGGTATTTCTTATGTGCAAAACTGTGGCCAGTATGGAAGTCATTAGCCAGACTTGCAATGTCTTGCTTGTTCTTAGCCCACGCACCTGACTACTGTAGTACATATTTTTTTTATATTACCCAGTTCACATTGGGGGTTTATAAAAACCCAACGCGTGATGTTCTCATGGCAGGGTGCTCTGCAGCTTACCCCCTCTGTGTTCCTTTTTGCTTGACTTCTGCTGTACTGCACGCTCACAGCAAATATCCCGAGAAAGGCAGCGTCAGTCTTCCCAGGGGTTTTGTGGTGTGCTCGATACAGCTATGAAATAATTAACTTGACTTTGCAAGGATCAGGTTTTTGATATGGGTCGGCTGTTTAAAATCACGCAATTCTAACAGAGGAGGTTCTTTAAATAGTTCAGAATTCTAAAATTGTCAGGCATCAGCTTTTTTTCTTTAAAAATATTTAGATATCTTTTACTCGAGCTGTAGGAGTACTTAGGATTTAATCAGTTTCTAATCCTAGAAGTTGTGGAAGTCCTCAGGAGGCTGCAGAATAGCAAAAGCAAAACTTCTGTATGCGCTGGAATAATCAGAGTTCATCTGTTTTTCCTGGCAAAGCGTTTTGAGGGGAAAACTGCTGTACAGTATAATTTGTTTACTTGGCCTTTTTTTGTGTTTATAAAGAAGACAAGATCCTATAAACTCTACATCCTTTAATGTTAGACTCTGTTTCTTCACTGAAACTGGTTTAGTGGTTAGGGGAACCTAGTCTACAAGACAGTTACTTTTCATGTTTCAGTAAGAGTTCTGCAAACCTGTGGTTTTCTGTGTGTAGTAACAGAGTTAGTCCTACCTGCACTATTTCAGTTGTAGTGGATTTTGCACTAATTGTGGAAGTTTGTCATCAGTTGTACTTTAAAGAAGGGAAGAAGGTGGCCCAGATGCAGAGAACAACCTGTGATGCTGGGCTTATTCTAGATCCATACACGTAGAAGTCTGTCTGATCTTCACTTGACGTAGTCTGCAGTTGTACGAAGTCTGTAGGGAATGATATGAAGAATAAAAAAAAACCCTGAACTTCATTAGATTTAGAGCATACACCTTTAACAAACATTTCATTCCCAAGCCACGCTTCAGTAATGAAGTAGTTGGCTGCTCTACAAGTACTGCCTCGTAGTAATAAAACTCTTTGGAAATTGGCTTAGTGAAGCTGCAGAAATTGGTGTGTGGGTTTCTCGAATGTATTCACTTCTGTTGCTAAATGGATGCGGAATGTTTCATATGGCTCGTCTTGCATGAACAGGTAAGGTGTAGAACAATGTGCTGCTTACTGCCATAAAGTGAGTAGGTTTCTAATGTTTGTGTAGAATCTGTATGATGAAATTTCTTGTAAAGTGGTTTTGGTTAGTAAAAATACAGAATTCTAGAAATACAGTTTTCAAACATATATGAAATTTCTTTTAAGTATTTGGCCTGTTTTGGACATTAATTTTTGCCTTCATCTTACAGGTTATGTTTGAGACATACCAGTTTTCTGGGGTGTATGTAGCCATTCAGGCTGTTCTGACTTTGTATGCTCAAGGTAGGCAAAGATAACTTAAAACTTGTTTAGTTTATAGATGTGTTGCGGAGCCAAATTTCTACTATGGTGTTAATGGGTCTTAACTCAGTACTGCTGTAAGCAAGCTCAGCTCTATCTTATGGGCTTGCGTTTTGTTTTGAGGAGCTATTGATAAATACCACTGTCGGTGGTGTTTTTGTGGACTGACTGGAGACATGCTTGTAAATGCAAAAGCTTGGTTTATCAAAACTGTCATTGTTTCAGAATGTAGTCATTTAGACTTTGGCATGTTTCCAAGTCTTAATGACATACTTTTGATTTTTCTGATAAAGGAAGAAATTATTACCATAAGTGAATTTCAAGCAGATGACTAGGTGACTCTGCACTATTTTCTGTCAAAAAAAATATATTGATTTTTTTGCTTTAGATAAACAAGAATAAATGAACCTCAGCTTGAGGAGAAAATTCTGGATTCACTGAATTCAACAGAAATTCTACCATTGACTGCCATCCATCTAGGATTTCAAGAAGTTACTCAAGCACAGGAGTTCTAATAATACGACTCCTTACATCTGTTTACTAGTGGATTAATTGTCACATAGCAGGAAATAAATATCCCTGTCTGTTAACATGTCACTGTAGTTTCAGTGTCCAACAGCAAAAGTGATGGGGTGCTGGAAGAGTAGTTCTGTTATGTAAGTCACTAAAAGTAGTTGAACCAAAACCGCTTTTGCAGACCTGGATATTAATTTTATTTACTGCGATCTGTGCTATTAGTCTTTTCTTTCCCCATCCGTTTTTCTTTGGTTCCTTGTAAGTATTTAATTGACTAATATATATATAGTCTTAAGTTCTGCTGTAATTGTATGTGTATTTTACTGTATAGTGCTCAATTACTTTTTGAATAACAAAATGTAAAACAAACTCACAGCAGGCCACAGTGTTTCTACAAACTGTCATGTAAAAGAAAGTTGGAGACCTTCGAAGATACAAAAACCAAGTGGCACATAAATAGAACGTTTGCTTTTGAAAATAAAAAAAAAGCCCTTTAGAACATCCTACTCATTTATATTACATGAAAGATTAAAGTGGTGGCTAAAATTGCATAGAGAGATGTGCTTTCTTTTTGTTGCTTTTCATTTTGTTGCTGCTGCTAAAACTCTCTTTAGACTAATTGTTGCTTTTACCCAGAGCTCTGTGCTCCTATACCTTTTAAAGGCAAAGGGGCTTATATATCAAAACCTAGTTCTAATTAGGAAATTCTTTGGCAATTCCTCCCAACAGTCTTTGGAGTTAGGTGTAGTCCCTTGTGACTATTTCCTTCCTTACTGCGTGTATCCGATTGCAAGAATTGTTGTGTTTGAATAGTGGCTATTCCAGTTCACTAATAAATCTGAAGAGCTGATCACACAGCTGAACCAGGGGGTGTGTTCCTTGTTCATTTGAGGCAAATAACCAATTTGTTTGCCTTCTATTTACAAAGCCTGAGCAAATTACAGTAGCCAAAGCAATGCACCTTGCTGTTACATATTAAATGTTCCTTCATTATTTGAAGGTACCCCCTTAAAATTTATTTTCTTGCTTTTAGTAGCTTCTGAAAAGCTATAAAAACTGTTTTTGAATCAACTTTCACCATTAATTCCACTTCTTGTTTATTTTGTTGGTGAAGTATTGGAACTTTGTGCACCTTAGAATTTAATGGGTTTAGGGTAAACTTCTCTCTCTGGAGTTAATTTCTCGAGCCTGTGAAAGTGGATCTGATTCAGCCTAACGCAGTTTCTGTGGCAGAAAACTAGGTGTGTACTGTGTAGTCCAAATATTCGCTAGTTTATGAAAGCATTGTTTTGTTTCTTTGAATACCAGCCAAAATCAAGAAGTCCTAATAATTGTAACAAGGTAAACTTGTGGCCTAAATACTTCTAGGTTTCTTCATATTTGAAAAATTAATATAAGGTGGTACATACACAACTGAATCTGAGCAGGAATTTGTGCCCCAACAGCATTTAATGATCTTAGATACTCTCGTTAATTAGAGTGCAATTTAAGATGTCAAAACACAAGATAAAATTGTAAACAGTAGAGTTATAAGCATGTAGGAGAAAGTAAAGGTAATACTTTTAAAAAATGGATGTGAAACACCATTTGTGACTATCAAAACTTTGAGTTTAAAATCCAGCTAAATGGAAATAACTGAATTTTAAATTGTGACTGCTTTTCCCAAAATGATGACTGGGGAAACAAAGGTTGTGTTAAGATTACAATGAAAAATCCTGTCTTAAACTCACTATTATTAGCACCTTCATAAACAGAGCAGAATAAAAGTTGTACTTTTTTTTTTTCCCCACATTCTTTCAGGTTTGTTGACTGGTGTTGTTGTGGACTCTGGAGATGGTGTAACTCATATTTGCCCAGTTTATGAAGGTTTCTCTCTCCCTCATCTCACCAGACGGTTAGATATCGCTGGGAGGGATATCACTAGGTACCTCATTAAGGTAAGCTGGAAAGAATTTTTAAGGTTGAGGCTGGTATCTGTGGTACATCGGTTCAACTTAAAATCCCTTGATAGCAAGAAATCACTGTATGTTTTCTCTTTGTTATTCATATGTTAATTACATAAAGAACTCCCGTATTCTCTGTTTTGCTTCAGTCTATCCTTACTACGTTTCATGTGTATCATTCAGAGACTCCACGTTTGCTTGGTGGCAGTGTTGTAGGAAGGTATTTTATTTCATATTTGGGAAGGAAAAACTCAAAAGTTGTCTTTCTCGATACATAAAATGAAAACAAAATTGTGTTCTATCAGTTCTACTCATCTATTTTCAGAATTACTTTTTCTTACAGTGTGGAAAATAGTGTAGTGATTCTTCCCTGATTATTAAATAAGACAGTATGTTTTATAGACTGTTTGTTTGATTTGTTTTTTTTAAATATAAGCAACATTCTGGATGGACAATTCTTATGATTAAACTGAAATACTGGAGTGTTCTGAAGTCCTAAATATAAGAATTATTTTGGTTGTCTTTCACTTGTCTTTGCAACAGTTATTCTGAAAGTTGTAATGATGAAGAAAATTTCCTACTTGGAGTAATGCTGCTGTTATTCTGCTTTTCTGGTAATAATGGATACACCGTGACAGATTTGACTCAATACTAAATTTGCGGTTATAAAAGGGAGGTGAACTTTTTAAGATACGTGCTTGAATGTACCCATCTACTGATAAAGAGATGTAGACTGTTCCCCTCATTTACTGCTAACCTAGTACATTCCTTCTAGCTCCTCTTACTGCGAGGGTATGCTTTCAACCATTCTGCTGATTTTGAGACTGTTCGCATGATCAAGGAAAAGCTATGTTATGTGGGATACAACATTGAACAGGAGCAGAAGCTGGCATTAGAGACCACAGTACTAGTTGAATCCTACACGGTGAGTGTTTTGAGACAGCTTTTCTTGTCCTAAACTTCATAGGTTTAAATTCAGATAGCATTTAGCGTTGATTCCTTCTAAATTTTTCTTGGTGGTGGCTTACTTCCCAGACATAGGAGCCTGTAGCATTAGATTACTTGGTTCTGGGAAAACTTTTTAAAGCTTTTTCTTGTCAGATTTTCCATAAGACTTTGTACTCATTTTTTGTCACTGTAGATCCTTGAAATTTGAAGTGCAGGAACTTGTAGAGAAAATGAACTTACTCTAGCATGTCACATTGTTTCAGCTTCATCCATCTAGTAGTGACACATATGAGACTGATACCTGGTGGCAAGAATGGTAAACTTGCTCGTAGTGGAAAATTCCTGTGATCTCACACAGAAGAAAAGAACTTGCAGGAAAGCATTACTCTTGCTGTAAGATCATCTTTTAAATTGATATTAGGAGATGTATTGCAAGGAAATGTTTGGTACATCAGTATTGATGTATCTGGTG
>Ga0181612_107118_pt1 | contig 12358 bp, 4 predicted proteins | sample HoacroProtozoa21_FD_119630 | JGI IMG/M metagenome (GOLD analysis project Ga0181612, IMG submission 119630) | Hoatzin crop microbial communities from Cojedes, Venezuel. Combined Assembly of Gp0051906, Gp0051904, Gp0051908 | reverse complement strand
CAAAAATCTAAATAATGACAGCAAAAGCAGGTTAGTTCACAAACCATGAAGAATGCAAAGAATACTTCCTGGGCAATGTTGCTGACATTAATTCATACCTAAAAATTGACCTTTCTGAGCTGCGTGGCTTACACTATTTGCAGAGCTCTGGACCTCAGCTGTTTCTTGATGATTCATTATCTCCCACTACTTCTCCCCAGAACCAGAAGAATCGTGTCTGGCATGGAGTTCTTTGCCTAATTGCAACCATTTAATTAAAGGTATGAACATCATTCTACAAGCCATTTACAGCACCCATTGAAATACATACAACCATGACTATCGTCACCTTAAATCATTTTCCATGATAAAGTGCATGTGCCAAACATGGTTTTAGCAGCATACTGTAGAAAGATCTCCAGTCACCAAAGCTGCTACTTCTCTAGTAAGACAAAGACCTAAATAGGTGCCTTTCTAGTTATATCAAGAGGCTAAGGGGTAGTTTACATTTGACTGAAGGTTTGCTGTATGTACAAGAAATAGGCTGAAACTAATGTGCACTAGAAGAACAAATGAGAGATTAACACTTAGAAAAGGATTAGCTGTTTAACTAATTATTAATTATTAATTATTAATTATTAATTGTTTAATAAATCACTCCATTACTCAGTATTTAAACACAGAATAGCTGAATGAAGTCTTTTATTTGTCCTTAAACACTCCTTAAAGTAAACAACCTTTAATGAACTTCTTATTACTGATTATTGCTCAGAGGAAAGGTGACATAAATAGATATAGAATCATGGTAGAAGTCTTTATATCACTAAATTCAATGAAGAATAATTTAATTGATTATGTACTTATGGCCTTGAAACTAACAATTTCACACACCTTGTATTATTAGTGGACAAAATTTCACAGTATGATAAGCAGTGTGTTGCTTATTATCTTCCATTTGGCTGAAAAAACGCTGTAATATGTGTAAATAAGGAAGCATCGAAATAGTTCACCAAATTAATAAGGTTGTGGATTTCTTTCTATGCACTCTTCTGAGGGAACAGATGTATTAGTAAATCTGTAATTTGATTTTGATGGAGTAATTCATATTAAAAATTGTAGAGGAGTTGAAACAAAAAAAAACCTCACTCTGCAGAAATATGCTACCTGAAACAACAGTATTTAAATGCAAAAAAATACCCCACAACATTTCCTTCTATAGCTTTGAATTATTGCATACGAATTTTTTAACATTAAATTGAAAGTTCAGTTGCATACATCCAGCATACCATCATAACATTTTAAATATTTCATGTAAACTTATGATAATATTAATTAAAGCCTTACAATGATATCTTTTTGAATTTTGTATCAGTTTTGGTATTGAAAGGTACAGGCAGAGTTTTGTTTATTTAATAAAAAAAATAAACATTGAAAGAAAAACAGATCGCTGTTTATTCCGCAAGCAAAATGCAAGTCACCAACAGAGGAGAATGTTATCTTAAGTTTCAGTGTTTATCGGTACTAGTTGTTAGCCACAGTGCTGCAAAGCAGTGATGATGATTATCAGAAGCAGATGGTTTAAGGGTGAGAGAAGTAGTTTTCATGTTCAGAAAGAGATTTTCTTCCTCAAATACTCAAATTTTGTGTCTCAGATTGTCCCATGTTAATTAGACTTGCTCCTGGCTTTGAAGACACTACCACTGAAGATTTTTCCTAAACTTCTTTCCTCTGACAGTCACTGACTCTCATCCTGCACCCAAATTAATACACCCACTTTCAGTTATATCTACCACAGTCTGCACAGCTGTTGGGGTGTCTCAAATGCAATGGGTTTCTGCCTCTCCAGCACAGGTTATTCGTGGCCCGTGGAATCTGGGTCTTTAGCAGCTGTGAACTTTTCATGGAATCATGTGGAAAAGCTCAGAAAATATGGTGAAAGGCCTGTCCTGTGCTGGTTTCTGCAAATCATTGTACTGAATACTTTCAATGCACTGTAACTGTGTTAAAACATGTTTATGGAAAATAATGTCTTATTTTACCAGAAAATATATTTGATTACATTCCCCCACTTATTTTCATTGTCAATGGGAGAAGAAGCATAAAAAAAAAAATTAAAATCTGAAGTTTAGAAAAATTTATCTCGCATTTGATATATGAGTAGAAAAGGGTAAGTACAGATATGCTTACAGACTCCACCACTTTTGGCATGCTGCTCAACTGGGCCAATAGCCTTTGCATGTCTATGTAAAAAGAAGGTGCAGGAATTTAGGTCATGCTAGTACAGTTTAGGCAGAATCTCGTCTTGAAAGGCTGGTGATGAAATATTCCATCCATATCTATCATGTTAATTATGACATGTAATGAAAACCAGGCAAAGTGGAATGGATAGTTCCCTAGTGACCACGGGCAATTTTTTTGCTATAATAAGAGATCGCAGTCTTATGCATTAGTAAGACATAACTGTAATTCCATCTGTTTAATGTTGATTTAGAAACTCTCAAAGCTCCTTCTTACAGCTACAGTCAGGAATCTCACCGAATAATTGGGGATGTTATTTAGATAAATGCATAAGAAAGTGCTCTCAGATGTTCCATATCTGACTGAAACTTTTAAGGCTGTTACCCTTACTCTTTTAATGTTTTTCCTTTTAATAAACAGCAATTATAATAATGGAAATGGCATATTCTCTGGGAAATTGATATTTATCCTGTAAACAGGATAAATCATTTGTGTGCAGAGCAATTCTGTACAGTGTTTGGAGTTCGGTACAACAGATGTCACATTAACTTTTGGCTGCTGAGGTGTCAGAGGAGTGATTGCAGGATGGAAGCATTAGTCAAGTTGATAATAGACTTCCTAACACATACTGCTGTCATTTCATATTGCTGGACTAAAAGAGGACCTCAACTAAATGCAGATGTGAAATAGAGTGGGAAGTTTTATTACATTCAGTAATATACCATAGTATTCAGTAATATGAAGAAATATTCAGTCAAGTTCAGCATTTCACCTATATTTCTATCTAGCACACACTGACATATAATAACCAAACCCAAGATATGATGAAGTTACAGAAAAAACCTGATATGATGAAGTTACCTCCTAAAAACGCCTATATTTTCTGCTGTAAGACTTCCGTTTAAGTAAATACAGGTGCATTTCCCAAGATAAAACAAAACCAAACCAAAATAAACTAAGAAATATGTTTGGAAACCCTCCGTCATTCAAGAAAACATTGATGTTTTATAAGATGTGTCTGATACTTGGTTAAGATACTTTCTGGATTAGGCTCAGGATTTTTTAGTTAGGCATAAATCAAAGAAAGTGACTCAGTCCTGATGGCTTGATTTTATGCCCTCAAAGATTCAACAGGGCCATCTTTGTAAAACTTCCAGGTAGATGATCAGCAACCTGATCTAGTTAGCGGTGTCCCTGCTCGCTGCGGGGGGGTTGGACTAAATGACCTCTAGGGGTCCCTTCCGACCCAAAACTTTCTATGATTCTATGATTCTATGATATCCTGATCTTGACTGGGATCTCTAAGTCTTGCTGTGACCACAGACATCTGGAATAACTCAAACAATTATCAAGAGCTGAAACTCTTTGGACTTCCTCATCATCCAGTAAATTACTCCATTTTGCTAGAGGGAAGCTCATCCCAAAACAACGGATCCATAGCAATGAAAATCCTAGATGCCTTCTTAAATCTTACTTTTTCCCCCTACTAGAATGTTATAACACTCTGGATATGAATCTTCGTGACTGAAATCAGCCCTGTGTAAGTGCAGGTTCGCTTTCCCGGTGTACTTGCCCCAGAACAGGATGGGAAAGGAAGCCCCCAGGGTATTCACCAGCAGATTGCTACCAACAAAACACCCACCGGGAAGCTCTGTCTAATGAAACTCCTGCAGCTGAGCAAGACTCCGTCAAAGTAAAGACAAAACATCTAAACTGAACGTATATTCCCTCCACTGAAAACTCGACTCATTAGAATGCTTCCACAATGTTAACCTTGTTTTCTCAGATTCTCCACCTCCCTTTGGGTGTCTTGGGGTTTTATTGAGTTGTGATCTTTTTGTGTGTTATCACTCATTTACTTTGACTCTGCTGACTTAACCTGAACTAATCCCATATGGCAAGGCTACTCAAGGTCTTTCAGTTCCTGACTCCACTGCAGCTGACAATTCAGAAGTTGTCTGAATGTCATGTTCAGAACATGTAGACATAAATTGTTAAACCTGATACTTCAGAAGTTTGTACTGACGGAACTGAACATCTACCTGAAATGTTATTTTCAACTCTGCTTAATCTATACCCACTAATGTAATGGTCAAATCATTTAGGATATTGTGATTTTTATTTGAGGGCAGAATTTTACTTGAATTAGTGAAAATCTCTCCCTTTCAATTTAGATGACTACTCTTTGTCTGTAAAGTGATCTGGAACAAATAATGAAGCGAGAATTTGCTAATTGGTTCCAGATTCTGAATTCAGTCCTGATTTTATTTCACCTAGCCATACCATTTGCTGGGAGATTACCATCTGTAGACATGCACAAAGCCACGTGCTTTTAGCCAGTGAGCGGCGTATGTGTACATATGTATGTGTGTGGAGGGAGGATAACAAATTTTGATTTTAAAAGAGGAATTACATTTGAATGACCTTTCTGAAAGGCTGTATCACCACTAAACACTACTTCAAATTGCTCTGTACTTCTAGGAAAAGAAAGCTGCTGCTGGAAATACTGGAAGGCGATTTTTTGGGATTCATTCTGATAGATACAGGAAAAAGAAGGTTTTGAAGTTATTCCTGAGCAAGGACAAAGCATAACTGGAACAATGAACAAAAATAATTTGCAAGACTGGCTGTTTTGGAGTAAACTACATGTGCTCGATACCTTATTTTATATTTTTGCCTCCGGTTCCAGTTGCAAGCTTGCTAGCTCTGGGAAGACCGAAAGGGACCTGTGTTTCTCTGACAAAATCTCACAAACGAGAGCAGTACGTCTGCTGGTGTATCTCCATCAACTCAACTGTCACACTCAGGCTCAATCTCTGAAAAGTCAGCAGAGAAATCTCCTGCTGCTCTGGACCAGCTGGAAGCAAACTCCTCCTCCTTGCAAAGCTGCCAAACTCAGGGAGACCCGCTGAACCACCAGCAGCAAAGTCACTTTCTTCTGGGCTCCCAGGCTGCGTAAGCCAAGGTGGTGGCTCAGTACCAAACAGTTTGCTCCAGACTCTGTTGATGGTTCACTTTTCTACCTGGAGACTAAAAAATTGGAATTGGGGCACTACCAATATTACTGGTGGTCACTACTCTCTGCCTCTCATTGAAAACAACATTTAAAAAGGAGAGGAAAAGATGTCAAACTTGTTAAAGCATCTTTTCCGATATCTGTTAAGCCTCTGGAAACACAAATTGAGGACCAGTTCCAAAGTCCCTGTTGAGTTTATTGCAGTTGTGAAAAAGTAGCCTTTCGAAGACAAAAGAATGAGATCTCAAAATATTAATTCTTCTCCTTACCCATTTCTACTTTTCCCCCCTTTTCTTTCATTATTCCTTTTGCTTCAGTGATATTCTGCAAGATTGACTCTTTATAAATTTGAAAGGCACTTTGAATCAAGCTCTTGGTATTCTACCCTTAACACAGAGCATTCACACTCTCCATTAATCAGAGAGATAAAGGGCGATTAAAACATCAGGTGCAATGAACTATGTGTATAAAGAGAAGGAAGTAAGACTGTACTGAACCAGGTACAGGAGATACCCAAGGCACAGCATGCATGACATCTGTGCACTCCCCAGGTTTTACCTCACATTACAACAAAATGCTCAAAGCTTAATAATTTATAAAGTATCACACAATGACATTTACTCATCAGTTGTAGAGGTTAATACCTTCTGCTAAGATTCTTATTGCTGCAGATAGGTTAGTGAAAAATGTTTCCTGAGTGACTGTTACTTAAAATGGAGAGCCCAGTGTCCATCATAGGGAACCTTTTAATTGACTGAAACTTGCCTTCTTCCTCGCTCTCAACAGAAGGTTTTTTATCTAGTACAGCAACTTGCACTAGGAATGCTGCAGGGAGGAAAGTTTTTAAAATCCTCCAGCAAAGTAGTAAAGTCTCATATTCGGGGTTGAGAGAGAGTTTTGCTACTGGCTTTCCCCATGACCTTGAGCAAGTTGTATTCACCTTTTTCTTCTCAGTTTCTGCATCTCCCTGCCTCTGCCCCACACATACCTAGGTGTGCATGTGTGCAAAGGTTGCCTTCTGCAAGCTTATGCCAGATTCTCAGTCCATTCAAGGACTCCAGAAACCGTTCTAATGCTAATAAGAATTTGCCTTCTCATATGGCAGTCTCAAAATCACAGAACCCTGTTCAGCACATCTTTCCAGTTATGTTTGTGTCTTGCATAGCTTTACTTGTCTCTCCAGCTAGACAGATAATATACATGCGATCCTTAATTAAATGCCAGTATTCACACTGCAGGTCTGTTTTAACATGGCTAAATTTAAGAGCTTCCCAGAACTGTGAACACAGTGACCTTAACTAATGCACGTTTTATAGATCAGAAGATCCTAGACACCTACAGAAAAGCATATCATCCTTAGACTTCTGCCCAGCTCCCAAAGTATAAAGGCCAGATCCTTTTGACTCAGTGGCTCAAGGCAAACAGAGAGGTCTGATAAAATCAGTTTTACTTGTTGAAACAGCAGGTGCTCCTCTGAAAGTGGTCCATGCAGTAATGGAAACATACCTAGACAGCTGTTCGTCCTATTCTAAGATAAGCATTTACTTTTCTAACTGAAGATGAGGACCCCAGACAAGTCCTTTTGAGCTCACTGTCTCCATTTAAGTCAAGTGAAAGGAATCCAGCTTTAGAAGCCTGTAAGCCAGTAAAGGTCCCTCCATAATCAAGGTGATACTGTTACACTTTCTCAGGAGACATACCTGGAGAGGTGAGCACTGACAGTAAAGCTAAAATTAGTTCCCTGAGGATGGGATGGTGGAAGGCGTTTCTGATCTGATACGTGTGCCCTGGCTGTGCACTGCCCAACGCAAGCATGCAGTGGGCTGAGCTGCTGTCCCTCAGCAGACACAAGCAGAGCTGCCATTTCTGAAGACTTCTTTACAGGGTTAAGAATTTGGAGGACAAATGCACATATAGGTCTTGGGAAGAGGTGAGGAACGCTGCCTGAAGGAAAGGCATAACCACTTGGACCTTCTTCTGATAGCTGTCTGATCAGCAAACTGCATGGTTTTATCCAGATTGCTCTCCCTCTTCAGCAGCTCAGAGTCTGGTAGTTAAGCGAGCGGCAAGTCCGAAAGGCCTCTGCAGGAGACACGTCCCGGGAAATTTCTGTTTTGTCTGGGTGGGCCTCAATCTCTATCAGTCTTTTTAAAAGGCTGCAGTCTCACTTTGAGGCGGGGATCTACAACAGAGGCATCAGCAGCTAAGACTCAAAGGAAGAGTCACATGAAGAAACACAACCTTCCAGCACTTGTCATTGGTGCCTCTAAACAGATCTTAAATCAAAATAAAACAGAAATAAAACTTCTGCACACAACCAGCATGGCCTATTGCCTTCAGCCATTTGGTTTGGCAGAGTAGTGCCAAACAATCTGAAGTTTTATCATAAATGGTGGTAGTGCTTCTCTCAACAACAGTAGTTCTTCCCAGCACTCACATTCCCAAAGTGACTTCAACCTCTGCAAATGACAATAAATTAAAGAGCAGTATATACACTTACATTTTAGACTTGTTTGCACAAAGCAAAACATTCACTAAGCATAGATAAGGGAATTTCAGGTCACACAGACAGTGACCACACCATAATCCCTTCACAAGCCCAAGGGACCGTAGAAGTAGTGGGCATGTGTTATTTAGAAGCTGTACAAAAGTCATAGAATCATAGAATCATAGAATGGTAAGGGCTAGAATGTTCCCTGAAGATCATCTGGTTTCAAAACCCCTGTCATGAGCAAGGACGTCTTCCACTAGACCAGGTTGCTCAGAGCTCCATCTATGGAGGCTTGCTTAGATGTCTCCAGCTCGGTTGCTTTAGGAATAAAGCGATGCTGGCAGTGTAACCCCCCAAGGCCCTGAAGCAGCGACGCGGGTGAGCCTCGATGACAAGACAGGTTGTGACCGTGCCACGCGGCTGCAAGGTGGGCTGGCGTGGCCGCGTGTCGAACGCGGCGTTACCCGCACTGGGATGGCTGCGGCAGCACCGCGCGCCCAGCACTGCGCCGGCCGAGGCTGCTCTCTGGGGTGACACCGGGTGACGGCATGGCGAAGGCAAGGCCAGGAGGTGCTAACGTGGTCGCCGCTGCCCTTCCAGCATGGTCTCTTTGGGTTTTCTTATTTACTTGCTGTCTTCTGTTCCCCACTTCCAAGTGCAGCTCCCTGAGGAAGGCATGGTGTCTGGAAAGGAAAGGGAGCACAGCAGAGCCTGCAGCGCCCATGGCTCTGGCTTCCAACACCTTTGGTACAAGGGGATGCTCGCGTAGCCTCCGTCACCACCACTCTTTGGGAAGAAAAGCCGAGTGGGGTGCATAGCACTCATGTGGCTGAGAAAGGGAAACTCATGAGGTGACTCCTGCAGCTGATGAATTCCCTCTGCTTGCTTCTATCCAGCCATTTTTGAATTTGGTATTAGTTTGATTATTCAGGTCAGATCAGATTTAGGTCAGTTATGATGGATTTTTTCCAAATCCAGTTCCCTTGATTCCTACTGTAAACGCTTACCAGATGACACGATGTGAAGCTGGAACAGACTTGAGCTGTGTGATGACCGAATAAAATCTCAGTGGGAACCACTTCCACGTTCTTGAGATCAGTTTCTCATGTAATAAATTCTGCATCCAAAATTGTATCAAATACTTTTCTGACAAGAGTGAGTTGTTTTTTCTAACGGACAAATCCCAGCAGAGCTATTTATAAGAAGCCTCTCTCTTGTGTTGGCGCTCACATGCCTGTTACTCAGACCTACACTGAAGAACAAATATAAGTAAAAACTTCTCTGTGTCCATGCCAGGGCTTTTGGACCCACCCTGGTTTGTCCTGTCCGACATCCTCCACTACATTTCTTTGCTATTCTTCTGTTGGTAGAGTCATCATAGGAAACCACCATTAAAGACTTCTCCCTGAAGGAATATTCTGGATTTATCTGATGACACCTTTTCTTTGCAGACCATTTTGCTGCTTTGTTTTGCCTGATCCTCTCCTGGCCATGCGGGACGGGGAGGAGTGACCCGAGAGAGGGCTGAGTGCCACGCTGCCAGTGCCGGCAGAACCTCGCGGGGCAGGGAGTAGCCAGGAGGACGGCGGGCGGTGGGCTCCCTCGGCTTGGGAGGAGGCCAGTCCCTGGCTTGGATGCAAATCCAGGCACGGGAAAAGCTGCTTGGGTTGTTTTCTTTAAGTATTAAATTTAGAGCCGTGTTCTTTCACCATTAATTCCTAAAATGAGATTAGAAAACATCCAAAGCTTCTTACCAGACCAGCCTGCAGCTTCTTCTCCTGTTACAGCCTCTTTATTCATTTCCCGATACGGTAGAGGGAAACCTTGACACCAGACTTCCCTGAGGTGTGTCCTGGCTCCCGTATTGCTACATATCAATCTCTTCTGTGTTAAATCAGACAGATGAGACCTGCGCTTTTGGATATGGAAAGTCCTGGTGTACCCGCGGCGTGGGGGAGAGCGGGTTCTTCCACACGCGTCTCCTCGGTGGCTGCAAACGCCATGTTAAATCAGCCTTCTACCATTGGGCTGCTTGATTAGATGTTCTGTGCATACCTCCAAATATGTGATGTTTTAAAGCTAGATTTGCTATTTAAATAAGAGATTTGCCTTAATTGGCTGTTATAAATTACAAGCAAGAAGGAATGATTTATTGCTTATAATTAGAAATGAGTTACGAAGGGATAATCATAAAATAAAGCTTGGAATACATTGATTTCCAGATGGCTGGCAGTGAAATTGCTCTTTAATGTATAATAGACCAGAAACAAGGGGAAAAAAAAAAAATGTGTCATCCATCTTTATTCCTTGATGGATTACTTGTATGAATCTATAGTTACCTGAATTTTGAAAGACTAGTTTTGGCTGCATAATCGGATGAGAGAAACTTGATTTGCACAGTGGTGTATGCTATCAGAGGTGGTGGAAGAGGTGAGTTGGTATTTTGCCTAGCATGATTTTTGTCCTTACAGTGTCAGTGGGGGAGATATAATGATAAATCTGGCATCACCTTTGGGTATAACAATCTCAGTGGATTGTTCTCAGAAGCTGCAGGTTACTAAGACGTTTTTCTTTTCATCTTTTGCCTCATTAGCTGTTTTTATGAGGTTGAGATTGATCAAAACACCCGTCCAAAAGTAAATATCTGTAATCCTCCGTGCGTGAGTCTAGAAAAATATATTTGTACCAGAGGCAGAGACGGCAGTGCTACTGCTGAGAACTTTTCAACAGAACGACCTTTCTGTTTGGATGATAATGTGTTCATTTAGCTTTTTAAATTTCATTTCTGTTACTATAGTTCCAAGCATGATTTCAAAGTGATTTATGTTTGCCTTGTCTGCTAATAATGGTGCTTTCTGCCATAACAGATGCATTCTGCACTGTTACTGTGCTACAAGATAGTTAGACCTATTTGGATCCTCACCACATGAGTTGTCTCACATCCATGTTTTAAAAGTGACATTGTCATTAGACTTGCTTAACTGAGACCATCATGATTACTCATTTACCTTCATTAGAATGCTTCATAGCTTCCTTATTTTAAGTAGCTTTTCCCAGCAAGGTGCAGATTTGCCTTGCTGCCATCATTTCATCTGGAAAAATTTCCACGGTGAAAAGAATAACATATTTTCAACTAACATTTTCCTGACCTGTGGAGAGATGAGCTCATCAGTATCTTTATTGACAAGCTCAGGATGAAGGTGTGTCGACCAGAAATATTAGATCAGTCAGCCTTGCTTGTCCTGGAGCAATTGTAATTTCCCATGGTCTGCAGCAATTTCCTTTAGAAGCAGATATGTGCAGAGATTGTTTTGGATCTGCTGCAGTAGCATAATTTCATTTGGTCCCAATAAGGTGGTCTTAGGTTTCGTTCTTTTCATTTTTGCTATTGAAAATCTTTTGGTTTAGTCAGTGGAAAGAACAGCAAGTTGCTATTTTATAGCATCTAATTGAGGAACGAGTGCTGCAGCTACGCAGAAAAATTTTGCCTGCTCTGAGCTGGGTCCTTAAAGACAGAGATCGTGGCCTCTGCCCCTCGCTGAAAAGCCTGAAATAGGTGTTTGGTTCACTGTACAAGAGCAAAGTTCCCACTTTTCAAAAGCGTATCGGTGACTGACGTAGGTGCTTAGTTCCTCACTGATAAATATATCCTGTAGTGAATGACAGAGGTTCTTATTTTTTGCCAGTTTAGTCCTGTGAGCTTTGGTCCCTAGATACTTCAGCCTGGGCATTTGCTAGAAGAGGCCGATCTCATTAGCGCTGAAGATGTTCTCAGCGCTGCGTTGTCTGATGCTGCGCTGATGAAAGCAAAGCTCCTCTGATCCAGCATGAAAGAGGACTGAGTGGGAATCAGAAGTGGGAACAATTTCTCATTTCTCTCTAGTTTTTGTTGTCACTTCAACTTTGCTTTGTTTGTGCTTGAAATGGCTCTTTCTGTAGCGTTACTTTCTTGGAAACAGGAGGAAACCATGGACTCTGTTGGTGGAGTTCACGCAGGCGTGTTGGAGCAGAGTTAGAAGTAGCTGGCTGAGGCACTGCTCAGTGCGTCCTCGTCCTGATGCCCAGGTATCTGGTAGGGTAGTACCTAACAGGGCTCAGACACTGCCTGCTGCTCCGTCAGTCACATCTGTGCAGCTGGCAGCATTGGGGATAACCAGCTCCCAGGGACCTCACTGTGCGTGAGCTGAGCTCATTGCAATGTCAATGTGCCCTTCAGCTGGTGTCTTTTGGCCGTTGTTTGGGGTGTCTGCAGCTCTGTCACTGGGGAAAGTGATTTAGGGAGTCTCCTTCATACTGATAGTAAGCTGGGCTGGGCAGAGGGCTGGGCAGCCTGGCCTTCATAAAGCCAGAAATACCTGCTTGCCTCACATTCAGGCACACGTGGTTTCAAGGTGTGAGCATCAGAGACTCTTTGTCTTTCTGCAGAGCACGATGTTGTCTGTGGTTGTATCTGGACTTCTTTTGGTGTGCCACAGTGCACCCTTACACCGCAGCCCCTGTCCTCAAGGCATCATGCCGTCATTCATTGCTGTCACAACCAGTCATGGCCTTGGACACACGCCTTGGTTTCCTCTGCAGGAAGGGAACAGCTCTTAAAATCATAGAATAATAGAATGCTTTGGGTTGGAAGGGAT
>Ga0181612_124973_pt1 | contig 12359 bp, 9 predicted proteins | sample HoacroProtozoa21_FD_119630 | JGI IMG/M metagenome (GOLD analysis project Ga0181612, IMG submission 119630) | Hoatzin crop microbial communities from Cojedes, Venezuel. Combined Assembly of Gp0051906, Gp0051904, Gp0051908 | reverse complement strand
GTCTAAAATATGCACTTGGGACAGGGATCTGCCTAAAGGTCCTGGTTTCAGATGCTTGAAATCTGAGAGCTCATAAATTCGTCCGAGTTTGCCCAGGTCTAGCAGGTCTTGTAAAGCACAGAGGATTTTCCAGCCGTGGTTCACAGAACTTAAGTGGTACATAGTATGTTAATTGTTTTGGAGCAAAACATGATAGCTTTCATAAGGTGGCCTGAAAATTGGAAAAGCTGTGTTAAAAAGTACCTGGTATTCCCGAGCCTTTACTGTAAACAGAAGAATAGACCTCTCCGTTCTTCTTTGTATTGTGCATGTCAAAGATTACAGAAGCCATTAGCTTCTTTACATTGAACATTCCATACATCAAGTTCTTCATGTACATGTCCTTCACCTTGGGAGACTCTGTGCCTGTTATACCATCATGGTGCTGGACCTTACATTTAAGAGTAGTTTGAGTAGGATGACAACTTCAGGATCACATTTGTATTAACCTGGTCCACTAGTCTTCAGACACATAACTTCAAATAATAAGGTATTGCAACTATATTCACAGATTTCACAATTTGCCTATTGCAAATCGCTACATGTAGAATGAAATGGTCAAAGACAAGATGCACATAGCTTTCCCTCTACACACATTCCTCTTAATATTTATAAATTACCGAAGTTACATATTTCAGAGGAAAAAAAATACAAGTTACCAAAACCAAAAATGCAGCAAAAATACCACAACAAGACAGGTTTTTCATTTCCTACTAAGATCTTGTCAATAACTTCACTGGCAGGATATTTATTACCAGGAAAAGCACTGAGGCCTGTAAATGGTTAATGGTATAAGGCTGATCACTTAGCTGCTGAACTCTGAACAAACCAGTCCTTCCTATTCTAACTTGCAGAAGTAGATATTATCAGTAGTTTTCAGTTACTTCAGTTTTTGTTTTATTTTATTTTAAAAAAACATTTTGTAAATAATAAAACTAACATTAAGAGAAGTAATTTCACGTGCAAAGCTTGAAACCACATACTCTTTTACTGGCTGAAGAAAACATTTGCCAGCAACCATGCCTTGAATGCATGGCTAAGGGGCTGAAGTCATGTTTCAAGACAGTTTTTTGAAAAATTGCTTTATTTTCACTTATGACTTCCTAAAGGGGAAAGTTGTTTCTGAAAACATAAAAGCAACCTCAAGACACACCAGCTGAAATGCTTAAGCAAAGCTTTGCCTTTGGGCAATAAATATTTTCCTTAAAATTAAAAAAAATAAATCTTTACCTCTGAAACTGCCCATCTAAGGCTCTGAAGTTGCTTTAAGGCTCCACATTTGCAAACTGAACTTGCTGGGTTCTTCCGGACATACTGTGTGAAAAAGGACTCTCCAGCATAAAGCAGTGAACTTGCTCTCCTTGCGATTCCTTTTAATGTGCTCCGAGAAGTATAAAACCCAGTCCATGCTTGAAATGGGTCTGTTAAGAATTGAACAGATCCAATACACGTCAAATACCATTTCAGTTATCACTTATTTGTTACAGCTTCTTACATGAAACCTGCTGTGGGTTGACGTACCAGTCATCAAACAGGACAGACATAAGTCCTACAAAGAAACAAAGCCATAAACATGCACTTTGGAAAACTACAATCTTTCCTACAGGCCTGGTAACATGAGTTTTGATACAAAGCTCTTATCAGCTAAGTCAACCTGGGTTTACAGAAATTTATTCTTTGTAGACCTGCACAGAACAACTTTAGAAGTTTCATTGAAGTGTATTTTGTTACTCATTAATAAAGTCGATTATAATCCTTAGCTACTGCTTGATACAAGCTCTCTATGTTCCCTTTTTAGTCAGTGATTTATCTTAAATTTCATTTCCTCAAAATGGAGTAGAAACAGTGATGTGATAACATGACTCCAAACTACTGCAGCACTTCAAACTACATCAAAAGATGCCCTCAAGCGGTTAGTGAAAAGTATTTCAGCAGTTAATTTGTGCTAATATGTTCCTGTATCCCATACAGTAAACTAGGAAAAGAAGTATTTGTTTTTAAAACTTCCAAATATCTACTTAGTGGGTGGGGTTTTTTTGTTTTGTGGGGATTTTTTTTTTCATTATAACACTGTTTTCCAGAGAGAAGTTGCAGAAAGTGCTTTAAAAAGTACATATATGCAACTGTAACAATCTGCTATCAGCCTAGGATCAAAGGCAACAGGTAGAAAGTGGAATCTTTTGCTCAGAAACTCCAGGAGAAATTCTTTTTGGCCTGAAAAATGCTAGAAGTTAAAACAGAATTAATTCCTTTTCAGTTTTCAAGGTTACAAGCACAAGAGTCACGTATGCGTACTGGCACAGGTACAATGAATGCAGAGTAGAAAAAGGAAATACTTATCTGGGTCTTAAAACCCGAGTTTCCAAGGCATATGTCAGAAGTGACACTGAGCCCAGTAAGTGACTCATAATAGAACAGCATAGAAAGAATGAGAGAGGATTAATCATCAAGAAGCAAAACAGCATGTGGGAGAAAGTGCACTCAAATCTATACTGCAATTGCAATGCAAAGTAAGTCGTTCAGGGAAGAAACTGCATCTATGTGTGGGCACCCACCTGGAACACTGAAGGTGCTGCTATTACGCAAGCTATTGGCAATCCACTACTGCCTGTAAATTATGCCAAAAGATACAGGTAAAAGCCTAGATGTTAAAGGTATTAGCACTTTAAACTGGCAGTACATTTATCAGCAAGTTGTTAGATATGACACGATCCCTAGAGGGAGGCAAGTAAGGGATCAGTCCATGCAATGATTCACAGGAAGCAATACTTGGTTTTATTAATTTAGAAGTTAACAGACATGGTACAGAATATTGGATGTATAAGCCAAAATGGGGTTGTAACAGTCGAGATATATGTCCACAGTGCCAAAAAATGTGATGAAGTAGTGGTAGCTACAATTACACAGAAAAGTATTTTAATGATACCAATGATATTTTAATGATAATCCAGGCAATGAAACTAATTAATGAGTTTAGCAACTGAGAAGTTAACTGTGTCTTCTCTCTGTATGCTTTGGTATGAGGCCTAAAATGGTAAATTTACTGGGGAAAGGGATTAAAAGGATGTTGGGTATGGCATGCTTCTTTCCTATCTTCCCAGTGCTTTTCAGCTCTGCTCCAAAAGCTAAGGTAGTGCAGCATGTAAGCAGCAAGCAAGCAACAAGCAGCTGCAATGAATCTGTGTCACATCATACTATGGAATTTCCAAAGTACAGGCTTTTTGAGACCAGTTATAAAACAATTTTCCCCAGAACTTAAAACTGTTTTCTTTAATGAAAAAGACAACACTTTCTCCTAGAGCTACAACAGACTTTAGGGGTTCATCTACATTAGTGTTTTGTTTGGAGCAGGAACATATTTTTGAAGTGAATCTACCAGTTGTCCTTACCTACTATGCTTTGCTTTATATTAAATATTGGTTTTGGAGCTCACAAACTGGATTCCTGACAGTATGTAACAAGCATTAATGGGCATTCAGGACATATGACCAGATTATATCCAGTTTTCCTGGAATTACGTAGAGTGTGGACATCAAATCCTAAGCACCAACCATTTCACTTTGACCACTCCTATTCCACTGTAGTAACAAAGAAGTACCCTAAGAGCTTTTGGATTGCCTTGGTTCTTTGGTTACCTGCTTCACTTCTCCTTCAGACATTCATAGATTACTCCATGTTGTGTTTCTCATCTCTGCTCTAACCTATGTGTAGTCTGGTTCTTTTAAACAGTAACAATGGGACATGGCTCTACTTGGCCATACATTCATCTGTTTCTAGGCATCTTTCAGTTTATCAGTTTACTTTCAGTTCTGTGCACCGTGGAACACTGTGTCCTTACTACAGCTCGTTTTTGGGGAAGAGGAGGAGAGGCATAACATGCACATCTAACACTGTGCAATACCTAGGAGACTACAGGTTATACGTGTGTGCTAACATGTGGGAGGCAGAGAGAAGAATGAATTCTAAGTTAAATGTCCAAACATGAAACAAATAGTTAAAATCTGTATTTGAAGCCAAATGAGTCCTAGGATCTCAGCTTTAGAGAGTTCACACAGGACCCCTCCTGTCATGTCATGAGAGACTTCTTGTATTGTGCTGCTACACCTCTGCGAAGCACCTCTGCTGTCACTGCTGCCTGCTAACCAGTTCACAGTGTGCTACATACTTTGCAGCCTTTTTTTCCCTTCATCCATCCACTGAAATATCTTACTGAATTTCAGCCAGGTAGACTAGGCTTACAGGTTTATCTTGTTGCTCACTGTTTTCACTCTAACAGAACCCAATTAGTGCAGTATCTATACATTTCTTCAGGTCATCAAAAAAATGTGGATATTGCACACATGAATATACCTTGTGCTAGGCTTTCCTTTGCACTCTACTGCTATTCAAAGACAGCAAACCAAAAAGCTCAAGTTAGATTTCTTGCCAAGTTTGCCTGTTTCTATACTCTCTCTTTCAGGGTCTCCTCCTCCACCCACTGCTTCCAACAGTTCCAAAGAAATATTCCAACCACTGCCCTACCATCTTTCCTCTACCGCTAAGGTGGGATCAAATAGTCTATTTGATGACATCTGGTGGTGTAAATAAACATTATAAGCAGATGGTGGTTTTCCTCTTATATTGTTTCTCATTTTCTCAATTCCTCTTTATTAAAATTTTCAATAAATACATTTGAGGTAGAGATTATGCAGTTGTGAACTTAATTACCTGTTGAATATGGAAGAAAGTCTTGAGAGTCCCGAATTTCCCATGTAAGATTTCTGCTATAAACTGCTTCGAAGTAGTCACCAACAGTGGCATACTGGACAGTCACTCCAAACTCAGCAGAATGCTCGTTAATATAATCCAACAACAGGTCCATGTTGGCATACTGAACAGATGCATTAAAGAACTGCTTGTCACAGCCCTGAAATTCCAAAAACAGAACAGCCACATGACTTTAGGTCATGTAATTTAGAAAGATCTTTTTTAACACTAGTCTATGTCAAAGTGTTATTTCTTTTGATCTTGACTGGCCGTATAAAAGCCATTTGCTACAAAACGTCAAGAATGGGTAGGGTTACTTGCACAGATCAGCTGATAACCAACCAGCATTACAGACAGGCAGAAGTGTGTTGACACACCATATTGTGCAAGAGCATGAAATTTCGTGGTAGCATTTGGAAAATGCATGCATACATGCCTGGAAAGATGACCTTTGTTTCTTTTCACACTGCATTTCTTTCACTTTGCAGAAAATAAGAAGGTTCTTATCTTCTGCTTTTAAGAATCCTTACAGCTTTATTAAGCGCTGTGGACATGATGTGAAACAAAAAAATCTGAACAGAGATCCCTGTAGTATAAAATGTCACACGATGTTGCTGATGCCCCATCATGACAGTAGACTATAGTACTTCTGATGCTCATCCAGATAGATGAAAGGTGATACACTGTGTATTAAAGCCTCTATTTTTTTTTAGCGTGCTTGCACAACTTCCGCCTTCTGTTGAAGGCGTCTCAATACAGACTATTTGCATGTACAGACATTTAAAAAATAGACACACCTAATCACGCCTTTGTTCAACTACAATAGCTGAACAGGAAAATGGGAGTCAGTCAGCCATGGCACCACGTTTTTTCTTACAGTATCAGTATTACAGTATAGGCATCGATCTGAAGCACAATAACATGCTAAGAACCTTTCTGCACATAAAAACACCCAACTGAAGCCTTCCAGCACTGACACCAGTTTAATGCATCCTCATCTTCATGTCTGTGATTCTCTCCGCTTGAGGTAAATAACATTGCATAAGTCAATCCTGATCTCATTTTCAAGATGAAGATGCCCTTGGCCATTTGTCTTCAAAGCTCAGCAGATGCTTGAGCTAATGGCCGAGGAGACTTTTTTCTTTGCAATTCAACCTTCCACCCCAACTATTATCTGATGAGCTCAATGAGTTTCACCTGATGGGCTGAACCCATTCAACTCATGAATGAGTTGAACCTGACGAGTTCAATTGAACTCAGAGAGGATTACCCTTACTCTCTTTCCCAGATATGAGTGCCACCCCACCCCTTCCCCATTTAGTAGGTGTTTCAAGTAAGATCACTGTCACTTCCGTTATGAATCCTAGTGCACATGCCTGTCCCTCAGACCTAACAGGTAAGTCACTGACCAGAAAAAGTGGAAATTCTACTTCCAAACCAGAAGAGTTCTTCTGAGTTACCCAGACATCTTCTGCATGCACATAGCAGAAACTGGAAAACAACTTCAAACTGGAATGAGCTACTAAAACGTTATCAAACCAAATACTGAAACGTCCAGCAGTCAGTGCAAACCAGACTTCCTAATGTTGACTCCAGTTAAATTTTTGGGGAAGAAGTAATATATTTACCAGCCAAAACTACTTCACATCTGTAAAGCACTACTTTCAACTCACGATCGAAGAAGACTTCCTCATAAAAAGCAGACACTTTGTACCACAGAAGGGGATGTGATGGGCCGGTAGACTCCACTCACACACAACATAGTAGCTGAGGAGCACTGTGGTTCAGCAGAAGCAGTATATCCAGGAGAACTTGCTGTAGTTAGTCATCACATCCACTCACTACCTAAACAAAACTTTCATTACTGTACAGTAATTTTCAGTACTGTACTGTAAAGTTACTTCAACCACACAGGCCAAAAAACATCTCAAGGATCAGTTCCAGCTCTTGAGACAATTCCATACCTCCTGCTACATCTGCTGCTACGGCCTCTAGAGGCAGGTTTGAACTTTTACACTGGCCCACAGCTCAGTGTCTCCTCCTGCACAACTAGGTGCTTCAGATCATGAATGAATTCTTGTTTGTCCACGTAACTCATCACAAAAGTGACAACAGTCTGGATGTGAGGTCTGGCCTTAAATAGGAAGGTGTGTATTTTCTGTGTTTTTAACCAAGGGGGGGGAAAAAAAAAATTCAAGTATTCCAAGCGAAAAAACAGCTAAGCTTAACTAAAGAGGTATCCGTATCTCTATTTCCCTCTACTTTACACAGCACTTCAGATGAGTAAAAAACTTCTATTACTTTGTTTAAAGCTCATTATCACAAGCACACAAATCAAGAAGTTGGAGACTGAAATTTTCTTACGTTACTGAGAAACCACAGGTCTGGATCTAGACATTCAGAATTTATTCATATTATTCAAAACTCCCTCCTCCCCATTTCAGCATAACTTTGACTATAACACTGCTACAGAGTCTTATATCCTACTTCTCTCCTCACCCTCTACAAAAAAATAAAATCAATATAAGCAACAGTGTCACAAACACGGGAGAAAAACAAATCACTGACTCAAAGCTGCATCAGTCAGAAAATGCAACAACAGCTATTGTGGTGAAAGAGCCACCTTACGGGCACACACCATCCTTTAATATTGTAATTATGAGACCTACAGCATCCATCAAAATTTAAAAACAGACTGTGCGTTCAGCTTAGGCAAAGTTATTATTTTCTAAGGATTTAAAAATAGCGAGAGCATATCAATGCTATGTGTACATGTAGGATGTAATTAACACAGCATATTTCTGAAAAAAAGTGTTTGGATGACCAAGCTGGGATATGCTTATGTTTCTAACTAAAATACAAAGATTGTATAAGAAATTTACTATACATCAGTTAGAAAAAAATGTTGTCTACCTAATCTGCAATATATTTTCTTGTAATGCTGTAGTTTTTGTTAACAGACTCATGTTGTGCAAAGCAGTTATGTAGAGACATCTTTCAAACAGACAAAACAAGGAGAGAAAAAAGGAAGCAATATTGCAATATACAGTTTTGCAAGAGGTTATCTTTATAATTTTGTCACATTTCTTTCTACATAAAGTAGGGTGGAAGACTTCGTAGACAGCTGGCAAACTGTACAAGGAGGTTCCAGTTTTCAAAAATCACTACTAATCAGACGTTTGGGCTCCACTTTTTAGAAAAACACTTTACCAACCTGTGGTCTGCACCTGCATTTTTGCAGTACATACTACAGCAAAGTAGCATCTACCTACTGTTCATACTGTAGGTGCCCTTGCCACTTCTAGAGCAAATGCTGATCATACACTTACCCACGGCCACAAAACATCACTTGTTCGGAACCAGGCTGCTCTCTCCTTAATGTTTGCCACCATGGTTTGCGCATACAGAAGGATGTTAGTATCTGTAACAGGGAGACTCATGTTTGGATAAACACCATCTTTTGGTGGATCTGGGAAAACTGCAATTCCATTCCAATAAAATCCTGATCTAAGCAGGAGGAGAAAGCAATAGTCTATAAACAGGATTTATTCAACTGAGAAAAACACATCAAAAGGTGCTGGGATAAAATGCAGATACACAGGGAATAAGAACAAAAAAAATTCAGTTTATATTCATTGCTAGTATTTTGGGTTTAGTGATTATTTAATGGTGGAGATAGGGGGAAGGTTGTCCGGTTTTCTTTTCACACTGTGCAACTTTGCAAGTCCCTGCTGCTTGCTGGCATAGAACAAAGAAATCATAGGACAAAACAGCAAGCTTTGTAACAATGAGGATGTTCCCCAAAACAGATTTTGTTTACAGACAGCATTTTACTGGATAAGCCAGTGAGCAAAATAAAGTTTTCAAAAGCTCTCGGATTTTCTCACAAAGTGAACGGAAAATTTTAGTTGCTTTAGTTTAGACACAGATAATACACACAATCTCAGCCCAATATAATGCTGAAAATCTCCCATAGAAAATCAGTTGGCAATAGCCAAGTCCATACTGAGCTTCCTGGAGTTTTTAAATCTTAACTTTTCAGGCAGAGAAACAAAAACCCAGTTCTGCTTTGGACATCGTCTATTTATAGCAATTGATTTGTTTCACGTCTTTATTCCTTTTTTGATATGGACTGACATGATGTATATATGCAGATTAAAGCCGTACCTGTGTTCCAAGCCTCCCAGTGCTAGAAAACATTGTTTTTAAAGTCTGTCAGTATTTTGACGTATTTTTAGTGACTGTCAGCAGTAAGTGTCCCTCTTGAGCATTCAGTTGTTAGGTACTGTGCAAACGTCATCTATTACGGTGGGTAGCTGGGGGTGCTTAATAATCCTGACTCATCTACAGAGTCTAGACATCTCCTTGACCCACTGCAGGTCAGGAGAAGGCAGTAGAATATTGGTGAAAGAAAATGCTTAAATTCCAACACCATAAACTCTCAGAAGTGATCAATATTTCTGCCTATTTCGGAAATCTTCAGACCTGTTTGAAAAAGGTATTTGAGATGGGGTACAGTAGCTGTACTGATCCATAACATGGGTGAAGATCTCCTGTCTTTCAGATAAGGAAGGAGAGCCTTGCCATACAAACTGAAGCTTCTGGAAAACAAAAATATATGAAACAGTTACAAGCACAGAAATACCATCATTAACAACTTAAGACTTCAGAATGACCATCTTTCCTTCCATCACCTGTAGTACTTTAAGTGCTTTTACTTAAGACAATCCAATGGCACCCCAAGCAAGGTCACATACTGTATATAGGAGGCTGTAGCATTGCCTCTTTCTATTCGAATTGGTGGAGAAGGAGGGGAGGCAGCATACTACTAAAATCCAGATGTATGCCTAGCTTATCACAGGAATCACACCTCACTTGTTTCAGTAGAAGCTGAACACCTACAAGCTAGGAAATATCCAGATGTAGTCTGGATTGTACTGTAGTCAGTGGGAATCAATGTTTAATAGACTGAAACAGAATTTTTACAGTTTTGGAAGCCTTCAGACTGTCAGGTGCCAGAAAAATGATTAGATGGAAAAAGACTGTCAAAAGCTCACAAAACATCTTAGCAGAAAGGAAGTATCGCAATTCACTACAAACATAAGGTGGTAGGTTCTGGCTTCACCAAATTCAACAGGAATTCTGTTATCTTCTTCAAAGACTCTTGAGTTTCACCCAAGATTGATAAGAACTGCCTAATGCCCAGCTCATACTAGTGAAAGTCCCTTATTTTCACATAATGTAGTGTGTAAAACTGATGACAGATCAGGGTCCAACACTGTGACATAAAAATATTTACTGCGTATGCGACACTATGCAAGAAAAGGTAAAACATGAAACAAAAAATGAATTCAGCAAAAAAATTAACTGCCACCCTAACTGACCTAGTACTATTACTTTAACAGGCACAAATAAATATTCCAAGCATGACAACCACTGCGACCATACATACACGCTACACTTTAAAATAGACTATAAACAACCAACACATCTAAGATTTTCTCTTGGGAAGCAGAAACCCATTCTAGACACTTCCAGTTCCAACAGTCCTACTTCAATGTCCACTTATGCCTTGCCCAACTGCCTGCATTTTCTGTCTTCTCCAGGCTAGACCATATTTTATCCCTGACCAGAAGTCATGAAGACATTACTGACCATATTACATGGATTCAGTATATTTCACTATTACCACATACAATCAGCACGTCACTTTCAGAGAAGAAACACCTACATTTTCTTGCACAGGTCAGAGTGATGCTTATCTCAAGTCATGGTTTAGATTACTGTAAGCAGAGGCTGGCAATTATCCTAAGGGTAATTTTACCTTCTTTTTCTGCATGTCAGCCTTCAGATCATAGTCAATCCGAGAAATAAGATGAGCATTAAAACCAGCCAGAGCAAAAAGAGTTGGTGTTGTAGCTGATGCTCCAAAAGGATCAACATGCCAAGAAAACTGAGGCCTGATCCCAAAATTTTCATACAAAAATCCATGGCCTTCTGCAAAGCAAAATTTGATTATGTTAGGAATACTTTTACAAGTTCATTTTATAAATTTAATAAGTCTACAGTATTACAGATAAGCACTTCAAGGATAGCTCTTTATTGCTGTTTTCCAAAGCATATACAGTTTTAGGAATTTAATGATTCACAGCAGAAACTTTCACACTGACAATATTTATTTTTCTATGCCAAGTATAACTTATTAACATCATAAAAGATGAATAACAAAAAGGAATTATGATTAGAGACAGGCCTGGGAAAAAGAACTTAGATACAGACTAGGTTAAGGCTAATAGCCAGGTTGGAGTCTGCATGAAAACAAGCAGCTAGGTTTTAGTTTGTGTTTGCTCAAATCATAGCACCCATTCTTGCAAAATTCCAGTCTCATATCAATGACAAAGGGACAGGGAAGCCATTCAGTAAACAAAACTAATATGAATATGACCCTCGATTGTAAAAAAAATAAAAAAGGCGAAGGCTAATAGCAATCTTGATACAAGACGTTATTTATAACCAATGTTACTAATTTTGTATTGAAATGAGTTTCAAAAAAGAAACCCCCTAACCAGAAAGACCAGACAATGGAATAAACTCAGACAAACCATTTAAATGAAAGTAAAACAACCAGCTAAGCAGCAGATTTTATTCAGAACTCCAGTATATTGCACTAGAATCCTCACCATAACAAAAAAAAAAAAAGTGCCAGATCTTAATTTCATAGTTCTGGAATTATGCGCAGAACTATTTGAAAATACAACCATATCTTCCCCATTTTGGACTAACTCCATACCAAATTTTAGTATCACATTTGAATAACTGAGGTTGCAAGGCATTCTCTTTTCACTTCATCTTTCCCATGGTTAATGTCTTCTCTGGTGAAAATACTCACAAACGTTGCGTTTATTTTAACTCTTTTGACTGAAGCACACTTTAGGCAGACTTTGCTAGGATTTTCCAAAACACAGCTGGCTGGACAGACAGGAGCAGACATGAAATGTAGATTCCAAACGTCTGCACTGGCTTTGTCTTCTCAAAACTAACTCCACACACGATGCAATACATTTTTTTTGTTTGTATGTACTCATACCTAAACTGAGCAGAGTGCTTTCAGTAAAAATAAATGGGAATTTTAAAACATATGAATACTTTGTTCCTGCTGAATAAACTACCAAACTCAAATTTTCTTTTAAACAAAATGGTTATACATAGAATATTAAATTAGAAATAATGTTTTTTTGCAGCTGATGTCAATGAAAGAAAAAGCTGTATTTGCATTTAACATAAGGACTCTTCAGTCAATATTAGTGTTTTCTTTGGAGAAGTCCTGGGTTCAGTGCACTAAGCCCATATAACAACCCTTAAACACAGGAGTCAGATGAGAAGAAAAAATAATGTTCATTCCCTCTCCTCCTCTTGGCTAGAGTGTGATGTGGTAAGTCACCGAGACGCAAAAGAAGCTGCAATCCCCATGCTCCTGATAAACCCCAACAAGCAAGCAACAGCGGTGCTGCAGTCAGATTCAGAAGGTGTCTTCTGACCCTTTACTCTGCCATGTAGAAAGCTGCCCAGAGTGT
>Ga0181612_113393_pt1 | contig 12360 bp, 5 predicted proteins | sample HoacroProtozoa21_FD_119630 | JGI IMG/M metagenome (GOLD analysis project Ga0181612, IMG submission 119630) | Hoatzin crop microbial communities from Cojedes, Venezuel. Combined Assembly of Gp0051906, Gp0051904, Gp0051908 | reverse complement strand
TTAATGAGCAAATTAAGAAACGAGTGGTAAATTGTGTGTTCACTGCCCTCCCGCCCCCCCACAGTATCCTCCCCTTGCTTTGAATCATGTAGGTACCTGCCAGAATGTTTCTAATTTTAACTGATTTGGTGATTTGCCGTTACTTATTTTGAAAGAAAAGTTCTCAGGAAAGCTTCACAGGTTGTTATCCCAGGGGAAAAGGACAGCAGAGATGGGCTGTGTGTGTTGCTCTGGAAGTGTTCCAGTTCAGCGGCAACCTGAACTGTGATGAAAATGATTGCACCTCTGGCAGGACTATGGGCTTCACGGGGGGAAATGTTAGTTTACTTTATAGAATTAATAAGCGTGTGCATATGTGCAATTTTCACATGGTAAAGTAGTTCCTCTTGTGGTAGAAAGAAAGGAAAAAATCTACCCAGAACATATTTACATGTGCCTCACATTAATCAAAAGAATCAATTTTTCTAGTAAGTGGAAATAAGATGGGTGCACACATGACGGGAAACTTTTTAAAATAAATCCTTTCTAAGGTATGTGATAATTACACTTCCTTGTAAAGGAGGAAGAGGCCACAACTGCCCTTCCTCCTTCGTTTCATTATTTCGTTCCTCATGGGCAAAATTCATGCGGTTTACAGGGATGATCAAGACTGTTTCTCAATTGAAGTTCCAATGTGCCGCGAAGTACAGAACACAAGGTCAGGAATGGGAATTAGTGCAAAATGACAATGTAAATACCATTTAGGTCCAGGGAAAATCTGGTTTCTTAATGAAGACTATACATTTTTATCTTCAGCAGATCATGCGATCTCATCTGCTGTGCTATCTGTTAGATCACACCCAGTGTACTTCTCACTGCTCCCTGCATTACCATTCCTTTTGTGAAATTTCTCTTCAACAATTACTGCACTATGATATGCTATTCTCTTTTGAAATCGAAGTTTTAATTCTGGGCAGGTCGCTGTTATTAGAAAAGAGGAGGAGGGAAGGGACCAAAAAAAATCTTCAGCAGTTGGCGCTTTTCTGCTGCTGTTCTGTTTGACAAGGGAAGTCTTTACAGGTGATTGGAATAGTTCACTTGGTGCAGGAAATTTGTAATATTCCTGTCGCTCTCTGCATGCAGATGACAAGCTGCTGCCAGCTGTACAGCATCGTTTGCTGCAGCTTCGGGGACTTTAGTGATTTCCATCCATTCAAATTGGTCCAAACCACTGAACTATTCCCATCTCCAGCGTTTGTAGAGCCAGACCAATTTGCCCTTATCACAACAGAGTTGCCGAAGGCTTTGTGAATTACAAGCTGTTTCTCATGTTTATTGATGGACTGATATTTGGGAAAGGACCAAAATAATAATAGTAAAAAAGGACAGTTCATTTCCATTGGAATTGAATTTTTCTTTCTTTCTTTCTTTCATGCTTTTTACCTTCCAATTTTTCTTTTCCAGTTTTGGGGGGTTGGTAGGGGGATAAGAGGACACGCAGAGCTCAGTTTCTAAATGTGAGACCTCTGGGAGAAGGAACTGAAGTAATTGAATCGGATTAGACAAGCCAGCAGAACAAAGTCACATTCCATGAGGTTTTTCCAGCATTGAGTAGATGAATAGTAATTATTTAAGGATTAGTGCAAGTCTAAGATGTGGTCCACTCTGAATACTCTTCACCATATATAAACAAAAGCAAGATGTAATATATGCTATTTAAGCTCCTTTTTATCTATAATAGATTTCTTTTAAAGCTGCAAGAAGTTGAAAAAAATCCTGCATGGTGAGTAAGCACTCTCACTGTTTTTCAATAAAGAATTAAACCCTTTAAGCTTTAATTCTAAAGAGAGCTTAATTAAAGATACTTACTCTAGCTTTAAATTATGTCCACCCTCATTTTGGTGGCTTTTGGTATTTTTTTTTTTTTTAAGTACATCAGCGAAGAACAGAGGAATATTTTAAAGTGACAGGTTCAGGTTTGGTTTTTTTTTTAATGGTTTATGGTATCCATATTTTTTGCAGTTTCTGAGGTCTTCCAGCTTCACAATTATACCCACTTTTGGCCACATCTTTAAAAGTGACTTGCAAAGCTAATTTTAAACTAGATTTGAGCCCCAGGTTTCTAATTAATGGTATCCCTAGTGATTAACTAAGGACATTAGACCATAGTACCTCCTGACAGACCTTTAAAAAAATTGGTGTATTTTTTTCATTTCAAATTCTATCTCTCAGCGCATTGTAAAGATTACTTTGGATGCATTATCTGATAGTACCGCACACATCAGAAGAATCATGCTTTGCAATAAGCTGTAGTTCCTAGGTGATTTTTCTGGAGAAACATGAAGTAGCGTAGCGGGAGATGAATAAACATGAGGTTATGGCTGTGATTCCTTGTTCCAACTTCATTTTGGGAAATATTGGAAATAGTTTTCTATCTTCAAGATTGGATTGCATTTATTCCCCAAAGGGCTCTGCTCTTTATTTCTTTTCCACATGCTTCCTTTAATAAAGCTTCTGTTGTGGTTTTGGTTTCCCTCTTCTCCCATATTATGAGATAAATGAAATAAAGAGTAAATCAACTGCCAGGTGACAACATTGTGGATTCACTGAGAATAACAGGGATTTATTACTTTAGCATAAGCAAAACATTTGTCTTCCTGAAAATTCATCCAGGCACTGCTCATGGGAAATTCCACCATTCTAACCTTTGTATGTGCTTTTATTTGGGAAACTTCAGGTGCTAGGTGTTGGAGAAAACTTTTTTTTTTTTTTTTAATTCTTTAGGTAAACAAGTTCTTCTTCCATGATAGAGCAGGCGATGCAAGCTTGAAGCTAGCCACAGGTGAGAACGAATGCTGGAAGTTTAATATTTATCACTTACATCATTTGAGGAAAAAAGTAGTTGAAAGGGACTGTGGAGTAGAAGAGATCTTAGCGTGAAGAAAAGATGATAAGGTGTTCTGCCTAGGAAGCATAATACTTGAGCAGCTTATGAGGACCAACTGCATTAATAGAGTGGGATGATAAAGAGGATGGCCTTCCTGCAAGGAACTGAGGAAGGGCATTAGGCCAGCTTCTTACACTTGGAGGATGGATGCTAAATTCAAGGTCTGTTGAGCTTTCAGTAAGCTGTAGGGAACATCTGTGTTTGTTGATAGACTTGATAAGCCAAACGAGATTTAACTTCTTACGATGGGAAAAAAAAAAGCTCTGAAATAAACAACATAGAGAACTAAAAAATTCAGATTCAAAAAAAATGTCAGCGATATGAGTTAGGTTTTATCTCAGTGCATATCTCTCAGCCAGCAAAAGAAATACAATCACTACTAACTCAAAAGAGGCAAGATTTGCCACTGTTGTACTACAGTCAGGAAGGACATTTTCTTAGACTGAAGCCAGGGTAATTGCCTGTCTCGGTAGAAGAACAGGGCACTACCCAATATGTTGCATTAGCAACATGAAAAATATTAATACAGTGTTATAACCTTTCATTTGTGATCTCTGGTGCCACTTCTGATGAGTGAAGGTCTAAGGCATGAAAACTTTCCGCCAACTCGGCTTTGATCAAGAGATGTTTCTCCTGCCTGTATGTATCAGGCTTTTGCTATAATTGGCCCTACCAATTTTGTTCACACTTCAGCTGTGCAGAATATGTAGCTCACCGGTAACAGGCTGTCTCGTGTTGATAACAAGCTTTTTAATAAATCACTCATCCTTCCTATAATAATAAGACTTTCTGCTGTGTTTCCTTCTCAAAAGTAAAGAAAAAATAATTCTACCATCTGTATTGTCATTTTCTTGTCTGTCTCATTTTCATTCTTTCGTGGCATGACATGGTGCAACACAACAAAAAGATAGAAAGGAAAACTGCTGATTTTCTTTCTTTTGCTTTTTACATTGTACACTACAGTTGTTCTGGAAGTCACAGGGCCAAAGAGGGATTCAACTGAAGGACAGGGGAAGAGGGATGAGGGTGTGCAGAGGTGACCAGAGGGAGGCCAAGGAGCAAACAAAACAATGCTAGGCAAAAAATGGAAGAACAAGCTGTGTAAACCTTAAACAGTATTTTCTAATTCTCAAAGATACTTCATGGTGTAGCTTTTTTTCTTCTAGCAAGGAGTGGGCTGTTGAAAAAGTTCATGTTTTAAGTTCCTCCAACTGATTACCTAAGCTTTAAATTTTGCTATTTAAAACACTAAAAAGGTGTTGGTTAAGGAAGATGTAAGAATATCATTGTGTTTTGTCCATGGAATGAACACAGCAGAAGTACACATTCTCTACATGAATGTATTGTCACACTAATATTTCAAAATTCCTGCACTGATGAGACATCTTTCCTTTAATTAAAAACAGATCACTTTTATTGAAATGAATCACAGTCAAACACAGACTTGTGCAGTCGATGTGAGGTTTTTCATTCAATCGAGTGGGCCTTAGATACAACCCCGAGGCACTGCTTTAAAGACCAATAAGGTGTGTAATAGCCCTTTCTATATTGTGGACAGCTAGGTATCTCCTTTCCTAACATTTAATTTTTACAGAGAATAGGGCTGAGAGGTGCCTGGAGACCAAAGAGATTATCGTATCCCTTATATCTAAAATTCGTCATTGACCATCACAGACTTGAAATGTGATCGCTTTTGAGTATTGATTTTCTGAATTTTCCTTCATGTTGAAATTCAGACTTAATTATTATGCCCTCAACCAGGAAGAAACCACGTTTATTTTCCTCACAAGCTGAGCCTGTTATGTGTACAGTTCCACAGTGTGTACCTAGCCTTCTGTAGTCAGAAATATGTCTCTACATTCTCAACTCTGTATTTTAATTAAAACTGAAATGGTTTTTTGAAAGAAAAAAAATGTACAAAAGTTGCATCACATAAGCATCAGAGCATCCAGATGAAGAAGATCGGTACATCTGGCATTATCCTGAAGATAAGAACTGTATTTTCAAAGGCAGATAGGTAGGCAGTGGGATTTTGAACATCTTACAGGCACATAAATTCAGTAACAGAGGCTTTAAAAAAAATCCCCCTAGGCATTATTTACCTGCTTAGAGAGCACTGAAAGTCAAACTTTAGAACATATGGGCCCTGGATATATTCTTTATCTTTCGCTTTTCCTTTCCAATTACTTTTTCCATGTCTTAGTAGGTCTAGAATTACACAAAGTATATGGCTAATACAATCTTAAACATAATGCTGAACACATTAGCTTATCTGCTGAATTTTAGTGCTGACCGGGAATAAAGTCAAATTTCGTCTCATCTAGAGCAACGTTCTTCTTCTTTGTACATGCACACGTTGTCTAGCAAGTCCTGCTGAAGCAGCACCTTTCCGTTGTCAGCATGTGTGCACCACACCTCTTACCGCGAGCTGGTCTTGCTTTCCCCCCTCCAAGTACATCTGTATCTTCCCAAATTAAAATTTTTCATCAGTTTCCTCATTAAGATTATGATCAACTTCCTTTCCTCATATTAAAAAGGATGTTAAAGCCTTCTTTCAAATCATTTTATCTCAAATGCAAATAGTCATTTCTTCTTGTCTCACAGAAAAGTTCATGCTCTGAATCTATATAAAAGGACACTGAGAACACAGGAGCCTAAATCCGGTGCTGAGGCTGCCTATAATGAGATTGTTTTATTTCTGTAGTGCTGCCTTGAATAGGTATCACTTGCCAGATGGGTGTTATGATGGATCCGACTCCAAAATACGTGAAGTGAGTTTGCAAATTTTGTATTGTCTCCAACCTCTGCTCTTCTCTGTGGAGCACCCTCAAATACACTGAATTTCCTATCATAACAGTTGAAAGCACCTGTATTCTTCTTAATTATTATTATTTTAGTCCACACACTTACGAAAACGTACTAACATCCAATAACCTTTAGATGTGGTCTGTCTCTGTGAGTGAGATAACTGAATAGTAAGAGTTTTTAAACACAAAACCTATAATTCAAGGCTGACTGACATCAAATCATACTGGGCTGTTGCTCTTTAAGAAATATGCTACATCAGTAGCATCATTATTGGATGATAGGAATAAGACCGTAATATTTAGTTAGGTTGCAACAACGAAGCACATTTGGGAATCATTTACTGGAGCTCAAAGAAGATGGATAAAAATCAATATTGCATGTTGCCTACATAGCTATTTCATTCTCCAATTGCCAACAAGCAATAAATTGGTGCTAGAATTAGAATTCTGACATATCATTAATCAGAGGAATAAATATGAAACAGCTTGATGAACCTTGGTATAAGAAACACAATTTCAAATAAAAAGTCATCCCATATGTGTCATTTCTTGCTAGGACTTTATATAATTCAGCAAATTGTATCATAAATTTTGGCAAAAGGGACACTGGAGCTGTCAGCTTAATTTTTTTAAAGGGAAAAGCTCAAAAGATAGTATTAGTTCCATGTCACACAGTAATCCTGCCTTTTCTACTCTTATATGGACTTAAATATTGTTTTCATTAATGAGGGTGTAATCCTATGAGGGTAGGTATGCCCCTAATTTGACACTTTAAGGCTACAGCATTTTATGTCTCTGTTTCGATCCAGCTGTCTGATCCATCTTACTCTCTCCTCTCAATCCACATGGCCATTCTTCTGTTCAGCCAGCTGCAGCCAGCATATTAATGGACTGATACCAGTAAGGAATTTGGTTCACTGAAGACAAACAAGAATTTTGCTCTCAGCCTCCCCAGAGGCAAGGTTGGACTCATTTGCTGATGGTAGTCACATAGCCCAGACATCTTCGGAGTTCGTGCCAACACTCCAACGCTTCTTTTTAAAGAGAAAAAGAAGAGAAATTGTCCCTTGGCCGGCAGAATTAATGAACAACTTTGTGTTCTTATTCAGTCCTTTTCCTACCTCTTAGGATCTCCCCTTCTCCATTATCAGTAATAAGCAGCATCGTTGAACTCTGCAGTGTGATACTGAATGAAAAATGCTGTTTCTCACTGGGTGCTGTGACCCGGTAGAACTTCCCAGACAAGGGCTTAGTGGGTTTCAGGAACACGGGGACACTTCTGCAATGTCCTCTCACCTTGGTCCTGCTGTAGACCCAGAGTAATGGGCCTAACAACAGAAGCCACAGTTCAAAGTGGCCATGGAAAGCTTTTTTATCTCCTCCAATACTGAAGGAACAAAACCTTTCCTCTGCTCCCTTCCTAGGAACCAGAGATCTCCACTCACTACAGATCGAGAGTGACTGTGCTCTTCTGTCTTGCTCTGTGGGGCACAGGGAAGAGAGCTTCTACACCCACACTGCGTTATGCACATGTGGAATTGCAATGTTGCTGTTGTAACAGGTTAATTATCTGAAATTATCTGCTCCTTGCTCGAAACACAGAGTGCCTTTCGCGTGTCCCCAGCCTGCCGCAGGGTGAGAGGCAGCTAGGGCTGTGGTGGGTTTCAAACCGCACGTGGGCAGATTGGCCAGCCCGCAGAAGTGTGTTGGGCTCAGGAGGTAGCCCTACTCTTGGTGGGGCTCTGCTTTTGCTGACGGAAGGAGGGTACTGGTAGCCCTTTTTAATTAAGGAAAAAAAAAAGCCAAACAAAACCAACACCATCACACTAACGAAAATAAGCCGAGAAATGTAAAAATGAGGCAGACAGAGGAAAGCAGTCAGCAGTCATGTGTGAAGCTTTTGGCCTGGGACGGCATCAATTTTCTTTGTTGGGAGAAAAAGTTACTGGTTGCTTGCTGCTGTTACACCTTTATGTTAGTTGACGATTTTGTTTTCTGAATGTGGTAGTTGTGGGAAAGAAGTACGGGTGGTGTCAAGATGAAGTCTCTTGGTGTGAAGATCTTCTAGTGTCGAGAGATAGCCTCGGTAGTCACCCATATTCAGGTGACTGTACCAACTACAGTCACCCCACAATGTTCTCGTATTTGTGTCACCACCTGCCTGTAGTCGGTGACTGTACAGACGCGTGTGCTGTCACCAGCCCTCCCGACTCACAGACGGGCGATGCTGCTGCACGCTTGTTCCCTCCCACGGAGCTGCTGCGCCGGGGCCGGAGGGAGCGGAGGCTGCAGTCTGGGGTTCTCAGTCCCGCGCAGAGTTGTGGTTGTGCCTCTCCTCCGGCGGGCCTTTAGCCTCCGCTGTCTGTATCTGAGCATGAATTCTGCCACTGCGCAGTGTTTTGATCTTTGTGTGTTTCTGAAATAATCCTAGAATCCTTTCACATTCGAAGTTTTTACACAATTTGGACTAAGTAAACGCACCGTATGTGCTTCTGGCCTGCTTTACAGACACACTGAGCACTGCAAAATTACACTGCTTCATCAGGAAATCAAGGCATTAAATAAGCAAAAAGTTGTCATAAATTTAAAATAAGTACTTGTAATTGCCTGCATTCCAGGACAGCAGATGTACCCCAAATCCTCATATTTAGTCTACTCCAGAATGAAAATTCTTGTTATTCACCGCAAAGCGAGAGGGACAACAGGCTGGGGCAAACGGCAGATAAATGAACATGTTCTAGGCTGCCTGAATGCTCATTTTAAGCCTGAGTAACTCAGAGGTGTTATAAACATATGTGTGCGGTCCAGAATAATTTGCCCAAAAGTTATGAATTGGTATGCAAGTATTTCTTGTAAAGTGATTTTTAATTAGTAGAGAAATATTCCCATAAAGTTAAGTGTCAGAATTAACCTTTCGCCTTGTCTTCAGTAGCCAGTTTTCTTCTACCTTGTATTTCACAAATTAGGTGTGTGCGCCCAGACACTGCCAGGGATAAAAGGAGAAGTGTGAGAGCGCGTGAGTGCTGTGAATCTTCTCAGTGTATCAGTTTCCAAAACACCTGCATTAACCAGTGTGGGATGGGTCTAGTGTGAAAAAGGCTGAACTGCTCCGTCTTTCAGTTTCGCATGATTTAATACAGAAAAACTGTTTGGGAGGGAAAAAAAAGCCAAAACACTTTTTGAAGGTCTAGTCTGCTGATTAAGTTTTTGGTAGTGACAAAAAGACAAAATATTGACAGATTCTGAAAAGTAAACTAACCTTTCAGACAGCAGGGTTGCCTATTTGAGTAAGAACACGAGGGTTTCACCAGCATCTTGTTTCCTACTTCAGAAAGGGAGTGTGAGACTTTGTGATGTTAAGCCTTTAGTACATGAGCCAAGAAAAGCTAATCAAATGACTCAAGAGCGCGCGACCAGCTTTACCTGATCTCTCAAAAAATCTCACCATGCTGCATCTTAAACAGATCAGTTTACAGGACTGTCTATCCCGCTAACTGCAAAACGAACAGGTAGCTTCTGTGCAAAAACCCGCTTTGCTGGATTACCAGTGACTGAAGTTTGGGCTCATTTAGTCGACCGAGAAACAAGCTGAATTAATCCTGGTGGGTTTCTCATGCATTCAGTGTTAGCACGGTTCAGCTGCTTCTAGAGTCTGAAATAGCTCATTCAAAGCTATCTTTATGTCGGTGATCAAAGAATTTCTACAAACAGAAATGTGAGAGTTTTGCAATATTTCTTTCCCCAGTATACATTAGGTGCCAGTTTACAAAATAGGTTTTGTTTGCTTTTATCTACTTCTAAATACGGTCTGTCAACATAGCAGGTGAGCCCACTGCTTGGGACTCCTAGCTCGGAGACTTGCTGGGGTTCAGCAGGGGAGGACCGGTGACACAGCTTGACGAGATTTTTGTCACCATTGAAGGGCTGAAGGGGACTAGATTTTAACCGTTTATTTTTCTAGGAGGGACAGAAGGGAAAAATTTCACAGTAATAACTAATTACTGTTGGAATAAATATGGATAAATCCATACTGCATGAATCAATTTCAAAGAAGGCACATATGTGCAAAGCGTTGTCTAAACTCAAACGAACATACTAGTCTTGACTCCACAATTAAATCCAGCTTAGACTGATTTTGTAGTTTGTTCTAATTGAGTGTTAAATGGCACCTCAGTTTTGATTTGTTCGGTTGACTACAGTATGGATATAGCAGTAAACAGAGAGTCTGCACCCATTCTGCATGAGCTTTAGTCCATTTCGGAGTGAAGGAAATGTAGGCTTCATTTAATTTTAATAAGAAATGAAACAGCAATAAATACATTATTGCTCAAGCTGAGAAATAGGGTAAGCAATTAGAATGATAGAATACTGTAGGCTGGAAATGGCCTCAGGAGCTGCTCTTGCCCAACGCTCCATCCAAGGAGGCCCAACTGACCTGGATCAGGTTGCGCAGGGCCTTGCCTGGGTGTTGCTGCGACGCGGGAGCTGGTCTGCGCCTTTCGTTCCTGCAGACAGGTTGAGAGAAGTGAAGAACACGTGCGAAGATTTTAACTGTGAATCAGTTATTTCAGTCATTTATTACTTTATGTATCTACCTGTAATCAAGAACTAAAACAGTTTGTTGAAATAAAAAGAAGTTCAAACCATATTCAAAATGCAAGCAACCTTCGTCAGATTTAGTATTTGCTGGGTTTTTTTCACCTTTTCTATTGGCCTCTCCAATGAGTTTTGCTTTTAAGATTTTGGAGGATTAATCCAGCGTATCTCTCTAGCTTTTCCCTCTGTGATCTCACAGGATAAACTTAGAATTAATTCCTCATACCCTTTCTGATGGAAAAGATAAGCCTTTAGATAAAATGTTATTTCAGTTGCTGTCTTATCCGGATGTTTGAGCTGCCAGTTAAATTGTAAATTAAAGGCTCAAAACTCTGGATTATGGACTCCAGCTTCATTATTAATGAAAAAATATGCCCTTTTCACAGTTTGTCATTTTTCTGTCTTCCAATAAACTCTCAAAAAATACGGTGAATCTTTGCCACTCTCCTGTTTAAACAAAGCAAAGATACAGTGATATAGTCCTGTCTTTGGAGGACGAAGCTTCTACCATAAATAATTGATTTGTGCCTATTCTGTCCACTTGAATGACCAACCTATGGAAACATGAAGTTACTTCCGCCAGGCACTTCTTGCTTTGGACCGAAGAAAAGCCTGAATCAGACTTCCCTCATTATACCAGTCGGCAAAGTTTGTGTCCCAAATGTTAATGTGACAGAAGCTTCTCCATTGTGATCAGCCTTTGTGTCCAGCCCGTCAGTTTTGCCACTTCCACTGACTCATTTTCCCACTCGCGCAGTAGGGGTTTATCTCAGTCATCTCATCATACTTTTAAATTAAGTCAATTAAATGACTAAATAACGATGGACCATACTATTTCAAAACTATTTTACTGGGCCTTCCTGTAAGGACAGCCGTTCTTCTAGAATACTACAGATACTTACAGTTCTGCTTTTATGTGAAATCTTTGTGCAATTGTGTTTTAGATATGGAGAGGGAAATCTTACGAAATAAGTTATTTATTTGTAAGATCCATGAGATGTTGGATGGTTCATATACAAGCTCTAGCTCTTTCTGTGGTATTATTATTTCAGGCTGCAGCATATATAAGTGAAAAAAATCGTGGAATTTAAAACCATATGTATTGAAATTAAAAAAAAAAAGCCAACTTTGTGCAGTTTTCAATCTTTCTTACTTCGCCCTGATTGACTTAACCTTAATCCCACCATGGCACATGTAAAAGTGAAGATAATAAAGAAAATCAGTGTACCTGGAAAGATTTTCATAGACATTACAGCCATAAAATTCCAAGCCTTAATTAGAAAATAAGAGCATCCCAGCGAAGTAGTAGATGCTCTGATATACTGCAGTGTGCATATTGTCGTTGGAGTGTACCAGGATATCATATAATAAGGTGAATCAGTTGTTTCAGAGTCGGGTGATGTATGGATATGTACATGACTGGGAACTCACGTGCGTTCACAGATTTAGTCCTGTGATGTATTCACCAGTCTTAACAACTGTGTTGCCTTGTTTAGAAGTCCACCTGAGATTTATCATCTTGATAGGTTTTCTGTTCAGTGCAAGCATGATCGGTAGGCAGACCAATTCAGTAGGGTTATTAAGCGATCAGCCAAGAAAAGGGGAACTTTAATAATTTTGTGCTATAGCTCTTCAAACTCTGTTCCAGTTTCTCTTTAAAAGCAGTGCTCCCCTGAGGCAGAATGCATGCTGGCCTTCCGTGATGGGCCCAATCTTTCTCCCTGCAGTTCACTCAATTTGGACTATCATGTCCAGATTGTTGTGCTGCTTGGCGACGGCTTCGGCTTGTCCCAGCCAATGCAGTGCCTGCTGGTTGTCGCCCATGAGCCTGCAAATTCGAGCCCGCAGGTCGTGCAGCCCAATCAGGTAGCGCTCGGGAGCACTGGGATCGTCGATGTGTTTTTCCGCCTGGTCACACAGCGCCAGTGCCTGCCCATAATCGCCTGCATCCATGCGTTTTGCAATGAGCAGGTGGTCCTGCACAAAAGCATACATCGGCGTCCGCTCGGGGATGGGCAATGCTGCAATCTG
>Ga0181612_180475_pt1 | contig 12361 bp, 9 predicted proteins | sample HoacroProtozoa21_FD_119630 | JGI IMG/M metagenome (GOLD analysis project Ga0181612, IMG submission 119630) | Hoatzin crop microbial communities from Cojedes, Venezuel. Combined Assembly of Gp0051906, Gp0051904, Gp0051908 | reverse complement strand
CCGCTCACGCTGGCGGAGGTGCTCGCCTGGTGGGCACCGCTTCGCCAGCCACAGCTGCTCCTGCCCCGGTTACTTCGCGGTGATGGAGACTGAAAGTTAGGAAAACGCAACTGGGAAAGTTTTTACATCTTCCAAACGTGCAAATGGATCTATGTTTTTATGGAACTCCAGTGAAATTACTCAATGCCTGCTGTTGCGTTCTAGGGTAATCCAGCTGGTTTTACATGAATCCCTTTGCTTATAACTAAAAAATAATTGACAATAAACAAGTGTACTATAAACGGGAAGAAAAAAAAACACCAAGAACAGTTGTTTCCCAGGTTGTCTGAAAAGAAATTGGCAAATTAAGGCTATGATTAGAAAATGAGTGAGTTTTCTATTAAAAATACCCTCTGTCATTGCATCTATTCTTTTACGAAGAACCAAGTGACTTCAGTGCTACGAAATATTTAATGAGAGAAACCAACCATTTCTAGAAGTGTCGCTGCTTCCTATGGGAATAACTGTAACTAATTCTCTGCCCCCAAAGAGCAGATTTTGCATATTGTGCCCAAGCTGACCAGACCCACAAGCTGCTGAAAGACTAATGCCCCCTTCTCAACACAATTTTTTACAAACTCTGACCCCCCCCCTCAGAGCTTCCTGGCATTTACCCGCTCTAACGGCCTGGATATTTCATGCCAAATTTCTCAAATACCATCACACAAATATGCATTAGAAGAGGGGGGAATCGTAACATCGCCTTCAGTAGGATCAAGAGCAAAACCGAGCAGAAAGCAAGCTGACAGTTACTATTTCTGTTACGCTTCCTTCTGAAACCACATCCGCGCATCCTCCCAAAGCCATCCTGCAGAGAAAACTGATCAGTTTTCATTAAATCGCTCTCCTAGGTTCCTGTGGTTTGGAAACTGCTCTCTGATGCTTAGTTTCCCTCGCCATCCACAGATGAATTTTTACTGCGGTCATTGCTGCCGTAGCCTCTCTGCTATGGGTGGGGTAATCAGTACAGCTAATGGGCAAGGTGTAGAGGAAAGAAAACGGACGGCTTGAACATAACATAAAAGCTCCTCAGTATGGAAACTCAAAATCTGTTTCATTCTACAGAATCACTAGGTTTCGTGGCTTATACGGTATCTCAGTGGAGATACTATTCGCTTCTCAGCATTTTTCTCATAACCACAAATCATATCCCCAAATAAAAAATATCCCTTCAAAACCACTTCCTATTAGCAGAGCATACCTTATCTCATAAAACTTGCAAGTAGACCAGTGTTGTACCATGAAGCCTATACAGGGGTTTTTTGTTTTTTCTTTTGTTTTTTTCCCAGTGTAAAAATATACAATGCTACTGCTCACTTGTCGCAGTGTAAAGGTCCAACCGGTGCTTGCCTGCTGAAGGCTCTACTCCTATTGCCCTTTCATACCTCTCCAACCCAGACCACTGTGTTACCCCTCCTTATACCTGAAACCTCACAGCGTAACGTATTTTGCCTCCCATTTATAACAAATAATGAATCGTTAGCTGGCGTAATGAGATACTGTCCAAATAATCCACTGTCTTTCACAATTCTGTTGTAGCTGCTCCAGGGCCAGTCTTTGGACGTGATAGGGTCCTTTAAATTCTTCAGTACATTCATTTTCCCCGTTGACAGCTCTACAAAAAGCACATCTGTTTGCAAATGTGAAGTAGCATATATATAGTACTGATTGCCTTCAGTGAAAGAGGGTTGAAATGTCAGATCAGATATGTGTATGCTTGTTTGTAAGTCATAAATCAACTCGATTTCCCCTCGGACAGTTAGAGCCTGGACGTTGATCCTGCCACTGTCTTCATCCGCACTGACCAAGTAGTGTCCATCCGGTGAGATATAAGGCGTGCCCGACACATCGCCGTTGGGGCCGATGACGACATCGGTAACGCTGTCAATAACGAGCTGCGGTGATGCAGCCGCCGACCTGTTCCTCCTACACTGGACAAAGAAGTACCCGCCCAGGTGGGTATAAGCCATGCTCTGAGGTACGCAGCTATGGTTTTTGAAGTTGATGGTCTTGATGTGGGTCACAGTTTCCAGGTCAATTTTGTGAACTGCGGATTTCCATTTGTTAAAGATGAAGCCAAACCTGAAATAGAAAACACGACACTGAAGTCATCTCTGGAGACATGGTGATAGGCTTGAGAAAAGAAGAAAGTCAGCAGAACTGGGAAACTCTACCCTGTTGGTTTTGGAAGCGTGTGCAATAAAGCTGTCTCTTTTCTGTAAGAAATCTCTCGGTTTAGTGCTTCTAAGATGTGCTAAAAGGAGGTACATATTTCAGTTAAAATTAGCAACCTGATCTTGGAAGCTCGAATATGTGCTTGGGTATTTGAGTAACACCTTCAAGAGCTGAAGCCTTTTACTGGGAAGACCAATTTACAACAGGAATGACATCAAGGCTTGGGTGTTTTGCGGGCTAGTGTTGACTAGTTTTGTATTTAATATGTTTCAGGTCCAGAGAGTAGTAACTCAATACATACTCAAGACTTCTTCAATCACAAAACAGAAAACTGTTCAAAATACAGCATATCCCTGCCGGGCTGGGGCCACAGAGCAGCTCTGAGCTGTACGTATCACCACCAAGTGAAGACCATGTCCAGCCTTATCTCTTCAATTCTAGCATCAGAGGGCAGCTGTGATGTGCGTTTTCTACCCGTGGGGCCTGGGGACCACTGCAGGAGCTGGCAAGGCTGAGGTGTAGAGCAGACTTTGTTCTGCACCATCCCGCCAGCCCAGGGAAGGTGTAAAACATTTCTTGAGGAACATAACCAGCCAGGGCGCACTAAAGAAAAGGGGTCTTTGTTTTCCGTCTCAAGAGAGGGCAGACAACAGCGAGCAGAGAACAAATGTTCTGTAAAAGATATATGCTGCAGCACATCTGACCTTTGCTGAAGACAAGAAAAGGTCAAGAACAGCCAAGACAGGTTTCTGCTTAATTTGAGAGGGAGCCCATAGAAACAGCCTGCTCGTGTTCCCCCGGATTCACAGGTCACTGATACTGACTTACAAAAACTAATTTTACATTGAGGATCTTTTCATCCATTCAATGAAGAGAGAGGGAAATGAAGTGAGCGCTTAGTTTTGCATCTCTTCCCTGAAAGATGTAAAATTGCTTTGTGAAACGTGGAGGACAATGCACTTGTGTGCAGATCATACATATTTTGCTTAAAACACTGGGTTTATTTCTTTATTCTTCATCCATCTGTCAACGAGACACTCGGCAATGATTTCACTTCTAAAGAACGAGCCAATGCAGCGTATGATCCCATGAAAATCACTGGGCTAAGCCCTTCATTTTCCCATTATACTCACATCCATTAAGAGACTTCAGAAAATATCTGCAGTGGAGGTTCGCAGTGCACTGTGTGTGGGGAAATTGGATACGACACTTGTATTTCTCCCGGATGAATGCATTTTCAGCACACTTTAAAAAAATGCTTTCCCTTACAGCATTTTTTTCCCCAAGACTTCCTTAATACTTGGCCAAATGCCTGAAGGAGTTAAAAAATGGTTCTTCTCATAAAGTTTAATTTCGAAAGTGGGTCAGAATGTGTTTTATGTGCACACAGCTGCAGAAGAGGCGCAGTGCTTGCATGAAATCTGTGATCTGAAATCTCCAAGAAAACCTTGCACTTAGAGAGTTTTAATAGACAACAATCTACCCCGGGAACTAATAAAAATGGATACATTCCTAGATATCCATCTGAAATAACAGGCAACTGAAATACACATGCGAGAACATTTGCATACAAATATTTTTTGGCTTGTGGAAGAGATTGCTTAAATATTCCCCTTCCTGGGAAATGCTGGTAGTGCCATTTATTGTTTCTGAGTGGAGAATTTAGAACATGATCTCAGCAAGTCTCATTAGACTGTGAGCAATTATTTTTCTGTGCTGAGGGTGAGAGCAAATGGACAAAGATCTGGCCCTGAACAAATGAAATCGGAAATTAGGCACAGCATTCTTGGCTTCGCACATGGAAAATAATAGACAATTATCTATATTTAATATTTCTTATGGAAGATCATCTGTATACGCCTCATTAATCTCACTGAAGCAAAAAGACGATAAAACAAACGTAAAAAAGCAGAATTGTTCCACCTTCCTGTCTTTGAACCCAGACCATACCTTCTCATCTCAGGCTTTAACATTCAGCAGAATCCTCTACCTCCTGGCACTACCATTAGTCACAACCATATTCTGAAAGCAAACTGGAAAAATGAGGTAGGGAAAACTTAAGAATGACAGCCATGAAGTATGTCTCATTATTTGGTGTTTCAAGAAGCAAAGTTATTTATTTTGGATCAGATTCAACCCATAATCATTTAAGTGTGACCCCCCGCATCCTCAGTGTTCTCTGCAGGGAACCTGAGATTAATGTAAGGAGTTTCAGGATGACTTTTTGAGTGTTTAACTTTGTTCTACTATACCAGGGACAGAAGATGGTTGAACAGTTGTTATAACATGGTAAGAACAGTATAAATTGCTGTGCAGTTATCATCAATTTTGATAATGTTAATGGGAGGCTTCCTGTTCCTGCTGGGAAGCAGCCAATATTACTCCAGGTTATTAGGATGTTAGTTATACAATCTCATTAACCACTACATCACATTAACATTCAAAACTGATGGTTCATAGAAGTGTTTTTTTTAATATGCACTGCATGCCATTTTTCTGCTCAAACCTTACACCTCACATAAAGATCCAATATTTGAACACGGAAATAGTTGGCAACACGTGGAAGAGCCACGCTTTGTGCTTCAGGCAGAACAAACTTTTACCACTTCAGGCAATAAATCTTTGACACAGGTTTCTGCCCAGATCCATACAGCGGTTTTGAGGAGGGAAGGCAGCTTTCTGGCTGTCAAATTCCCAGCCAGGCAGGGCAGTGTGTATTACACTTCGCTGCGAGGAGGCATGGCTGACCAAGCTGAGGTTTGAATGCCCGTGCGTGGTCTAAGGGAAGTCCAGGTTTGTTCTTGCTGTTTCATTGATTTGCCGAATAACTATAGGTAATTTACTCAATCATTTCTCCATTTCGCGTGTGAAAATTGGGATAAGAGTAGTTAGCTTGAGCACGACTCATTCATTAACATTTGTCAAGTGCTGTAAGCTTATTAGAAGGATGCCCACTAGAAGAGAGCAGTGTGGTCACCGTTGCTATACATTAAGGTAATTTCTTACCTAACGTGATTAATAATAAGATTTGTAGGTGGTATAAAAAAATCATCCACTCCTTCAAACGGCGTGCGGATAACGTGCTGATCCTCCCCTCCACTTGCCTCTGGTATCACCTACAATAAACATACACAAGGTTGAGTACAGGAGAAGCAGTGAGTAAGGCAGAAAGGTAAATACAGATCACACAGTCATACACGGTACCGAGCGGCTTTTCCCAGGGATGTAGTAGACTCAATTTGATTAATGACTTCAAAATACTGTTCGGTGTAGCTGTCTTGAAAAAGGTGTGCTAATAAATAGTATTTGAGGCTTGACATTTGTAAGGTAACTACACAACTGTGCTTTCATAAGATGTTTATATCTCCAGAAAGAGCAGTCATGCAGGAGCTGAAGTAGCATGACAACATTAAGACCACAATAATTTATTCCTTGCTGTCCAAAATAAACATTTACTTCACGGTCATATTTATTAATCTCACTTAAATGCACAGCAATCATTTACCAGCTTGAAGGATCAAACACTAACTCACAGCAGTTAATTATCCCTCTGAAGGAGAAGAACGTTCACCCATGGACTGCACCACGTAAAACCGAGGGAAGCACAAAGCCCTTCGGCTCTCCTCCAGCACAGCGCGCACCTCCATGGCCACAGAAACTCCGCTCCAGAAAAGGAGAGGCAGAAGTTTTCAATAATTAAAAACTTAAATACTCAAATTGTTTGCTCGGTTCAAGATGACTTTAGCCTGTTCGTTAGGAACTTCTGCTGCTCTAATGTGTATAGCTACGCAATTCATTAAGGAAACGCTACAGCCCTACAAGGTTTAGTTCAGACAGCTGTTCCGGTCGTGCCATTTCCATTTCTTCCAATTAGATTGCTCAAGAAAGATGCCCACTCTCGCACAGTGCTTTCACAAGGCCAGACATTTGGTTCCCAGAAGCCAGTAATGGCTAAACAACAGCATCCCATTAGTCGGCTGCACGGGCTGTTTGATAAATCCCCGGCTTCCAGGGAACGAGGGGAAATTTAGCTCTACCTCTGCAGTAGCATCTTTGTTAAAAACGGTATTTTACCGCACATCTGCAATCAACCACTGAAGGTTTTAAGAATGAACTTTGCCAAATTAGTCACTGCCCACCTTTTGGGAAAGCAGGTTAGAAAAAAAGCAAAGCTCTGCTGATGCTGATGCTAATCTGCTTCTCTACATGTGTAACTGCACTTCATAAAGATGACAGAAAGGACTATCTGAGAGCTGGAGCCTTATAACAAGTTTCCAACTGTGCAGATGGTGTGTTCTTCTTAATAATCGCATGTTTGTGCCATCTCTCCTTTAATTACACAAACCTCTCACAGCTGGATGGGAGAAATTAAGTCCAAAAGGGTAAAGAGAGCCCATTTTGTTTCCTTATACCCTGTACAGGAAACTGCTCGTCCCCAGGTGAGACAAGCTGGTGGCATTGCCTCAGAAACCTTCATTTATTTGCCCCTATTCTGTTTCTGGCATCTTTCCCTGAAACTGCCTATGTTGAGCTGCTGGTCCATTCTTCATCATTGAAAGCCTGCATGCTGCAGACCTTATCTTGGATGGGGCATGTAGCTGGTGGGGATGGCTCGTCCCACCTTCATGGGGCAGCATCTCCAGCAAAGCCTTGGGCAGCCCCACAACTAACGTAGACTCCAGGTTTGTAGGTTTTTAGGCCGGAAAGCACAGCCACCCTTCTTCTCTGCCTTCTGGGGAATGCTTTAATGTAGACATAGAAGCAAACATTTCTGGTAGAGTATTCACACCACACCTACGCTTCCAGAAAGGCTGGGCAGCAAGTGGTGGAAAATACCTACTAGAGAAGGGTATGTCTGGCTGGATCAGATCAGCTCTGGTGTCAGCTCTGTCGTATGACGTGGAACAGCAGCAGAACGCCCAGTTAGATACCTGCACTTTGCGCTTCTGTACCGTCAAGAGCAGAGTGAGCCTCCAGGGCAATCCAGAAATGGAAGCTAATTTAGTTGTCCAAGCTTATGCGTGTTACTGTGCCTCAATTATTACTGTGGTCTGATGGTGCTGAGTGCAAGGCAGCTCCAGAGACCTCACTGGCACCCCTCCAGTGAAGCCACTGACACCCAATAACAGAATTTGTCCCTGAGGTTTTGCTTTTGCTGTTTGTTTTCTTCATGCCCTAAAGAGCTCTTTTTTTTATGTTTTACTATGAAAGGAACAGTTCTATCCCATCATGCTCCATCATCATCCAAAAAGAAGATGAAGGCTTGTGAGAGACAAGTGACAAAATGAGTTTAAAGAAAATACATAGCTATTTAGTGCACTGGCACAAACCCTGGAGTACGTGAAAGATAAGAAGGGGCAAATGCCTTCACCAAACCGGAGAATAGGGTGGCTTTGCTCAAAGCACAACAAGGGTGCTGGGCTAGTAGTGCTGAATGAATCTTGAGGCACTGTACAGTTCATTCACTTTTTAATGCTTCTTTTACATGCAATGGCCCCAGATTTTCTGCCGACAGAAAAATTCGCAGGTCATCCCAACGTCTGGGCAGGGTGCGCTGGAGCTCTGCAGTGAACACAGGCTTAGTCCCTGCCTTAGGCTTGTCCTTGAATGGGAACACTACCAATAACGTCAAGAGGAACAGATTTCTACGCAGAGAGTATGCTCTTTGTGGCTTCTTGGTACCTACTGCTCTCAGAGCTCAATCAAGTCCAAAAGAAGCTGCACTCACGCAGGCCACACAAACGACTTGGAGCGTCGCCGGCTCGTACTGCTCGCAGTCAGCTGCCAGCCCTTGCTGCACGACTTTATGGCACTTGGCTCTGCCACCAGCCTTAAAACACAACAGACCTTGGCAACCAAGCAGCCCTGCTGCCAGCCTACGGCACAGTCGTTGCTCAGAAACAAATTAAACAGCAGGAAAAATATGTGAGGATGGACAGAGGAGGGATGAATAAAACACACTAGATATGCAAATAGAAGAGCAGCTTTATATTCAGACCATTAAATGCTGTTAATTACCTGCAACAAACCAGCCACCAGCTTGCTACCGATGATGCCAAGCCAAGGAAGGGCAAAGGCTCAGGCGCATAAGGACTTACCTGCAGCGTTGGTGAGGACTTCTGCATGTCACCCCAGCTAAGCACCCAGACTTGGTCGTGGGACTTGTCATAATGCAGTTTGGTTGGCAACGGGTCAACATCCAAGGACTGAAAAAAAAAAAAAAAAAGGAGACCAGTACTTATACAGTGACCCAAATGCACGTGAAAAATATTGTTTACTGCAGACGTTCCCACGTACCGCTGCTGCACCCATGCGTGCAGCTTTGCACAATTACCTCCACGTCAATCGGGGGATCAGCAGCAGCACCAGCAGCAGAAAAATCTGGCTGCTCGGTGCCGTTTTCCGGCTAGAAATCACTCCATCTTGTGCTGTTACTTGTAGCCAGTAGATCAGGGGCCAATTTCTGCTTGAGTTATACCCACACCAGTTCATTCTTCTCAACCTGCTTATGACTGAGGTCAGGCGGCGGCTCAGCAAGCGTACGCCAGAAATGCGTCCTAGCATTATTTTACCACGCTAGCTGCAAGCCTGGCTGCAGATGCAGTCCCGAGATGATGATAAACAGCCCACAAAGGGAGTTTTTTCCCGACAGTGAGGTTACACACAGCGTGACCCCATGGGTGAAAGCAACACAGGCTCAACTTTTTAGTGATGTCAGCAGATTCGCTGGGCAAAGATCTACTTTTTGTGTCTCACATCAAAGTCTTTCGCCATCATTGAATAAAGCATTCCCCTTATAAGTACCTGCAAGGCTTTCTGAGTCTGGATATCAATTATCATTACTCTGTTCTGCTTAGGCTGTGTCACATAAATATACTTGTCTCTGACATTGACCGCTGAAGCCCAGAGGCAGGACTGAGTGCCTTCACCTTCCCCTCTAGGACAAATCTCTTCCTGAGGAAAGGAAAAAAAAAAAGAAGAAGAGAAAAGGTTTAATTTCTACAAGTTCAGGGCCTGGAGCAGAAAGAAGCTTAGCCTTGAAAACCATAGAAAAAAATTCCATGGAGATTCCATTAGGATGATTTTTTTCCCTTTTCTTTCCTGGAAAACATGAAATTATTTTATCAGGTAGCTCACTGCAGCCTGGCTCTACCCAGTGACATCAAACAGCTGGACCTCCTGCAAACTCACATTGAATTTAAATAACCACACAGTCTACGGATCTATCTTTTGAAGTACGCTGTGGTTCATCAAGACTTGCAGTGCTGTCGGCATTTATTAGCAATAGCAATATCACTCTGCTTTGAAAAAACAGTGATTTACATTAATTGAATCACAGCTTTATATTTTTCATAAAATCTTCATTTTCAGTTTAGGAGAGCGTGCTCCCAGATGCTTGTGCTCAGGGAAACAGCAGCAAAACAAGCAGGGTCCCACAGTCTATTGCTCCAACACAAGCACTTTCCCCTATTCAGAAGAAACCAAATCCTGTTGCTTCAGACCAAATCCGGTTCACAAATGCCATATTTTGTCTCTGGTCCTCAAATCGCCGAGTCCTGTGCAAAACTGGTACTAGCTTTAGCGGAAGCTCACTGGTACCCGAAGTTTGAAGAGTCACACGTGATCTCACCAACAAGCCTCTGCATGCTGGCTGCTCTTCATTGCTCCTCCTTCTGTCGCCGTGCTTTACGTGAAGGAGCGTTTGTGTGGGATCAGGCTGCAGAGTGGAAATGAGCGTAAAGCTAAATGAACACATATATATCTCAGTGAGCACAACTGTTGGTTTTAGATCTTGTCAATACAACAGCCAGGTCACTTGAAATAACGGCACAACCTCCCTAAGGGGAAAGTAATTCGAGCAGCAGAGCTTGTTCAGGGAAAGAGGAGGTACAAGCAAAAGTAATGCCAACTCCAGGTCTGCATTAGAGCGATGGTTATGGATAGAAAGATTTCACCTCTAAGCAGCTCAGCTCTGCCAGCTCAGTACCTTGGTGGAGACCACACATAAGGGTTGACGATGGTAGACTCAAGAGCTTGGCTGCATTTTCCTTTCTGGCACTCCAGTCGGGCTAGGGATTTATGCTACTGCAAGCTAAAACACGCCACAAAAGCACGGCCTTGGGCTTCCAGCATCTGTCCAGGCAGCCAAGCACCTGACAGCCTCCAGACTGCCCTCCTCATCCTTGCCTGTGCGCTGGGACTTGGGCTCTCACAGCACGGCATCCACCCAAACCAACGGGAGCTGGGAAGGGTCACCGGCCTTTCTGCTCCAGCACTTGGCTGCGGCTGCTCTATCCGCTTTTGTGCCCTCTCATAGCAAATGAAGAAACCTCTGGTGTAGAAACCCTTCGAAAGTTGCAGGCTGGTGTCACTGTCTGTGTGGCAAACACACAAGACACTAACAGAGAAAAGGGATGAAAAATAAGTCAATCCTCCCTACACCAAGGGAAAAGGCCCTCTGATATCTGTAGGAAACCCTCAGAGGTCTCTCTGCAAGGCAGCCAAGTAATGACGTTAAAAATCCCTTTTATGCCCACCACTGTGCTGACATTATTTCCTTAAGTGCCCTCTTCTCCTTTGTTCTTTTCAAGCTGTTTCCCCAGAACCACCTCTTCAATATTTACAGCTCTTTGGAAAAGAAACACAAGACTTCTGTCTTTGAGTAGCAACAACTCAACTGTGGCTTAATAATATTAAGCCCACGCTAAGGACCAGTCTTGGGGTGAGAATCCGTCTTGTTTCTACTAAGATATATTAAAATCTAGTGTGAAAAAACCCAATATCAACCACAAATGTATGGAGATTTAAAAACTACTGAATAAAGACTCACAAGAAGATCCTGACCCAGCCTGCAGGGCTCATGATAGCGATTCTCCCCTTGTATTCCTCCCAGAATTGAAAGCAAGGATGAGTCCTTTTCTTCAGAAGGGAGCCACATTCTCAGCTTCCCCTTTGCAAAAAAAAAGCTAAATAAAGGAGTGACTAAAAAAGCATTTCTGGGTGTATTTCAGCACCTGTGTTTTATGAGAGTTGAGTTTCATGAGCATATACAAGGTTATGTTACCACGCATGGGTACAACACAGGTCGCTGAAAACACTGGCCTCACGGGGCCTCCAGGCACGTGTTACCCACTCGCCATGTTGAGCTCCAATGCGTACGAGCCAGTGCTTGACATCCACTGACACCTGAACAAATGTTCCTTGTGATTTCCTAAAGCAAGGGTTAGGTGAACTCAGAAAATGCCAGGCAGCAGACAAGGAGGCTGCGGGTCTCCGGTTCAGCAGGAGCAGATGCAGAGGACCTGCACACCGCAGCCATCCTCCGTGCATCCTTATTCATCTGTGGTTTAACCTGGGAAGCTGTTTCTAAAGAGCAGAAAGCAGCCCACTCCTTTGCCTATGGAGCGGTCAGTAAAAGGGGCCAGCTGGCCCCAGGGAGTGATGTGTGCGTCTCCTTCCGACTGACTGTGGTACCTTCCCTACAGCCCAGTTACAACTTCTGCGCACGGATATGTAAATAGGTCAAACAGAACAAGTGAAAAACTCTGCCTACATTTCAACATGATAACTATAGTCAAATTCTCTGCAGCGTATCAGTAATCCTCCGTATCACTCTCATAACATACATGGTTCCCTTCATTTTCAAGAGCTGAAGACGATATGCCTCAGGGACGCCCCATGAAGCCCACCAAGCCCCAACGCCCCTGTATCAAATGGGTCCTTTAGCAATAACAACCTTTGAAGAGATTAAGAGAAAGTTTCCCAGCTGCTGGCTGTAGCTGCCAGGTTTAGGACTTACATAACTTGTGAAAATCCTCTCTTCGGGCCTGATGTGTCTCCGGATTTCACATTCACTCGGCTGAAGGACGGTGATCCCATCATCAGAAAAGACATAGAACATATTCCCCACACTCAGGCCTTGAAGGGGGATAAAGCAAAAGGAGCAGGATTTTCTTTATGTGTGTATCCATAGCTGTCAGGAGTTTTTTTAAGAAGTCTCCCTCCTCCCCCAACACACAAAATCTGCCTAACATCAAAGTTGGTCGTTTGGATGCAGTCGGTGCATTCACAAAATCAAATCTCATGTCACAACGAGGGCTTCAAGGAGTGAAGAGGTACAGACACGTTCAAAAATGCATTGCCTTGG
>Ga0181612_159341_pt1 | contig 12361 bp, 5 predicted proteins | sample HoacroProtozoa21_FD_119630 | JGI IMG/M metagenome (GOLD analysis project Ga0181612, IMG submission 119630) | Hoatzin crop microbial communities from Cojedes, Venezuel. Combined Assembly of Gp0051906, Gp0051904, Gp0051908 | reverse complement strand
TTTTTCCCAAGCCCCTGAGATGTCACTTCGATATGAATGGGGCCTCGTGCAACCCCCCTGGGAGGTGGCACCACCATGTCTCTGCCGTGTGGGAGCTGCCTGGCCCCAAAGGCTCGGTCCTGGGGCTGCCCTGAGACCTGAGCTGTGCCAAGAAGTGACAGCCCTCTCAGCTGGGTCTGTGGCCAATGGGATCTGCCCCCAAGGATCTGTCAAACACAAAAGTCTACGTCTTTTGTGCCTGATACACCTGGCTGCAGACTTAAAGGGTGCTGGTGTGGGGACAGGCATAACTTACAGTCCTGCCCTGCCATGCTAGAAGACCTCAAAGCTTTAGGATGTTTCATTGGGATGAAGCCTCCAAAACTTGTGTTGAAACTCAGATTTCCTCTCCATGGCCATCTTTAGTAATACATGTAGGATTCATCTGACCCGGGGGAGTACACCAGGACCTAGTTACTCTCAGCAAAGACATCCTTGAACTTGCTCAGAGGTGCAAGTTGATCTGAGCTTTTCCTCCAAGCCCAAGAGCTGTCTCCCCATCCCCTGGGTTTCTGGGTCAATCCTGAGGCACAATCATGTGAAGACATGGCAAATATGGACGTACAGCAGGCTGGAGAAGTTCAGATTGATTTCAGCAGCCAACATACTGGGGCTTTTCCCCTTCACTCTGTTAACAGAGTCCTGTTTTTCCAAGGCTTAACGCTCATTTCTTGCAGAAGAAAACCCCTTTAAAGTATCGACATGCTGTATGCCTGATGAAGTGTGTTTAGGAAATCGTAAAGCAAAGAATACTGTAGAAATGTAACCAAAAGTGCTATCGCAGCTACGTGCACTTGTGGGACAAAAAATTAAAGGGAAATGGTTCCAGGCTGAGGCCACAGTAACTTGGTAATTGAAATGTTAGCCACAGAATCCTTTAAACAATGAGCCAGATGCTAAAGACCTTATTTCAAACACTGCTTATTATTTTCTTTGAAGCCTTACGCAAGTGATGTTTAAAATAAAAAATGAGCTGGTAATTTAGGATTTTTCCCACTGTATACAATTTTCTTTTTAAAATGTAAGGAGAAAAGGAAACAAAGGTTTCACGATGAGAACAAACTGAAATACAAGAACTTATGTGGGAGACTGAAATAGCAGCAGGATTAAAAGCAGAAAATGCACGCATCCCACAGGCTCCTTTCCTTCCTCTGAGGCCTCTCATTCAAGTGCTGACCAGGACCACTGTAGCTTTGTTTATGGCATCTGACAAGCTCAAAGCCTCTGGCTGTAGGACTGCATTAGGTATTTTTTAAAGCATTTTTTGAAGCTCTAGGGAACAATAAAACAGTATTAGGAATCAAATTCAGCTCTTCTACATTTTCTCAGCACTCCATCTATATTGTTAATGTAGTCGTAAATTTGTGTGTATGTGTAGGCATGGATATGTGTGTGCATATATATGTTGAAATATTTTAACTATCACAGAATGGGTAAGATCTGCTGTTTGTATTAGGGAACTCCAGACAATTTCAGAAGGACATGTGATGTGATACTTGTATCTTCTTGTTTTATAAAACTGATTAACAATATATATATAATTTTGGTTAATCACATTTAACACTTATTCATAGCATGTTAGCTTAAATGAAATAGCTTCTTTTTCATATTTAAGGATTTAGGGGGAAATTTTAAGTAATTGTGGAAGAAAATTAATTTTTAAGGCTTATTCCAGCACTACTGGCGTCAATAATTTCTCATCAACCTCAACATATGCAGGACGTAAGCCCCGAAATTCAAATGGCTTACAGCTGTCATCTTGCCCTCTAGTGGTATTTCTTTAAAGCCACCATTGAATAAAAACCAGATGGACTAGAGTATTTTAAATTTATGAAAAATATAAATCGACTTATGTTGCAGCTAGAGGAGCAAATAGGTGTAAAAAATGCCTAACTGTTCTAATTTCTCCTAGCACAGCAAGCAAGATAAGCCTATTACAAAAGCCCTGAAAAATTCACAGGATGGTTTGCAATTGAAGATCAGGCAAATCAGGTGGCTTGATTTATTTCGTTGGGAAACAACACCCCCATTTTCTTCCAACTTCTTCTCCAGCATTTCGATGTCCTTCATCCCTGATAAGAAAATACTAATGTTTTGACATTTGATTTCCCATACAAGGGCTACGATATCAGACTTGTTGGATCACTAAGTATCACCCAGTTTTGCAAGGACTGGGAGAAAACATTTAAAAACCATCACAACTGCAGGAATTGCTGCCTGTAATTTTCTGAAGGTGTCTCTCTGGCTTGTTCATAGGATGCACAGAGACCAAGCTCAGATTCAAAACTTCGAGCAGAGTGAATAAGACAGAGCTCTTCTTGTGCTCATGGGGTAGAGAAGGGCAGATACTGTCAAAGCACTTCTCGGCAGGCTGTGCTGAAGCTGATTCATAGCAGACTAAAGGGATGCTGCATTGATCTCACCTATTTCATATGATGCTTCCGCAGTATGTCGCATGCTTCTTATCTTGCAAAATATTTTGGTATTTACTTGCACTGTTCTGCGGGTAAAAACAAAAGAGGCTGGGGGCAAGTCAAGAGAAAGAAAAATTGTTCCTCTTAGGCAGAAAAGATACTGAAAACTAAGGGTAAAATCCTAGAGCAACCTAGGACTCAAATCTCTTTCTTAAGCCTTGTCACATGTTTCTACCTGATTTGACACTGGACTGGCACCATCAGGCAGAGCTTTGGTGAGCTGATCTGGCTGAAACCCAACCCAGCACAAGCTTTTCAGCTAGATCAGTTCTCCTACCCAATTTACCAGGTAAATCCTGAAACTGGATCAGGAGAGGGAAGAGCTTCCCTGGAAACCTGTACTTTTATCAGCTTCATCTGCAAAGGTGCCGACTGAGAAATCTGTCAGAGATCTGGTGCAGAAACAAGGAGAGGGCACAAGAGCACTGCTGTACAGGACCTCTGTGTGGGTCATCTAAGCCTTTTATGTATACTAGAGAGTCATGGAGAAGAATGGCCTAATCTCTAAGAGTCAAAACCAGCTTTCTCCATGGACTCATTTTTGGGCAATTCTATTCAGGAGACAGTTCCACATGTAATCTCCACTGGTTTTCTACCCATTTGTATTTCCATGGGAGAGGAAATCTGAGGCTCTGTTTTTTATGTTTCAGCATTTTTAAGTGGTCCATGGAAGAAGACATCATCAGAGGCAAGTCACTGAGACCGTGTGACGGGGAACAGACACTGCTTCCCTGGCAAAGTAAAAGATATCAGACCTGGGGCTACACTTGTCCCGAAGCTTTTCAGTTCTAAATAGCACAATCAGAACTGCAACGTTCATACGTAGGAAAATTCATAAAGATAATTCATGCTATCGCTATTATGTCCTGTGAGGAAGTTACATTGGCTCTCATCTTACGGATCACGGCCACTGAAAAATCCTGTTTGTAAACATTGTTAAAAGTAATAAAAGGAAGTACCTTTTCAATAAGACTTTCCTTTGTATTGTTGCAAAAGAGCTTCTATTTCACTCTGCAGAAGTTACCAGATAATGATAACTATCTTTCTAAATTTTCCTCTGGGCCTCATCCTGAAGTCCTTACTTGGTGCTTAATCACTCTTGACTCTGTCAAGCACCCTTTTGCTTTGAGGGTACAAATGCAAAGTTTCATATCAGTAAGGACATTTATCACTTCACTAGGAATTTTGCTGTGCCATGCTTTCTTTGATCACTCAAAACAAAGCAAAAACTTTACTAGAGATGATTGTGAGCCATAAAATCTTGACCTGTAAGTAAAATTGGTTTTACACATATATTTTGGCTCATTCTGCTGTAAAGATGGTCTGGCTAAGAGTTCATAACCTGAAGAAATGTAAAGCAACTTTAAAGTATACTGATCTCCACAGAGAGCTCTGGGTTCAGGCTCCCCTCCGGTTCTTCACTGTGAGATCATAACTTGCCTGAAATGACTGTTTACTTCCTTCTTAGTGACGCCATCGCTGATGTCAGCAGTCATGCATACTAAAATTCATATGCTCTTATTCTGAAAGCAGACTGTTATTTTCTTTCTATATAAAATAAAAATAATTCTAAATGCAGGCTTTCAGAGAAATGTTCAGTATGTCCAAACTTTCGGCACCTAGATTAAACAGCTAGTCTTCTTTATTTCCCTTTGCAGTCTATTGACTTTGCTTATTTATTCCGAAGGTTTCTTGGATCAAATACTTTTGACTCTTACCTGGACTCAAACTTTGGGAAAATCTATTGCTTTATAGGCTATGGATGGAGCTCAGAGACCTAAGCCTTCTCATAAAGCACCTTAATCAGATGCTCCTTCTACCAAGCAGTAGCTCTAAAGGTAGACGTACTGAATAGAAAAACCTACAATGCTTTGCTCACTACTTTAACTTCCCTAATTGTCTTTAACAGCCAGGCAAAATAAATCAGTGACTATATTTTCAGTCTGAATCTTCATTGTGATTACTATTGTAAAGATAGTATATGAATCTAGAGAGACGCATTCAGACAGTTCTGGTATTGGAACATCTATTCTGCCGTGATCTTACTCAAAAAATTTCCACCGATGCTAGACATTTACATGTAGCGCAGACTGGAGAAAAAACTTTCCTTTAAGTGAGGAATAAGTTACTTGGGTAGTTAAGTTGTTCAAAGATTAATAAAAGCAGTGTACTTCAGAAGATGGAATCAGTCAAGCTACTAAACTGGTAGATGATTTATTGAACATGAAACAACCACTGTCTTCAGTGGTATTTCAGAATTAAAATCTATGAGACCAAAACTTGCACAAGTGTCTAGTCATCTAGGATATTTCCATTTTACAGACTGAACTCAAGGTAACTAAACAGTTTGGTCTTTACAGTGTACTAAGTATGCATACATAGTATGTCTTTAGGCTGGCAACTTAAATCATGAACCAGTCTTTAAAACCTTTTTAAAATTTTGTCTGGACTGCAATTGAAGTACACTTCTGTTGAAGGCAGTGCCAGTGTATGCAGTTTATGTATGTGTATATATACTTATTTTACATATAGGGTATATAGGTAAATATTATATATGATTTTTATATATAAATGAACAATTTCTCCAGGTGCAAGACAAATGAATTGCAAGAAGGTTCAGGTCCACCTTTCATGTCCAAGGAATGGTAGGACAGTCAGAACATCTTCAAAGACCTGTGCAAATATCACTCTTGTAGTGAAGCCAGGACCAGTAGTATAAATGGAGAAAAATGGTCCCCAGCATAAGCATTTCACCCTTAGCACTCTAGCCATTGACTTGATCACAAAGCTTCTTGCTCATACTCTGATAGAACCTATGCAGCACTAGCACTAATTATGCTGAGACAGGAAGCTATCACGCAGTTATCCACAGGCTCTGGATAATAAATATTCTTGGGCAAACAAGTGTGGACATAATTTTATATTAACAAAGACAGAAAAGAAAGGAATGGGAGTGCTATGCCTAACATGGGAGAGGCAAAAAGATCTACTAAAGGCTGTGGTTATGCATAACTGAACTCAAGAGGCATGTTACTGATGGATGTGTCTTCTAAAGGCTCTGCAATGAGTTGAATTTCACTGGTTTTCACATCTTGTTTTACCTGCACTACTTCTGCAGGACTACCTCAATTCCAGTACGACCCTGGCAAAGTCACTGCAGTCAGATGGAGCTCAAAGCTCCATGGTGAGTTCTGTGACTCTAGAGGTGAAAGCCTACACAAAAAGGACCCTTGAGATGATATGCATTCATGCTCAGTACACTGTAAAGACCAGACTTAACTATCTTGAGTTCAGTCTGTAAAAATGGAAATATCCCAGATCACTAAACACTTTTGCAAGTTTTGTTCTCATAGATTTTAATTCTGAAAGCATAAGATATTTAAACTTTTATTCTGAAATGGTCTTGCTTGGTCTGATCTGTAGGCCAGAAAGGGCAGCAGACTGTCTTGCTCACCACCCAGCCTCCGGCTTTGGCTAAAGCTGAGAAAACACCACCAGTCAGTCTCTCATGTCCCGGCCTGAGAGGAGGAGACAGATTTAACCTTCAGCAAACTGAAGCCTTTAGGGACTTTTGTTTTACTTTTGTGGGCTGTGTTTCTATGAGCAGAGGAAGCCACTATATAGCACAGAAATATAGGACAAAGTGATTACCGTGTGTCAGATCCATGCAGAGCAAGTGGGAAGGGTTCATCTGCATATGCTGTAACAGTTCATTAAATGCAGTAAACTGCCTGCAATATTTGCATAGTGGAAAGAGGGCATTTCATTTTTGCCCTTTCTGTTTGAAAGAGACAAAGACCACTGAATATCTCTCAGCAGCCACCATCTTAAGAGGATTCTGTTCAGTACAGGGGAAGAATCTGGTAACACTCCAGTGCAGCTAGGCTTCTGCCCTGTGCTCATTAGCTGCCCTTGGGCTTTTCATTCCAGAGATCAAAAAAAATATATTCCTAGACTAAAAAAACATTTCCTTCAGGATTTTATGCAGAAAATCTTCACTGCTACATTGGCTTTACATGTGTTAAACATTTGTAGAGTCATGTAAGTGCTAGAGAAAATATCAGAACAAAGACCTTCAATGTGGCTGTGAAAGAAATGTTTTAAATCAATTGTCAAGATGCAGGATTTAATTGTCAGACAGTATCATACTATAAAGCTCTGCCATCTAGTTTGGGTGATCCTAGGTTGTCTGTCATTTAACATTTATACTATGTAAGGAAACTGACAGACATTCGTATTTCCACTAAAAGTTACTTCTTCAAAAGAGAGTCCTTAAGTGATTTGCCTTCTTTTGCATGTATTTGCAGTATATAATTATTTTAAGGCACAAAGAACACTATGCCTTTGTACGTCTCCTTTTGACAATAGTCATCTTGAATTTCAGTAGAAATTACTCAGATTGAAAGGGATGTGTTATTGTAATTGACTCCTATTTATATGCCCCAAAATATCTTTTGTTGTGGGTGGCGGGGGAACCTCTACCAACATGCCAATTTGTTCTGTTACTACATGTTCTTTGAGATTATCGACAACCTGAAAAAATGAATCTGCCATATGTCTATACTCAGCCGTTCTCCACTTGGTTGAATGTACAATTCCTATTTTTTAGAGCTCTGGATTTTACTCTCTTGAATCATGCTGAATGGAGAGACTTCGTACTCGGGTAAATCCAATAATCTAAAGCCAAGCAGGACAATTACAATCATTCATCTGACCTTCTGCACCACACATAATTCTGTCTAGTTAAGCCCAATCAATTTGTGGTTGAAACAGGCTATCTATTTTAGGAAGATATCCACCGTTTCAGCCAGCTGCAGAGAGCCTGAAAATATGGGGCAGAGCATCAAACATTTTTCTAAAGAAAATGGAAACCAGCAGCAGACATAGCTATGCAATCTCACCAATAGAAAAATCACACTTGGGAATGCTGAGATAAATCAGTTTTTGTAGCGGTGCACTGGGTTTGGAGTATATCCTTAGATACTGTGCAACTTTGCTGGAGAACTTCACGTCCTCTGTGTATCCTCTGCTTTTCTCTCTCCTGCAGTCACACGAAGACATATTATTTTATATTAAGTGAAGGAAATGATGAGTACAAGGGAAGTGTGGCATGTCAACTAGTGTGGCACGACAACCGAGGACAGTGAGATCAGCTGCCTGCAGGAGTATTTCTGGTCCATTCACTAATTTGTTGGGGAGCAGAACCCCTATAGTCAGGGCAAATACCTTTTCTGGTCTGACATATTACATCAAAGCGCAAATACAAATGTGATTTTGCTATCAACAACTACAGAATACATCACACTAACTCCATTTCCTACCAAAAAAGAAAAGCTATAGCCAAGTAAGATATGATCAAATCTTAAACACTGCCATGGTGGAAATTCTAGGTTCTGGAACTATTTCTCAGGTAATTGTGCTATTCTTTGATGACATGAGGTGGGAATCTCCTTTTCCATTGTTTTTTTGTCTCTTTTTTTGTACCCCATCCATCACTGCATGCTATGCAAAATTAGTTTCTTATATCAAATCAGGACTTTATTATAGTCTGCCACAGACAACTATCGTTGCTTTGCAATCCCTGCTTGCTATATGCGTCACTCCAGTCTATACTATCACTTGCCCATTTTCAAGGTAAGTAATAGTCTTTGTTACAACAGCAGCTTCTCATTGGTTCCACACTCACGAACTTCCTTCTCCTTAAATATTACCTGAACAACAATGCCTGCCCTTGATCCTACAAAGTGCTTTTGTAACTCACAATGTGCTGCAAAACTTTTTGTGAATCTCCACCTACAGTAACAGACACGTAGACCATAGGCTGCATCTTGGTATGGGCCATGGCCTGTGAGAACAGTGTCTGCTATTTAATGGTGCAAAGCTTACCTTCAGTATTCTCCTTGCTCACCGTACAAGCGTGAGCCGACTAGAAGCTACAAAGCAGCTTACACCAGCCCCACCAGCAGAGCTTCCTCGCAACTGCTGGGGGAAGCCAGGAGCAGGGGAGTAGAGGGGATTCCTTTGGGGGATGCCAACGCGAACACCAAGCATGGAAGCAGGGCTCTGCAGGTGGGCAATAGCACCTGGAAGACAGGGAACTTGTGGGAGGAAGACTACAAAGAGTTGGTGAGGCAGCAACAGGCATAAGCAAGTGAAAGCTGGGTGCAGGATTTTGGGAGGGGAAAAGTTAGACCTTCCACACCTGGATTGACTGGAGTGGAAGTAATTTTTGAGGGGAAGAGGGAGACTAAGTATTTTGGCAGGGAGGTGGAAGACAGAGGATGAAGGCTTGGTGCAGGCTGAGGCATATGTACATCTAAACTATCACAGCAAGGTAGGAGTGAGTCCAATCTAAGGAAACTTGGAAACTGCTAGTTTAGTGAAACGACAAGAGAGTCAGACTGAGCTATAATCTTGGCTTAAATGTTGATTCCTTGGGAAAGGAACCAGTTAGATGGGATTAATTATGTCTATCTACCTATTTCAAAGGACTGCTGCAAGGATTAATTAGCCATTGTTTGTAGACCTCTTTGAAGACAAAAATGTAGAACTGTATAATTAAATGAAATTATTAGACATAAGGTTATGTGACTTTGATGTTTTCCAAAAATGCATAAATTAATACCATAACATCTACTTCCATTTTATTCTTAGGCATATTTGTAATCCTGGATAAGGAATTAACGGTGCTTGTAAAACATTCCTACACAGTGGTTACACAAATGAAATCAATTTTATAAATTTATTTAAAATCATAAAGATTCAGCAACAAAACTCAGGTTTATATATCAAGCTTCCTGTTGATATTCAAAGACTTCGTGAATCTGAGACAGACTACTGCTGTTTTAAAGCATTTTTTTATCTGCAGAAAGCAAAATTCTGGTTGTTTTCCAACACTTAGGAATTGTAGCTGATGTTCCTCACAGCAGCAGTGAAAGTCCACTGGAGAGAAAGGAATTACCAATGTGCACGCAATAATGACTACAGTCTAGCACTGGAGCTGCACCTGCTGGGGTGACATGCTAGCCAATGCGCACACATATCACTGTCTTCTCCAGGGCAGGGGTGGGCCAGAATACGTGGGAAGAGTAATGGATCTTACCCATCTCCCGCTTAAATGAACTGAAAGATCGTGATATTCTGGTTGGCATAGAGCTTCAGAAAGCATAAACTGTCAAAGACATACTAAATCAAAAGATACTACACAATTTTATGTTGTCATCTCAGGCCAAATGGTTAATACCTATGACAGAATCATATCTTTGAAGTTCAGTCGTTTTTTGGTTCTGAACATCTGCTCACGTGAGTGTAACAGAGGTTGCTGTGTGGTTTTTCACCCTGGTATAACACTGCGTAATTTTATACCTATGGCAAGAATGGTTTCTGGTGATAGTGAAGGATTTGTCATCATAAATGACTCTGAAACCAACATGGAAAGCTGCTGTAGAAATTTTCTAGACTAGACTTCTTATCAAAGACATTTTTTTCTCTTTTTTAAATGGAAGTCAATTAAATGTCTCTGAAAGGACACAAGAACACCACCACCACACAGTTTGCTTGTTTGTAGGTGCTGCTTAGCATTCATGCAATTACAACACAAATGAAGTTTTGTTTCGAATTGGTTGTTTTCCAAACAGCTTTTGTGCACTTATTTATTGAATTTTGTGGGGAGGGGGGAGTGAGAGGAAGTGTTAGATTCCTTCAAGGTACAATCATCCCACCTAATTTTTCACAGCTCCTAAGATCCATACCACCCCATGGTAGGACCCATCTGCTGGTGGGAAACGGTGCCTAGAGCACTCTATTTCTCACTTAAAGTTCCTGAATAGAAACAGAAGTTAGCAAAATGGCCGAAGAGAAATAAAAGATGACTATGTTTGTATTTATCTATCTTTAGATCACATGTGGAAAGCTTTCTAACCTCTACTTTGTCAAACCAGTGCCTTGACGGTGGAGCTCAGAATGCAGTCCTTATGCAAGTCCATCATAACCTGTGGAAGCAAAGCTAAAGATGACCTCAGCCAGGGAACATATGCTTCCTCCCTCTGTTAGCATCTGTTTGGATTCATTCTTACCTCTACGGACTCTTTTACTTTGTCCTTCTCACCTCAATCCTGACTCCTGGTCCCCATCAGGAGACTTACTGATTCTTAATTCATCCAGGAGACAATGTCAATACTCACTCCCACAAAATCTTCAGTACTTTCATCTCCTCAAACAGCTGGTACACCTGTCAAGGCCAGGTGCAGGCATCCCTCTCCTTCCTGCAAGCAGTGCCTGTTAATGAGGGCCACTCCCCAGACCTCACTGAGTGTTAAAAAAGTCATTAGCCAACACTAAGGCAAAATGTTCTCTCTCACTTGGTAAAGGACTGTTCAAATCTCATCATGAAGCCTTATCATATGCTTAAACTTGTATTATATACTAGCATATACACCTGCCTATATGCTTTGCCGCACTTTACAGAAATATATCCATGCATTACTGGCTCTTGCTTGAGACTGGACTTGGCAGTAATTAATCATGCGGAAGTGGTGAGGTCTGGTGTGACAGAGCCCTGAAGCAATCGCTGTGGGACACTATAACAGACTTGCTATTTGCGAGACGTGTCAATAGGTAGCTCATATTTCATACAACTCTTTATGAAGGAGGTTTTCCTCAGGAGCACGGGAAAGAAACCAGTCAGAACTTCCTCTCCTCATCAGACTGCTTAGTTACAACTCACACGCCTGTCTGCCTAACCCAGTGCATTACAAACACTGTCAGTCCAGAGATTACCTGGGAAAACAACTACAGCAAGTGAATTGGATGCAGAACAGAGGTCCATTTTATAGAAGATACAGAAAAGGGGTGCTAAGCATTCCAAACACAAAGGGTCTGGTTTTCTACTACTCTGTACCTGCATAGATTGAGAACAAAGGGCTCTACAAAGCAAGAAGATCAAAAGTCTCTATCTACTTGCACATCATGTGCAATCTCTGCGTCTCGCTCTTGACACCATCACTACATATAGAGAGCACAGAAACACGTCTCTGTGGAGGCTGAGAAGAAACGAAGGGTAAATTGAAACATGCTGATTTTACAGGATCAGAATGAGGCCTACCCTGCTTAGATGTAAATTGCCAAGAAAAATGTGAAGAATTGGATTAAGCTGCCTCCAGTACCTGGGCTTAGACACGCAGTCCCTCCAGTAGCTGGCCCTTGGTCCTCAGTTGCCTCATGCATAGAGAGAGATATACACACACACAGACACACAGACACGCCTGATCTCTCAGTCATACTCAGACCCTACAGCCTTTCTGCCACACGGCTGGGACCCCCACTCCCTCCCACAGCCATCTACTCCAGCAGTCTCACTCAGAGACACATGTGCATGCCTGGCTCTCAGGTCACTTTGCTTGGCAAGCCCAGGCTGATATTCAGGGGTGACTGCACACTGACTTATGCACCCTCACCCACTCCAGCTGCTAACACCACAGACAGGGGCCCCTGTGATCCCGTGGTCCCACTCCGGCTGCTGGCCTCTCAGACCGCTATGCACACAGAAGAGAGCCCTGCACCCACGAAAATAAAAGTGGAGTTTAATGAGAAGGCAGGACAGACTGTGCTGATCAAGTACAGAGCACGGCCACACAAGCCTACTGACCAGCCAGCTGTTTACATGCGACTGCCCCCCCACTTTCAGGCCCTTATCCCTCTGTTTTCCCATGATTTTTCCTCCACAAACCACCTCTGTCCCTCCCTGTCCCTGCTTGTAGTTCCTCCCCTAAACATAGAATCATAGAATCATAGAAAGTTTTGGGTTGGAAGGGACCCCTAGAGGTCATCTAGTCCACTAGTCCAACCCC
>Ga0181612_120382_pt1 | contig 12361 bp, 5 predicted proteins | sample HoacroProtozoa21_FD_119630 | JGI IMG/M metagenome (GOLD analysis project Ga0181612, IMG submission 119630) | Hoatzin crop microbial communities from Cojedes, Venezuel. Combined Assembly of Gp0051906, Gp0051904, Gp0051908 | reverse complement strand
TGGTGAAGCACAGGTTGCCCAGAGAAGCTGTGGATGCCCCCTCACTGGAAGTGTTCAAGGCCAAGTTGGACCAGGCTTTGAGCAACCTGATCTGGTGGAAGGTGTCCCTGCCCACAGCAGGGGTTAGAACTACATGATCTTCTATGAATCGTTCTATGATTCTATGATTATATGAACTCAGACTGAGTGCTACGAGTGGCATGTAAGAGAGTGCTACATGGTAATGCTCATTCTTTGTGTTTTTCCACATAAAACTACTAGATGGTCTTATCATAATACTATCTTGCTAATAAATAACATACTGGTTTTGTTTCGTTGAAACTCTGCTTGAAGTGGTGCTACATTACTAAAACAGAACAATGAAAGATTTTAGCAAAGTGTATAAAGTTCTGGCGGAAATGAAAACCACTGTCCTGAAGGGAAAAGCTGTCCTTGGAAGAATCCACCCTTCTCCAAGACTTGCCCAGATGAAAAGCAAGAACTAGGAAGAAGTCTGATGACAGTTTATTTAAGAAATTATTTCTCTGGTTCACTACTTCAAGATTTGATCTTCTTCCTATTGTCTTGAGTGTTTTGGGAGAAAGTCCTCAGACATCAGTTTAAAAATAGTACAAAAGTAAAAAAATAAAGGAAGAATATTTTCTGTTTTAAACTCACTATGGAATCAGGACTGCCATCATTTTCTTCTGCAAAATGTACAGAAATAGTAAGTAACATTTAGACTACAAGCAATCAATGTAAAAGTTATGAATACAAAATAGTCATCTATACCAACTTCCTACAGGTCAACCCATTACAAAATAAATTCAAAGAAAACACTTTGTAATGAAATAGATTTTAACGGAAGCTGATAAGCATTTTTGTCTCTGTATGCTGCTAATATTGGCCAGATTTTCTTAGACATGATTACTTAGAATAAGTAAAAATTGCTTTGTTTTAATCATAAAACTACCATAAAATTATTTTAGTGTGGAATTAATAGGTACAACCATTCACATCACATGAAGAGTACAGGAACAGTGAAGAAGCAAAAATCTATACAGAATACATTTCACAGTAATGTAATGCACTCTAATGCGTGAGATAAACAAGTGTGATTGACAGATTTCAAGGTCAGAGAAGACCACAGTGAGCATATTCTACATTAAAAACATCAGAGAATGTCATCAAGTGTCATCAGGTGGTTGCTGCAATCAGTCCACGATGTCTGTTTGAGTGACAGCATTGCATCATATGCCACATTTGAATCAGTTCAATGGCATATCATCCCAGGGATTAAAAAAATACTCATATTCTAGCATGAATTTATTCAGCTTCAGCTTTCTTTTTCCACAATTCATTTTGTTTTCTTCTTGACAAATAAAACAACTTCCTTCTTTTACCAGAACTCCAAAGCTGCTGTCAAGGAAAGTCTCCAAAATCTCCTCAGTCCAAACTTCCGCATTTCAAAATCTACTTTTTGCACAAATATGGAGAGGATTTTTATTGCATTGGATCGTATATATAGGTTTGGGGTCATAATCAATAGTAAAAATCACTTTAATAAAATCACCACGGATATTAACAGCAACTAGTTTATTATGGATGAGAGAAACCACAAAATAAGAACAGAACAAAAATTTATTTTCTTTCTAATTTACCTAAGCCACCAACACTGACACAAATTGACTCATTCAGATACAGGTTTTTCCCAGATCTCTCACTCATTCTGCATAAAATGTTATATTTAGACAAGATAAAGTAAGGTATTTTCAGATGTCAGTGAAAATATTACCATCTTCAAACATGAGCTCCATCCTATTTTTATGAATAAGTTTGTATCATTATGTGTTTTTGTATTGCTATCGTGTCCAACTGTTTTCCAGTGCATGTCAAGCAACATGACTAATATGTAACTTTTGGAAATAGTTTTCTCTCTGTTTCTCTTTTTCTTTGTGAATTTCTCCCGGTCTTCCTCGTTTGCTTCCAGTGGCATTCGTTTTGGAGGAGGGTTGCTTATTTGTCTTTTACAAATTATGAGCATATGTAGTGCGTATCTGTACTAACGGACAGGATATAAAAGAGTTCTTCCTACATAATGAGTATATGTGACCCAGGTCTCACATGGTTCTCAGCCTCACTTCAGGTTTTGTCTGTAAGTCTCAAACTACTCAAAAGCCCCTCTCCACTATGCAGGTAAGATTTGTCTTTGAGAGGCAGAGTTTTTATCAGCAGTCCTCATTCTACATGTCTTGTGGAAACATTAGGTATCTTGGACTCTTAAAGGACCAGGAATCTGGCTATTGAGTGTCTTATAAACAAGGATATAGGCTTTGAGCTTGATCTGTAGGAGACCAAATGTGTCCCACAAGCAACTCAAATGTATTTACCTCTGACTGTGTTGCTGAATATGTACAGTGCTATGGTCTCTACTACCTACTCTTTGTTAAGAAAGAATAACTTTAAACCACAGTGTACTACCCCACTGAAATTCAAATGAGCAGCAGTGAAAGTATGTAAAATCCAGGTCTGGTCATTGTCTACCAGCATAAGATATATCACTTTAGCCAGCTGGACACAGTAAACAGGAATCCTTAGAGACAGTACTGCATGAAATCATCAGGGATCTCACAACCATTCTTGAACTTCAAACAAATTTAATTCTTTGCTATTTTTCACCTTCAATAAAAGGGACAGCAATCTCTTACTGAAACTCCACCATGCACTGTCAACATATGGGCTCTATCTGTGGTACAAATTAGAATTTCATGTAACTGTGAGCACTTCTTCCAAAGCAATTCAAAAAGTGTAGCAAATAGTGCAAAATGGCACATGAAACAGGTAGAAAGGCAGCGGTAGAATTCATTGTTTTCCTAAACTGCTTGAACACCATCGTCTTTCAGTGCTGTATTCTGGAAGTTTACCAACCATATATAAATTATTTTTTTTATGCAATTTGTCAAGAAAGCAGTTGATTTTATCCTGCCTTTGGCAAACCTGAATCATTACAAATTCCTCCTTTGACATAAAAATGGTCCATGTAAAACCAAGCGTTCCTTCCAGAACCATGTAGTTTCTCTGCTGCACTGTATTTTGCTTTTACAAAATGTACCACTATAAGCATATCTTATAGGTCAAGGTCTTATCTGGAAAACAAAATCAAAGATAGCTCCGGTGGCTGACAATATTATTTCACGTTTCTCTTACGTAATGAATAGGGACACTAAATTTAACAGTTAGTGATACTGTATAATCTCCTATCTCTGTATTTTAAGAAAAATCTTAGGATCCTGAAGTCCAAAAAGAAGCACTCTTCCTCATTGACTATTCAATACAGCTACAGATTAGAAAGAAAATCACCTAGCAGAAACTTGCTTTCCATAAATAAAAAGCGTTGCATGCAGAAATCAAGCTCCGCAGAAATCTTGATTGCAGCAAAATATGTTAATGGGTACTACTAAAAAACATAGTGTAAGGTCAAGGAAATTGTCAATCTAATGCTTTTACATCACTATGTTTATTCAAGAATTTTTAAAATTAGTATAAAGATCTCATTTACATTGCACCAAGACCAAAGTTGTCACTGCAGTTCTCTGCTTGGTATGCAAGAATTATCGGCGTTTTCTGCTCATAAAAAATAGAGAAATGTCATGATTTGCCTAAGGTCACATAGCAGGAAACAGAAATCAAATCCTGTTCTATGACCACTTGACATTCAAAGCCCTTCATAATCTACTTCCTAACATTTCTCTCTTCTTCTGTAACCCCCTCCTCTTTCATCTCAAACAACTTGAGACCTCCAATTTCTTGCATTCTTGTTCACTGTTTCCTTTCAAGTTGCTAATACATTTGGAGTTCCCTGTCTGGACCAAGATACAGCTTCTCCTTTATTTATTGGTGGTTGGACTCAATGATCTTAGAGGTCTTTTCCAACCTATGATTCTATGATTCTATGATTCTATTAATGCTCAGCTTAAAGCACAGTCCTTCACGACTGTCATGGACCATCACACAAGATGTCCCTGTGTGTAATCAGTTCTCGGTCCTTTACCCATAACTACAGACAACTTTTCAGCTCCTCTAGGCTAGTGCAGTTGGGTTGCCTGCGCACAATAACCACATATCGCACGTACTCGAATGAGCTGAAAATCCTTCTTCCCACTGTCATAACTTCCAATGTAAACAGCACATTGTTAACCATCTTTATATTACTATTCATTTATGCAATTTCTAAATCCTTGCATTGATTATATTGTCTACCTAACGCGTCAACCCCTTCAGGCTGGAAGTGCATCTTTTCAAATGTTGTTAAAAATTGCAACACACTCGAGGGCAACATAAAATAAATAAGCACTATATAGTTCATTACAGAACTTTGAAAAAAACAGCAGTGTTTTTATATATAGTCTACATCAGATGTAAAGATAAAGTTTGTTTTCTAATGAACACAGGTGAAAGAAAAATCCCTAAAAAATATCTCTGTGCTTTTCACAGTACCAAGACAAGTTAGCACTCTGAGCAAATAAGAGAATATTCTGAATATGAGCAAAGTGTCATGAAGCAAATAATCATCCAAAATTATGAGGTCTATTATACTGTAGAAGAAGAAGGAAGGAGTGTATTTTCATTTAAGTGTGTCTGTGCTGGTACATTTCCATGATTATTTTTCATGGCAAACAATTCTTTTGATATTAGAAACAAACTGGAACGTAACTGCACCTTTACAGTTCAGAGTTAATGATTACTTAGAATTTACTTGGGAACTTCTTGTATTTTAATTGCTGATTTCAAAAAAAATATAATCTATGAACAAATCAAGAAGATTACTTAAAAAATTGAAAATAATTTTTTTTTCAAAAATATAATTTAATCCCAAACTACAATATACTCCATTACTGTAGAGCTAAAATGTACTTCAGGAGAGCGAAGACCATGCTATCATTCTGCAGAGTTCCTATTACTATGGTTCTCTAAGTTTTAAAAACTTTGAAGAGAATATATTTGCCTTTTATGCAATATGGTTTTTAGGTACAAAAAAGGCACTGCTAGTGACGATAAACTTCAGCATTAAAAAATACTCTTAAAAGAGATGGTTTGAAATTATCCCATTTGAAGGTAAGATGTATATCTCAAGTTTAAAAAGTTTGGATGGGGGTTCACACCCCTCTACACTTCTCTGTCTATAACGCAGTGCCTGTTCACATCATGCTGCTTCTGCAGTTGATGGAAATCCAGTCAGTTTAGCCATATGTTCCTGGAGTACCATTCTTCTCACCCTGAAGCAGATATGTAAAATTGGGCAGACCAATTATGTCCCATAAGTGCCTCTTACTCTTCAATGACTCTAAATGGGCCACAGAGTGACTGACTCGACTACAGACATCTGAAGTGAGATGAATCCCACACCCCACACAACTAACTACTCTGCCAAAGTTTTCCCAATAAAATAATGTGGAAATGTTTCTTACTGAAAGGATATTTAAATAGAAGGAAATCAAGAGAATTTTAAATATCTAATCTAATACAGTATAATTTCTGAGAAAGGACAAAATTGCTAGAGCTGAAAAAGATGCATGTTGTTATTTCTCATAGTGTTTGTCAATAGGTATAACTTCCAGTCTGTCTGGGATTAGGAAACAATTGAAAAATTGAACAGAACCCATTTTTGCTATGATTCCCTCTAGAGGACAGATATCTACACATTTTGTGGTCTTTTGAAAAAGCTGAAACTTTTAAAAGCACATAAACCCACACCAGTTTTATTGAAACCAGCATATTCTTTGAAGACAGTTGGAAAACAGGCTTTTTTTTCTGCTATAAAAAAAAACAAACCAAGCAGCTGATACATCAAGAATTAAAAGCTTAGAAATATCAGTTCCATGACGATTCCACTCATATTCTGCTATTACATAAGCAAAACTAAAAGATTGCTTTATTTTATTTTTTTTAAAACAAAACCAATAAACTTCTCGGAACTTTCTGATCCTTATATAAACTCAAGCTGTTTGGAGATTGTCAACAGGTCTTTCAATTAAAAATGTATTTTTCAGAAAATCAAGGTTCTACAGGATACTTCTGATGAAACACTTCACTGGATAAACTGTAAAAAAGTATTCCAGCTAATCGAATCAAAATACTTAACTTGGGGTCAATTTAACACTGCAATGCATCTGAGGCATATATGAATGGTGGGACTTTGATCTCAGGTGTTCCAAATCCCCCTTCTGCAGTGTGGCAATGCCTCACCGATGAGTCAAACAAGGAAGCCTGTCCCAGTGACAAGGCTGGGGCCTCTGCTGCACAGCAGTAGCTCAGCTATTCTCCTCCTGCCCATCACAGCCATACGAGGATTTGAAGATACAACTTCTAGCATCAGGAGTAGAAAAACCTCCTCTCTGCCCTCAGGCTGACAAACCTGGCAGTTCAGGCAAACAAAGTTCAGTGTTACCTCAAAAAACAAATTTTTTAAATGTTTCAGTATTTTGCCTTCTCCATAAATAACCTTTTTTAAAATATGTTACTCTAGTAAAACATCCTGAACTTACATTTTTGTCCTGATAAGAAGCAGAAACAAACGTTGAAACATGAGAAGCTCCCATAAGAAAAAAATTCAAAATATTGAACAGATACAGTTAAAACCTTGTCAAGGCACTCTCTCTGCTGAAATTAAGGAGTGAAATAAACAAAAAAAGAAAGTATAGAGCAGAATCATCCCAAAATATAATTTCCTTGTTCTGTCAGCTCCTGTAAAACATAACGTCAGTATCTGTACTGCATTTAGAGTTTTAATCCAATGATCACACAAAACTAATGGCTCAAGAAGTTAAAAATAGCAGCTATATGGTGTCTAATAGCCATATTGCCCTTGGGAGCAATTTGGCATCACTTGCTCATCAAGCAAAAACTCACAATCCTTGCTCAAATAACCTATATACAACAAAGATGAGAAAAACAACGGCCACTTTCTGTCACTGTAGTAATTTTTGTTGAAGAGTTAAATGTATTTAAAATAAACATAATGCAGCAAAATAAAGTGATAAATACATATTTATAGGCTTATTTTAGAAGCACAAACCTGTTCCGATAGCTAGAAGATTCAAGGAACTGTTCTGTTTTAAACTGCTTATTCAGATAACTAGAAGTACTATTAAAAGGAATGAAGATGGTTCCTTTTAGTTAAAATCACTCACCTACTTCCTTTAAAGAAGTGTTCAAAATTTACACTTCTTTAAACTGTGTGACTTCAAGGTTACAAAGTATTAATGGGTCTTCCTGGAGCTGTATTGCCTTTCTCATCGGTATTATCATATTTTATTTGCTTGTCTCCACGTGTGACTGTTTTTTAAGACTTTGTTCATTTCTGAAAGTAAACCAAGGCAATGAAAAAATGGGTTCAGCTGAGGTTACAATACTCACCAGTCTGGTATAAGTTCATGATAAATCAGTAAAATCTACACCTATTACACCTCTTTCTGCTTTGTTCGATTACATATTTTCCAAGTGCACTATAGAGCTATGTTCTCTTTAAATTAATCTTGCTTGTAATTTAGTCTTCCCTCTCACGCAGATGTCATGGACTATGGTGCACTTCTATCATTTCATACCCATTTGAGGAAAAAAGCCTACACATTTTCATCTGTTAATTATATATATATTTCTCCATGTGCAAAATCCAGTACCCCAGATTTATGGCTCACACATTCTCATAAACTGAATAGGGATGGATCTCACCAGCACTCACATAAAATCTCCACCTTACACAAGCATTGCAGAAACCTTCATTCTACAAATGGCACACATCCTTCTAGAACAGTACTGGACCATTGTTCCAAAATGAGACTAAAGGATAACTGACTATTGAAAAACAAGTCTTTAAAACAAGAAATAAAACATATCCTTGTCCTGTTCCTTTCTAATGCCAAGAGCAAAGACATTAGTTGAAGGACATACCCAAATCCTACTTGCATTCACCTACTCAAAAGTCCATGTAACTTGATTTCAGTAGCTTTCACCTGCTACCATACACAACTGCCATGCAGTCTTAATTTGCTGCCTCCTGCAAAAGGCAGAAGGCTGAAGTGACAGTATCGCTTAGGTGGGTAGAATGATCCAGCTCAAAAGCCCAGAATACTTGAAATGTGCTTTCTGTCTTGATGTAATATCTTTCCATTCATACTTTCTCTTCTGCAGTGAAATCCAAAGTATAATGCAAAGGCATGGGTTTTTTCCTGCTACAAAGGTTAGGTATATACTTTCCATGGCTGTGGGAACCCAGCAGGGACACTTTAATATAGAGACTTCTGGCTGGAACATGGTTCTAAAAAAAAAACAATTTAACCTAGTGTATTTTCTGCCCACTCTAGCAACAAATAGCTAGCACTGTATTAGCAGTTTACTAGCAAAAATCCATTTCGTTTTGTTTCGTATAAAATGTTAGTGTTTCAGGCCTAATGAGCAAATGCTAGCATAATTTTTGATTCGTTATTACTGTGACTGTACTTTTTTTTTCTTTTGAGGAAAGTTTGTGTATATCTGTATCTAGAATATTTGTTCACTTCAAAATTGTTCTGTTGTTACTCAGAGTACCCTCAGGACTGCAAGTTTCTTGTCCGCGTCAGTCTAGAGGGGAATGCAGGTATTATTCAGGGGTATGATACTTGTGCTTACCCAGATTGCTCTAGTCAGAAGTTTCTTAGGAGCACACCGTACAAAGTGCCATATCAGATTAGACCAAAATCTGAGTCTGACAGTGATCAGTAGCAGTTGCTAAAGGCAAGAGGGTAAGAATGGGGCCATGCACCATGACACTCACCTTGGTACGCCCTTCCCATCTGCCAGCCTTCCACCACTGTCAAGCAACCCTCAGATCTGTCAGGCCTCTTACCAGCCTGGAAAGCTGACCCACCAAGAGAGACTTGTCCCTCAGCAGATGAACAGAAAAAGGGAATCATGACTCTGTTAATAAAGCATCATATAATGGAATGGAAAAATATTACTGTACATAAGATTCTTAAAAGTCACTATCTGAAATCATCCTTCTCCTCTTTGCACCACTTGACTATTTTTTGATAATTCATTCCACAAATACCATATATGACAATGAAAAAAGATTGTTACTGCGAAATTTGGAAAAGATTGAGTGAAGAAGGACACTAAAGCTTTTTAACAAATCTGAAAAATATTACTTTACTGTTGCTACAGTAACATCTTCCTCATAAGCCATCCAAATTTAAACACTGTCTTAAGAGAGTTCTAGGTCAAGTTAAAAAGCACAGACAAGCTCTTCAGGGGAATCAAGTTGATATTCAGCATGGGTAAGAATGCAACGGAAAAGGTGAACTAAAGTTTTTAGCTATTTCCATAATGACTTCTCACTTGCTGTGGTCTGTCCTACTTTCTTTCCCCTTAGCCACCCAGTAGTCTCTCTTCTGAGGAGAGAATTCTCAATTGCCTCTAAGGGAAAAATCCTAGCAATTTTTTATTCTGTGGCAACGTATCATCTTAATTAAAAGAAAAAAGCTTAGATTTGCAAAAAGATATATTTGCAGATATAAGTTTGCACCTCCTGAGATGAGACCAAGAATAAAAAGCTATTTGCAGTTTCTCACATATGGAGAATAACTATACATGGATAATATATGAACTGAGAAACTGCAGAGCGAATACAAAAATCATTCACGAGGCACCTGGGAATTATAAGAGGAATTTATATTTATTTGCTCTATCACTACATGATATCTGGTGTTCTCTTGCTGTTCTTTAAGCTCCAGAGTTGAAGTCATTCCTCCGCGGGAGAGCTGGCAGTATGCATACTGGAAATCATCTTTCAAAAAGGAAGAACAACCTCTTTCAGTTTTCATGCATTTGTAAAGCATCAGTTAGTGGATTTTTGGCACCGATCTGTTTTTTTAGAAATGTTCAGCTAATTTGCATCTTCTCAGATGTAGGGTTTTATAGTCCTTCCCAGATGTCACCAGATACGTACTCATCAGAGAAGAATGAAAACCAAAGCTTCTAACTCATCCTAAAGTGGTGTGCCTTATCAATTTAAAAAAGTAAATGAAATACACAAAGTATTACTGTTGCAGAAGACACTCCACATAGTAGATTCAAAGTAATTTGAGGAATTCTTATCCAGTTTCATCTAAAAAAAATGTTCTACTTATCTTGTTTGGAAATGTCACAAATTGTTCAAGTAACCCTAAAAACATACACAGGTGAGAGCACTATGAAGTCTGTTATTGCACTTTTCTAGCATGTGAAATTTTGATGTCATTAAAGTGCCCCATTACCAAAGAAATAAGTGAAATAAAAGTCCTGTTTATATAAAAAATCAAGGTGTAATCAAAACTGCTGTGATCTATTTTTTCCCACGCTGAAAGCAAAAGGGGTGAACAGTCCTGTTTAAAAAGTGACAATAGCACTTACCTCTAGTTAGGCACACGCGTAAGTATTTGCACTGGTAATCAGAACCAAAAATTAAACAGACAGACTTAATCATTGCTTTCAGATAATGAACTATCATAGAAACAGCTCTACTGTGATTTATGATGTGAAGAAAGCATCATCATGATACCTGACATACATTATTCACAAATGAAATGTGACTAAAAATAGATTATGAATAAATACAATGTAAAATACTGTGGAATGAACTAGTGTTAAGAAATTACATAACAAAATTAATCTATTTCCAACAAAGCTGCCAGTTGGCTGATTTTTTACTTACAAAGACTAGGAAAAAGTGATGTTGTATACTGACTGCAACATACATTATAGTAGTCTAACTTCCAGCTTGCCACATTTAAAGGCTATTTATTTCTAACACTCTCCCTCCCCCTTTTCTCTGTTTTTGTGTTTGCCATCATATCTGGTATCTATTAGCATTCATCACTTTCATTTATACACATTTGTATAACTAATTTCTGCAGCTTTACTTTGTAAGAAAGTTGTGTATTTTATCTAACGTGTATTCAGGAAGTGTCGTATCTGCAGTCTGTAAATGGTTTGGTGGGTTTGTTGGGTTTTTTTCATTTTGTTTTATTTTGTTTTATTTACAGACTGGTATTTAGTTGACATCTGCACAACTGGGAAGGACTTTCCGTAGGTTACGTGGCAATGGTGAAGCTGGTCAAACAGAGTTCTGTTAGCACAGCTGACAAGAGCTGAAGGGACCGTAAGGTGGAAAAAAATCCCAGGTATTAATAAAACTTCACTTGATAGAAACCACAGTAGAAAGGCAGATTTTTCACCTCAAATTGGCATCCATTTTGGAGCACAAAAGCTGACCAAAAATAATCTGTCTCTGAGAAATTTCGTTAAGCGTTCTTATAATTAGATTAACCTGACAGTCTGGTGAAGCCAAACCAGGATTATAGGTAAAAGAATGTTACGTGATCTTTTTCTGCATGTATTTCTTTATGTAATAGCTGTTTTACTGAACTCTAGATAGAGTAGAATACTTGTTTTCCTTTCATTTGTACATGAACACTGTCTAACACTGAGGAGTGACTCAGGCGTGGCTGGCAAACTACAGAACACCAGACCCTCTGTTTTCCAGAGAGTGACAGTCTCAAATAAAGTAACACTCACACCCCGTTCTAGAAAATCAGGGTTGCAAGATGCTACAGCACCAAACCACCAAGGCCCATCCTTCGGCAAGCAGAATTCTCCCAGTTGAGTGAGTTAAGCAGAGTATCTTTGTCAAGCAGCAGGAAAACATGGGCACCCCCAAGCCAAGGCTATCGTCCAGACTGCGACAGAGACAATGGAAAATTTACTAGAAAGAAAATGTTCAAATATTTATTTGCTAATACTCTGTCTTTAATACAGTCAAATATACTCTATAAAACCAGCTTTAGGCAATCCCTATTCAAACATTTGATGCCTCAAACGACCTGAAATCCAGGTACCCTGGACTACTATCAGTGACATCAGAAGGAACTGAATCTGCAACCATTCTTATTTACACCAAACACAAAAACAACTTCAGGAAAACTGGTGAAGCTGTTCTTCAAGGAGGAAGTGTTAAAGGCACAGGAGCAGGCTGTCCCCATGTGCTGCAATACGAACTGGCAGGGAAGACGACCGGCCTGGCTAAACAGGGAGTTCTTGCTGTGAGGGGACCTAATAAATGCTTATAAATATCTGAAGGGTGGGTGTCAGGAGGATGGGGCCAAGATCTTTTCAGTGGTGCCCAGTGACAGGACAAGGGGCAATGGGCACAAACTGAGGCACAGGAATTTCCGTCTGAACATGAGGAGGAACTTCTTCCCTCTGAGGGTGACGGAGCCCTGGCCCAGGCTGCCCAGAGGGGCTGTGGAGTCTCCTTCTCTGGAGATATTCAAGCCCCGCCTGGACGTGGTCCTGTGCAGCCTGCTCT
>Ga0181612_161697_pt1 | contig 12362 bp, 6 predicted proteins | sample HoacroProtozoa21_FD_119630 | JGI IMG/M metagenome (GOLD analysis project Ga0181612, IMG submission 119630) | Hoatzin crop microbial communities from Cojedes, Venezuel. Combined Assembly of Gp0051906, Gp0051904, Gp0051908 | reverse complement strand
TGCATATGCATAACCTTTTGCTTGCAGAATCACAGAATCACAGAATGGTAGGGGTTGGAAGGGACCTCTGTGGGTCATCTAGTCCAACCTTCCTGCCAAAGCAGGGTCACCTACAGTAGGCTGTGATTCTGTGAATCACAGATTGTTGGAAATCTGTGGATTTGTCGGAAATTGCCACTGATTGTTGGAAAGGAATTATTGCAAAAATAATTAAATGAGAGACTTTCCTTAAATTTACTACAATTCAGGGTCAAACATCCTGTATTCCAGCTCCCTTTCTCTCAAGAACAGAATGACTAGGTATGTAGTATTAGGAAGAAATGTAGATGTTTTAGGAATGTATATAGCCATATGTGCTAGCCACATGTTAACAAAGCTCCTAGCTATACCTTTGCCATGTGCTTGATGCTATGCAGGAGTAACCACTCTGAACAGGTTCCCCTACCAGCTACTCTGATTATCATTTATTTCCCAGCACTTTTTAATAAGCTGTTCAGGACCAAGGCATTAACACACTGCATCTGTTTGCCAATAGTTGCAAGTTATGCCAAGCGCCAAGTCTGAGCTCAACTGCATCTTCCGTTAAAATGCAGAGCCCACCCTTGCTGGAAGATGATTCATTGTCAATGGGCAAGGATAGACATCAGGCAATTGTCTCCACAATCTGGGCCATCTCACATGGGGTAACCACACAGCCCTGGAGAAAGGGAGATGTGCCTGAACAATATACCTCTAAATCCCAGTATCCCAAAGCTTGTAATGGGTAATACTGCACCCACTTCATTTCATTGCATATTTTTAGCCTTTAATGACCACTATCAGAAAGAACCTAATTTATGCCCTTTTCATCGTAGAATTCAATGTAGTGAACTTTTGATAATGGACCAAATCTACTTCCCTCCATTCTGTCACCAGTGGGGGTGTAACCCAAAGCATCTGATCCGTGCTGAATCTGTTGAATGGAAAGCTTGCGTGGGGATATAAAAATCACCATATGGGATATGCTGAAATATAGAAATCCTTGTGAGTATATGAAATTCGTAATAACCTGGAGGGTTAGAATCTGGTTATTTTCCTCAGCAAATGCTTGAAGAAAAGTTAATTGGCCTGTGTAAATAATTTGGCAATACAATGTTATAGTGCTCAGAAACGTACAGGTAAACATTTACTAGAGAGATTATATTCACCAATGGTTACTTTTTATTTATTGGTGCATGCAGAAGTCCTCAGGAAAGCCCATCAGCTCTTCATCTTTGACATTCTAACAAGAACATTTCCTGCAAAAACTAAACCAAATTTTGTATTTCCAAAGGAGAGGCAAAAGGTGGCATAAATAGTGTGGAAGAAGTTAGAACTAGAAAATAGCACCAGAATCACTAAGTCCTTGCTTCCAGAATCCAGGCAGCAAGGTAGAGGCAGCAGGCACAGGAGCTGTTAATCACCCCGTTGAGTCTCACTCTCACTGCTGATGATCAGATGTGGCCTGAGTATTCTAGGACAATGTTTTCTTTTCGTAAAATACTGCATGTTGAGGTCAACCAAAATTGTTTGCAAAATTGATGCACTAGGTCTCGAGTCCTCTGACATCCTAGAGGAACATTATCATTTACAAAATACTGAAATGGACCGTTTTTATTTCTATTTATATTGCATTTCTTCAGAAAGAATATTTAGCGGATATATCAGATAATTTAGTTGGCCTGGCTGGCCAGATATAGCCAGTCCATCTGTAATTAAAAGATCCATTAAACTCGAGTGTTTTTTTAACTTGTTTTAGAAATAGTTTTTCAATAAACTACTTAAACACAGGAATGGATATAGTATCCATCTGAGCTTTAAAAGAATAAATTGTGCTCAAATAATTCAAAACAAGGTGATACACTACAGTATTTTGCCATCGCTATATTTATTGGTTTCTGATATCTTGGATGCTAATTCTGTATTCTTCTCATAATTATGTCTGTGTTTGGGGATCTGAAACTGAGATATTCTGCTGTGAGAATGGCAGTGATTTATCTTTCCTTATTCTGTGATATGATGAAAAAGAGTCTTACAATTTTTCTTCAGGAAACAATTTTACTTGGCCTCCAACAATCACTTAAATTTTTCTTTTGTGTTCTAATTTACATTTCACTTTCTTTAACAATGGAGGCTTATAAGTGAGTTTCTTTTGCATAAGCATACAGGTAGCTTAAAGAGACTTCTGTAATTCAGAGTAAAGACTCTTTGGTTAGGGAATGGGCTCTGTCTTATTAATGCTCTACATTGCATTCCTTCTGCATGCAGAAAAAATGTACTTGCAGCCTTCTTATTGTAACAACCACTTAAGCACAAAAGAAACTAATTAAAAATGTAAAAAGTGGTACTTTTTATAGGCTTCAGAAGTCTTTTCATGAGCTGCACAGTTAATCATTGATCTATGTTTTATAGCACTGGGTAGCCCAATATATGTATTTTTAATTATTTGGAAAGTGCTCGTAAACTAATATTCCCATCCTGTAATAGTTCATGACTGCGTGTAAAAGGAAGCAGAATCCATTATTTCAAAGGGAGCGCAAGGGAGAAACTGCTTTAGAAGTCTCTGTATCAGCAGTGCCAGTGAAGTCAGAAACTTTTTATTCTGATTTCAAGCTAGTTGTGTTATTTTGCAAGATATGGTTTTATAGATTCCTGACACTCAGACACATACAAAAACATTTAATTCACCTAGTACCAAAATCATTTGGAGGTCTTGGGCACATGCAACCAGCTGAAGTTTAACGAGTCACATATATCGGATGAGCTGTGATAATTGCCCAGGAGCAGATGAAAGCCAGGCCGAGTCACTTATCACAGGCTACAAAATTTCACGCCTACACAGTTAATGTGTCTCAAACAATGAAAGAGAGTTTAAGCTTCAGTTACTCGACCATTTGTCCGAGTCCAATCTGTTAAGCACAGGGTTTTTGCACGAGGGCCTGTCCTACAGTTCCTTCTACACGATAGTCATCACTGGTGGGGGTTAGTCCCAAAACAGTACAGTAACGGGGATAGGAGCTATTTTCCCAAATACGGGTGGACAGATCTAGGCTTCTCACACTTCTCTCTGGCTAAGCCCATGTGAGGTTCTATCAATAATTAAGGTTATGTAATGCTCCTTTGTGCTTTTTTTTTTTTTACCAGTTAGACAAATTGTACCTTTTTTAATCAGTTGCTATGGATCATCAGGCATTCTGAGCCATTGCAGAGGAAATGAGTATTTCTTCTCATTTTTAATGAAGAATAAATAACAAGTTTATTCTAGGGTTGAAGTGTTGCTACTTTTCCAACAGTCTGTTGTTCTGAGGCACCGAGTGAACTGAAAAAATCTTACCCAAAATACCACATATCTGATTTTTTATATCCTGCGAAATAGTCTGTAAATCTGACCTCAGTAATGTGGTATTCTAGCATTTCTCAGTATTTCATTACATGTTTCCTCACAGCACCCCTACGATCAGGCTTATGATATTAAACAACTTGTTAACGGAGAACTGAGATACAGGATACATCTACGTGATTTATACTCGGAAAGATATGAACTTGTTCCACCTGCACTTAAAGCCCACTAAAATCAGTATGATTTAATGAGGCACTAAGGCCAGGATTACTATTACTAAAGCAGAAACACAGCTTCATATCAGACCTTACTCGTGCCTACTGGTAGCACAGGTAGGTCAAAGCTCATGTTTGCTTGCACTGTAATATAGAGAAACTCTTCAAATCCCAACCTTTCAAGGTGCATGCAGGCTTTACATCGTGTACTGCAAACCCTATTTTTTTGTACCTGCTGCACAGAGGAATCTAGTCCTAAATTAGACACTTTGACCTTGGTTTACAGTGCCCCAAAAAATTTAGGTGCTAGAGGTTGCAGAGCCAACGCTTTGAGCAGGGATTCTTCTAGGTCAGCCAAGCTGAGGTCCAAGCTGCCCCTGAAACGGTAAACTCTGGGAGCGAGCAGTACCCCTCTTACCAGGGGAAATTATGTCCAGAGGAGAGCGTTGCGAGACCTCACTTTTTCCCCCCAGCACACCATGAGCAAAAGGTTCAAGCTTTCAGATAGGAAGCTACAAGAATTTAGTTTTGTCTGATGTGGAGAACATTCACTTATAACCATACACCTTGGATCAATTGGATTATAAATCCGTAATACATATACTCTGTTACAAGACTGGCTTTCCAAAGCTTGAGTTTAAAAGCCCCAAACAACCCTGCTCAGCTGCATCAACCCTAGACGTCCTGTCTCCAGACTGTCCTAAGAATGACGCGTTAGCCACAGCATTACAGATTGCACTTTCTCTCCTCTTCATAATCACTTTTTTCCAACCTAAATTACCGTATTTCTGCCTCCTGATTTGCACACAGGGAGAGTCAGGGACCTATAGAGCAATGGAGGCTAATGGATTACAAATCATAAAGGGAAGGAAAGGGTAGGAAAATGACACCTTTGTCCTTGTTTTTCCACCTCCAGCTCACTTTGGGTCCTGAGGCAAAGGAGCAGATGCTCTTCACTGACTCATTCCTTCCCCTTGCCAAACAGCTGGGATGAAGGAGAAGCAAATTATGTCTCTCCTCAGATGACAGGGAAAGGAAGAGGAATACTGTTCTCCAACTTCCCTTGACTCATTATGGACTGTGAGTCTCAAATTCTGTCCCCCAGAGCAACATTAGAAAACAGTTTAGTCATGACAATCTCCTCCACTCTGCAGTTTATAGCAACTCCATCATTTTCCTTAAGGAGTCAAAGCATCCACACATTAAAATCATGTTCTGGTTTCATAGAAAAGAAGCTTGCAGACATTTCCAGAGGAACAGGACAAAGAAAATGTATTTCCCAGACACTTTTGAAGGTGTTTGAAGCAGACATTTATGCATCCTTGGTTGATATATTGGGTCACAGTATGAAACAGCAAATTAATTATGTATTAGAAAATACTTCTGATTAGAGTAATCCCTTTTTATGTAATATTTATGAAGAAAGATTAAGACCTTTGGAAATATTTGTGCTTTGCATAGCCATAGCAGATCATTAGCTACTGTATTAGTCAACACTGGGGAGGGAGGGCTGTAAGAAATATTATGTTATAGCCTAGAGATAACACAATGGAAAACAAAATCAACTTTGTTGAGATTCTTTTGTAATAATTCATACATTTTCCCATTTAGTTTGAATAAGTTTATCTTTTTTCTCCTCCATTCCTCGGATCTTAAGATAAGAAATACAAATAATAGTGTCCTCTGTAAGCCCAGCAAGGTTTCACGTGTATTTTTTTCTCAAAGAGGAGACAGCAAAATCGTGTCTTCTTTGTGTCACTCAAGGACAGACAATAAAAGATTATTTATTATTGGATTAAAAGATGGGAAAGGTCAGCCCTGTTTTCTTAGGAAAAAGCAAGTAAGGCTTTGAAGATCTTACAATCCAAACAGACAAATGGCTGAACACATTTACAGAGAGAGAAGTGGAACGCAGAGGCACTTCAAGGTTAGAGAGAGATCTAAAATAATCTTCAGTGCAGCACACCCCAAGACTCCTGCTCTCCCCACCGCCACCGACTGCCCAGGACCTTCCACACCAGAGTCCCTTTCCCAGTATGAGCCACACTGTGTTAAAGACCAGGGGGTCATGACTGGAAGCCCTCGCTGGATACATCTGACCTATAGATACCATAGTGATGAGTGAATGACAAGAATAAATCCATAATATTGCACGGAGGAAAAGGGAGACATAAATCAACGAAACAATTTTGTGATGTGCAAAAAGTGTCTGTCTTACAAAACTGTCTCTCTGGTTTTGGACAGGATCACACCACTTATGGAATGATAATTCCAGATTTCCATAAAAAGCAGATTTTTTTTTTTAACTCAAAAAGAATTCATCCAAACACTACTGTAGCAAAAGAAAAAAATCACTGAAAAAAACACCCTAACATCTAGAAGAAGTTCTTTGACCGGCTACCTAAATGAACTGTGCATTAAGCATAACTCTCTCCTAGCCTACCTTCAGTTGTCTTCCTTACAGATCTCTAATAAGCACCATAATACTTTGAAAATTCTGTGTCCTTTGTGTCCCAGGTCCCTTCAGAACCTAGCCAGATCTTTAGCATTGTATTATCACAGATCATTTTAGCAGTATTGTTCACGCCTTTCCCTGCTATATAAATGGAATACTGTCTCCAATACATCTAGTGATACAGAATTGAGTTTCCTTTATTCCTGTGCCTCATCTGTCTCAAAATGTAGAGCTGCCTGATTTCAGATGTTTCTCTGCATTCCCTCCATCCTCTGTGTTTTGTTTTCTGTGAAGTATTGCCCTTGCCTCCTAAGCAGAAGGTCTACCTTTAACTCAACATCCATCTTCTGAAGTTTCAGCACCATCTTTCTAAGGAGTACACCTGTTACTAGTAAAAGATAACTGGTATAGAAAGTGAATATTCTGCTGTTGTTGCCATAAATCCAGCTCTATGGAGTTCTCACAGAGTAAGAACGGTTTGGGTCCTTTTGCTTCAATCCTTTAATGCCTCAGTTTCTCCATCTTTAAGCAGGATTCAGGAAGGGCAATAACTGTTAGTTCAGAAATAAAGGGACAGGGCTAACTCTAAAGCACATCGCTACTGTTATATATTATGCCCGAGTCCTGGATGCAGATTTGTTCTTTCATGAATAATGATAATACGTATCTCTTATGCAATGTTTTGCACCAGTACAGTCCAAAGTGGTTTACGAAAGAGCAAATATCAACTGAGGCTAACTTTGTTAGTTTGTTTAATGGAAACAAGTTTACCTCAAAATATGATAGTAAGATATAAATGAGAATTAAGCCACTGAACTTTTACACTCTTCCAGGCTCCTAGAAGTTATATATCAGTGTGATCAGGATTTTATGAAAGCTCCAGAAGCCAGATTTCTGCAGCTAGAAAGGGCACTGCTAGCAGAGGAAACCATATACAAGTGCACTTCTTGCAAAGCCATTCCGGAACTTGTCCCTCCTTCCCTGAAATTCCTTCTCCCTCCATCCCAGGGGCAGCACCCACCCTGCTCATTTACCGCTGCCTTCCATGGCAAGCAGCCCCTGCAGCTGGAGCAAGAGCTTTCTTACATCAGTGAGGTTGGACTCCAGGGAATCACTCTGGAATCTCATCAACTCATTTATTTTCCTGTGGGTTTTTTTGTTTTATTTTTTTAACTAACAGATGTAAATTTCCATCTCTTTTCTGTATATACACAACAATAACAGAAAGGAAAAGCAATTATTATTGCTCTTCAACTGTATTGTTCAGTTCTGTCAAGCGTTCTGAGTTGAAGTACGCATGAAAGGCTTTCAGCAAAACAAATTTGCACACAGTGACACAACCCCTCCTTGAAGGGGTAATTGTCATGCATAAATCAATGGACACATATCCAGGATGCAGAGAAACTCAAAAAGAAAATACTCAGAACTCTAGTTAAGATTGAAGTAGGATCAAATAGGTTTTTCTGTGGCCTGTGGCTCATTATCCGGTTATCCAAACAGAAGTGTAACACCAGCTCACTTGCCAAGTACAGTCTGAAACCACTCAGTCTGCCCTGCTTCCGAGCTGTCTTTGCATGAATTAAAATCCATGCTGTCATGGAATCAGATGCTGTAAATCAGAAGTGATTAAAACTGACAAGTACAGAGGCCTAATGTTTTTCAGATACAAATCAAACAGATCAAATTGAGCAACACAGGATTTCCTATCCAGTGCTTCAAAGGCTGCCAGAGCAACCGGGTGACCAAGCTGGAATGGCACTTTCAGCATCCTCCACACTAAGGATGTGACAGAGCTGCTGTAGCCCAGCAGCAAGTCTGGCTTTCCAGTATATTCACAGAGGGCAAAAGTGATACCACAACACTGCCACCATTATAGCCATCACCTGCTGGTAATGACCTTCATGTTGAAAATGGTTGATCGCTGCAGAAGGCACGTGCTGAAGAGGCAGCGAACAGCTCTGAGGGGAATCTAGGGCCTTCAGGTAGGCTTTTACAAAGATACAAATTCATAGCATTCCTTATAGAGTATTTCTTACTCTGTTTGGGGATCCCACTGTCACAAACATGTGTCCAGCCTCCTTTCTTGACTTCTGAGCATGACGTAACTTATAATTCCAAAATACAATTCAGTCCTTATACACCAAAGGCAATTCATTCTATATTTTTGCGACAATCCATTACAGTGACTTTTCATCATTAAATGACATTTCACCCTTTCCTCTAACAGCAATAAACACCTTCATCCTCAATGGGATGCTTTTAAACTTCTTGGTGCAAGTACACCTTGGGTGCTACATTGCAATAAAAAAGAAAAACAAAAAAAAAAACGGGGGCACCTTCAAAGCACTGCTGTTCCTTAGTAGCTTCAGTCAAAATGGTACTTAATTTCATGAATTTATCTTATGGGATCTTACTCCTGAGAAAGGCTGCATGAGCATATTTGAGGTAGCTAAATGCACCTCGTGGTCACCCTTATTATTCAGTCACCAAAGATTAATCACTGAGCTTTTGTAGTGTCTTTTCTTGCTTCTTCAGTATTTTTATTTATTCAATATTTTTTTCTTCCTTCTTTTACAGCATCTTTTCCTGAACATATGGCTCTAACTGCAGTGATCTATTTTCTCATGCACCAAATTTGCTTTTTTTTTTTTTTTTTACTTCAACAACCAAAAAACCACTTAATAAATGTAAGTTTAACCCAGAGACCAGGCTATAATTCAGGATAAGAGAAAGCAAGTTTTACTGTACTTAAAAGAAAAGACAGAGTTAATACAGTTATCTGCGTGTCTGGGGAGATTAATGGAGTTTTGCTTCATATTAATTAACTATCATGCAGAAAATATTCTTTTGTCTTCAGTGTGTCAACCAAGTGTCTTCTGCAGAGGGGGAGGGTACATTAGACTAATTTGAAATTTGTCATTTTTAACCTTACATGCTTCACCTTTGACTGTTACACACAGGGGTTTCTTGTGTATCTTGAGGATTGCCACTTAGCAGTGACCTGTTTGGGTAACTCCCTCCACAGTACCTTTTTGGCATGACAGTCCACACAGATATCTACACACCCATCAGTTCAGAGAGTTTATGTGTACTTTACACATGCTGTCTTGCATGAGCAACAGAGCTTATCTGCCCGGAGGAAATTTAAGGCACAAAAGCATGCGTACTTTTCCTCTGTAGCAACCAAATCCTGACTGGGAGAGAGAAACTGCTATGAGTACTTTGGAAGAAAGGGACTGTAATTAGCACCAAGACTGATAGGCGCAGAATTAACTTTTTTTAAAAAAAAATAACCAAACAACAAAAATAGAAAAGAAACAGCAGCAATATAGAGAGAATGACTTCTGCTTTTCTAAGTAAAAAGGATGCCTCAAAGAGCTAGCTGTGTTACAGGGAGCCTTTGCAAGTGTAATCGGGGATTTATCAAAGTTTTGAGCTTTAACTTTCAAAGAGAAGATAGAGGCAGATGAAAGGAAAAGCACCAAAGAGCTGATGAACATGATGGTAGGACCAGAATGGAATAAAAAGAAGAATTAATGGACAGCTATGGCAGCTGAGAGAAGCAACCTCTAAAAGTAATCACTTGAACTGTGGATGCTCAAGGCGATTGTGATCAGATCCAGGTGGACAGGTGGAGATTGCAGAGGAGCCTTCAGGGAGAAAACCAAAACAGGTAAAGATTAAAAGTATGTGATTGTGAAAATGACATTCGGGCTTGGGGTAAGGTCGTGGGACAGAGCACTCTGCAGGTCTCCTCTGTTTCAGTAAGTCACAGCCCTCTCCTTTCTGGTGGCATACCAAGAGGGCCCGGGTGAGGCAGACAGCTATGAAAGCGGTAGTAAAATGAGTCCACCCACATCTTGTTAGCGCGTCCCATTCATCTTGTTCTGCTTTTAATGTCTGACAGTGGTTTACCCACCCATTCCTATTCTCTGACCTGGAGCTGCACAGTCTGTGCTATTTAATGAACAAACACTTCAGAAAAAAAAAAACAAATAGGAAGGCCAATTACCAGCTCCCTCTACACCATAAAGGTCTCTCTACTTCATTAATTTCCCACTCTGAGGATTTTGCGTACATTAATTAATACATATATGATACTCTACAGTTCCTACCTGGGCTTCATTACCCCCTTGTAGACCCTCACAGCTGTACCCACAAATTAAAGTGATTCTGCTCAGTCTAAAAGAAATAGCGCAGGTCCAGAAGTCTGTTCTGTGTGCTTTTGAAGTGAAGGGTGGGAGACTCTGAGGATGAACTGAGGAAGAATAGTCATTTTGATTTACTTGTGCTTTATTCTAGAAATGAGCAATGGAAAGAAATGCTCGGAACAGATCCATCAGAAATTGGGAATAACAGGTGTTTAATAAGCTTAAATTCCAGGATTATGGGTCTTGAACAGCTTTTCCATCAAGAAATCCTCTTTCATTTCCAGCATTTAAAAGTAGGCTAATTTTCATTGTAAGACATGACACAGCTTTAGCGTGAAGCACTGTCTAGCTCATCACCACAGAATGTCAAGTTCAAATCCAAGTGAAAAAAATCAGGAATTTTACCCATACACAGCTTAATTAATATAAAAGCTGTTGAGAATAAAATTAATTTTCATTATTGGCAAACTTGGGCATCCTCCAAGGAAGGAACGAAAATTAAACTTATACAAAATAGGCAGAAGTGTACTGGTTTCATTACAGAGCACAAATCACCATAGAAATAGTTTTACTCTTGATGCGCCTCTCTGTTCTACACGTCTTTGGTATCATGATTCAGTTGTTGGACTGTGAAACAACTTTCCCCCTCCCGTTCATTTACATCCCTCTTTTCACTTATAAAATACTACTTATCTTTTCGCATGGCCTATCTGAAGTGTTTGTGTCCAGCTATTCTGGGACTTACTGTTTGACAAAGGAAATAGCTAAAGAAAATATTTTTGTGAAAAGTACAAAAACACACAACAGAAATCAGACTCTTCACAAAAAATGATTTAATAAAAATCGTATATTTTGGCCATAACCTGTGGAAATAGATTTTGTCTCCATTTTCTGTACTGTACAGGCTAAACGTATTATCACACCTAAATTATTAATTAATAACCATTCACTGAGTAACTTCAGTGTCAATTTTTCTGCGTACTTGCAGACATGTCCAAACTTGTTATTCAATCCATTCCCATGCTGCAGTACTATGAGATCATGATTACCCAATTTTCCTCCCATTTACTTTTAGTTTTATCCTCAGTGAATATTTTTAGGCTAATCAGTATCTGTTAAATCAAAGCAGCAATTCCCTCTCTCATCAGCTCATGTAAGCCTTCCCTTTCCACATTTAGCTGTGCATATCAGAAAAACCACCTATATTTAACAGAAGTTCAGGAATGTTTGCTGACAGGAATGAGGACAGAATACACTGAGAACTGTTCTGTTAATCAAGTAAGTGATAAATACTCCCAAGATTTCACTGAAAGGAGAATTGGTCAGGCAAATTAGACCGGAAGTTTAGGTCATGTAGTATCATGGTACTTCGAGACTTTTAAGTTCAAGTGGAAGAGTATTTTTGATACATTCTTAGCATCATTGCTAAGAATTTTATTTCTCCTATGAATAATAAAACCAAGATCGAAAATATGCTCATTTTTAAAATTTATAGCTTTTGATCCATAAACCCTTGTGAATATTTTAATGAAAAATGGAATATTTTTGTTGAAAAGTCTTTCTGTTTGAAAGCCATTCTAATGGAAATTTATTTGCTGGCCTTTTTTGACTGGCATGCATCGCAGAGAAATTTGAGATAACCCCTGTAAAGATGGAAACTGTCAAAACCCAGGAGTATTTTGTTAATATCAAAAGGAAATCAACCAATTTAATTAATTGCTGCAGCCAAGTGAAGTCAAACACTGTCCAAAACCAACGTAACTTGTGAAAAGCCATTTGCACAGATGGATTGCCATGCAAGGCTGAATCAGAAGGGTGCATTGGCAGACAGTCAGCTGAGGTAGCCCCTGTGCTGCAGGCAAATAAAATTGGTACAGCTGGCAGCCAGACAGGTCTGGGAATTCGTTAACAAAATTCCAACTTTGTTCTCTCAAAAACTACATTGCTCACCATCTGGGAGAGCATATGAAGGAGGGCTCTCAGCAAAGCATGCCGAGACCATGTCCACCTCTCCCTACCTGAACAAAATTTAGTTCTTACTTATCTGAGGTGTCTACCTACTTCTGTCAGGGCACTCTAAGCTAGACTGTAATTACAGAACTACTGTTGCTAGTACTATGTTCAAATAACACCTGAAGTTCACAGATACTCAGATTTTAAGGATCATAGAATCATTAAGATTG
>Ga0181612_150704_pt1 | contig 12364 bp, 5 predicted proteins | sample HoacroProtozoa21_FD_119630 | JGI IMG/M metagenome (GOLD analysis project Ga0181612, IMG submission 119630) | Hoatzin crop microbial communities from Cojedes, Venezuel. Combined Assembly of Gp0051906, Gp0051904, Gp0051908 | reverse complement strand
GCCTGCCCGCACCCGGGGCTGGAGGTACTGAGCTTGTAACCTTTTTCGGGGAAAAAAGTTCTGATTTTTGGAGTGGGATGTTCAGGCAATATGTGAGAGCAAAATACAAGTAAATGGGCTGTAAGAGGCGATAATAAAGCTGATTGTCTTGCCACAGAGGAGGAGAGATGCTGGGTACTGCAGTCTCATTAACAAGCGCGATGCATAGCTCGGAAGTTAGTTGATTCAGAGAACTGCTGGAAAGAAAATGATCGGCTGTCTAGAAAAAAAAAAAGTCCCTTTCTTCTTCCCCTTCTATCTGCTTACCTTCATCTGAAAAAGAAAAAAGAAGTCTCTTGGATGTGAAGAAAGCTTCCATAAAGGTAGTTCTTCAGGCTCCAGCGTGGGTTTCCGATCTGAAAGCCAAACCTAAGCCGGCGGCTGTTTGGCAGAAAGAGGAGGTACAAAGCAGTAGGTTTGCTTTTAGTTTAGGGAGTCTCTCAGGCCAGTCGGGTGGCCAGCAATGCTAAATTTGATCTGTCAGTCTTTGGATAGGATTCTTTCAGGAATTCTGTCAACAATCGATTTAGCATTCAAAAATGCAGACAGAAAATGAAGAGAGTGCAAGCAGGAAGCCTGAGTGATGCTAGGTTGGGATGAATGACAGGGGGATGAGAAGCTGATCGCCAGGGAGGACTGAGACCAGCTTTGTGATACATCCTCGTGAGCTCCCAGCACCCGTCTGTTTCTGTAAAATCTGATTGAGATTGTACTGGTCACTGCTGGCAGAAACTTACTGCAGGGTGATGTCCTGGCTATCTGGGAATTTAATTTTCATAAAAAGAAACCTCAGTTCATGGGAGATTAATGATTTCAATGAAACTTGCATCTGATTTATCGGGACTATGTGAGTGTCTCAAGGCCGTTTAAAAAGGCAGTTTTGAAAGCATTGGTGTTGCTCCTTGAACCTGCAAACACATGGCTACCATTTCGCTTTTTGACCCTTGGTTATTTCGGGATAGGCTTGAATAACTGCTGCGTGGTCCTGCAGAGTCAGTTCTGACATGCCAAAACCAATACTAAAGCAGTTTGTGCACGACTGACAAAAAGACCCACCAGGCCTGAACACAGCACACCTCAAACTTACTTTGTTCAGAAATACAGTGGTTTTGTACTGAAAAACTCTCAGCACTGGGTAGTGCCTCTGGCTCTCAGGAGCTGGATTTTGTTGAAGATGTTCTGGTTTCTGAATAGTCCAAGGCCAGGCTGACAGTTTGGATGGGTGTTACGTATATGCACAGATAGGTACTTGTCTGGCTCATTATTTTTGTCATTTTATCTCTCCCAAACCTTCAGTGGACTTCTGCTATTAGGAAAATGTATCTCGTAGGCTTCTTTCCCATTAAATGGAGGAAGCATTTCTTGGCAGCTGCCTTTTCTCCTGATACTAGCAGAAAACCGGCAGCTTGTTCCCATAAACAGCATAGCTCCCATCAGAGAAATCTGATTTGCTCCCTCACCAACATCCACTTGTGAAGATCTGTCGTCAATCAGCTCAGCTGCCGACCGTGCCCTGCTTTTGCACGTGGCAGTGAGTGCTGTCTGACGGGATGGGGTCCACTGACCTTCCTGCCTGTCTTTCTGTTGCCTCCCTGCTTGCTCATGTAAGGAAGGACGATCTGACAGCCCTTCTGAATGAATACAGCCTTCTGGAATAGCAGTTCTCTAGTCTCTGTGCAAAGCTGCCCTCGTTTCCAGGAGATTTTTAAAGTTTGGGTGCCGTACGTAAAAACTGCCACCAAGTGGGTGCCCCACTCCAGACTGGATGCACTGGTAAGCATTATAGTTTAGAGGTGGCTACCGGGAAGTTATGGATTATCCTCACTAATAACCAGCGTAGAGAGGCCTAGAAGCAATTTGTTGCTTAGGTATGATGCAGGAAACCCTAGAAGCCCACGTTGCCAATTCGAGTTCTGCCGAAGCGGTCTTTCCCATGGGAAATTAAATTAAATCCTAAGCTCATATCGCTGAGCATTTTTATCAGTTCAAGATTTTGTTAAAAGAATAATTCACTGATTTATGGGTATGTCTGCATGGCTCAACACAGCACTAATATTGGTCTGTATCCTCCAGCTAGCACCAAACTTGTGCAGTCTGGGAAACAAAAGCTCTGGAGCCACCAGCAGCTGAACTGAGAGGCAGGACTGGGAACCCAGAAGCGACACCGCATGAAAGCAAGTGCGCTGCTTCCAGTCTCAGAGCGGCTCTGACCAGCGATAACCTGGGAATCTCTCCACACTGCTCCAGTGTGTAGTATAGCAAGCACACTGTGGGAAAAGAATGACGTGGTAAAGGGCCAGTGAGGCAGAGAGGTTGCTGCAAAAGCCTTGGGAAATCGGGTGAAGCTTCACCTCGATTCCTGGGAGAAGAAAACACGATGGATATTCTGGCAAGGAAGCTTGGCAACAGTGCACACAAGTGGTTGGTGTATCAGGAGGCCATCCAAGAAGAGAGTGGAGTAAATAATAAACTGAGAGAAAACAGTTTTTTTGAGAAATCTGTATAGGTGGACAAAGAGAAAGGTTGAATGTCAGAAAAATTGCCAAATAAGAAAAACTTGGACATAGAATAGGGTGAGAAAGGTTGCCAGATTTTGAGTCAACATTGTATCACAGGGATGGTTCGTGTATTACTGTATCTAGGATTTAAAATTGACTAAGTATGAGTGGAGGAACGATTCCTGTCAGAGAAGCAGCTGTTGATTGTGCTTCTTTGCTGTCAAAATATGGAAAAATGCTGAATGAACGTTCAACTGATTGCTCAGTGAAAATAAAATTCTAGACAACTGCCAGATTTGGCTGGGTGCCCCAAGTGAATATCCAGATATAGGATACACAGCACTAAACATGTTCATTTTCAGATAACAGATTTGTGTGAAGCATCCTCTGCAATGGCTTTAATCATAAGAAAACATAGAAACTAATTACATCTTGAGAACATTTTGATAACTGTGTGTTGAAAACAGTGAATGAAAAGATACTTTTCTGTACTGCAAGGGACTGCAAAGTTCTCATTAGAATATAGAATTACAAAATCATAATTAAACCAGTGTGCTACTAAAATAAAAAGCATTACAATTGCAATGCTATTGTTTACTTTAGAGAATTTGATCAGTACGATCTAAAATTAGCTTTTAAACTTTATTACAGAATAAATGGGTGCAATGTGTATTTGTAGGATTCACAGAAGATTGGTTAAAAGTTACTTTGTAACAACTGTGATTGTTTCCTCTTGTATGACAGAGAATGGGAGTTTTTTTGTCATTTGGGGATTGCAAAGCAAAAGGGGCAAAGAATCACGAATCACATATAGAAAACAGACCAGTGATATAAAAATATGGCTACAGAGTTTAAAGGGTCACCCTCCACTTGTCAGCATAGGCTCTCTAAAGGCTGCTCAAAATGGGGAACTCAGTGCTGTAGCTACCCTCAGCTTGCATGCTGTTAGGCTGATGCAAAAATAAGGAACTTGCTTTTTTAACACACGATGTGCTGACAGTGATATAGGGAACCCTTCAGACCAGTGCTATAGTCAGTGGTTTCAGAGGAGGACGCAGGAATTATTTAGGTTTAGATGCACTGACTTTAAATAAGGGACCTTTAGGAGGTGTCAAAGCAGTGAGATACAGGATTAAATGAATGGACACAGGTTAGGTGTTGGACATGTGCAAATAAAGACGGGAGCAGAATTAATGCAAGGAGATCAATTAATAAGAAGTTGAAGTTGTAGAGGGAGAGGGGGAGGAAATGATCCAGAAGTGGAAGTACATTCAAAAGGGAAAAGGGAAGGAGAGAAACCACTAGAAGACAGCAATGGGAGGCTTGCAGAGAAGTAAAATTTTAAATACAGCAGGTTAATTATCCCTCAAAAGCAGGAGAAACAAGGATATGGAAGAAATATAACCCATAGGATGTTGGAACAAAATGCCTATGGTCAGTTAGAAATGCTGGGGAAGACATGTTCTGCAGAGAAATCTGCATTTGGTTTTGCTTTTCTTTACAAGCGTCAGCGGCACAGCTTATGTTATATTGGTGTTCATCAAATGAAAACCAATGAGGGAAAGAGATGTAAAAAAAAAATTCGGACTCTCTTAGCTAGGACTCATGAAAGTAATCTACTTGAAGATTTGCTTTAAAAACTGTAGTGCCAAGAGAGGCTACAGAGAATATATTTGTATTAACTGTCATTGCTATTTAGCAAGTTACGATGTATCAGACCTAAATATCTCAATGCAGTAATACTTCATAATGATATCGGCATGTGACAATTTCGTTTCTCATCCTTTTTGGGAAGGCAGCAATGAGAACTAATTGCACCTTCTAGAGTGCAACAGCAGTACTTTGGGAGCAAGTTCTCTCAGACAGCGACGAGCCCCCGAGTGCCCCATTTGCAGGGTATGGGTAGGCTCTTCCACGGAGTCTTTGCAAACACTTTTCTCCTGGTCATTCCCTGGCCCTGTCGTGGGAGGGACGTGGCTCTCCTGTCTCTGGCCCCAGCTGCACCCACACTGAAATTTCACCCTCCTGGGGCCGGGTCCTGCCGACGCCGAGCTGTGTGGGAAGAGCTCTCACCCATGGCCAGGTCACGTGTCAAACGATTTCTGCCTCGGAGCCTGCTGACTCAGCTGGTGGAAGGATGCTCCATAGCCTAGCAGGTCCCACCTAAATACTAAGTATTTCCTCATACTCAAATTGCATTTTGCTTTGTCTTAGGTTGCACTTCGCATTAACAGTTCTCTTCTTCCTGTCTGCAGTGAGTACTACAGATACTGATGTTCCCACCACAAGTCATGGTTTATTATGCTGACCTGTGCCAGATTTGGACTACCAGCTCTTCCCATAAGGTAACTTCACTCAATAACTGGTGGTCTCTGAATTCTTTCCGATCTTCTGTAGTATTCATATGGAGGAGAACACAGTATTCAAGTTAGAACCCCGCTGGTACCAGATAGAGAGAGACCACTGTATGTACTGAGGGGACAGTCTGTGTATACAAGTCAAAGACCCCACAATTTTTTAATTTATGTTTCGGCAATACCAAATAAGCTCTCCACAAACAACTTTCTATCCATTAAGAACTCCACCATGTTTTGGAGTGTTTTCTCACTTGTTGTATTTGCTTGCGTTTTTCTGAGCCCAGTGTTAGTTCATTTTTGCCAGTCATGTATCTAGTTTCTCAGGAGCTAGTCTTTGTACTGATTGCTTTTGTTAATTTGGCTATAATTTCTAATATTCTTTAATGTATTGTTTGATTTTGCTTCTGAAATACCAACAAAAATCATTAATTAAGACCAAACCTGAAAACAACAGTTAAAACATTTAACTAGATGCTTTTCCCCAACTTCCTATGTTGCTATTTATCATTGTCTTTTGTGTACAGTATCTTTCCCAAACCTCTGTCTGATTAGGTAGTAGAAGATTTACTGTTATTCTTTTTAAAATGAGTATATGCTTCTGAGAGCTGGGGAGCCCAGCAATACAATAAATCCATATGGATTTATTCTACAGCATGTGATTGATGGTTGAAATGAGCTCTCAGCTCTCATAATAAGCTTGAAAAGAGAAGAGAGAGAGAGGCATGGTGTAACAAGCATGAAGAAAACAGAAGAAAAACCTTTTCAGGACTCCACCGTGTGTTGCTCAGTCCTTTGCTCTGTGTTTGTCAAGGATTTACACAGTCATGTACGCCCTGAGGCCAGGGCTGAAAGAGCAGGAGTCCTGTACTGGTTTGTTACAGGGCTGGTACCAGAGATCTCCAGCACTGTAATTGCAATCAAAAAAAAAGAAGAGACTTTATTGAGATTTGAAGGTGAAGTAAAGCATAGGCCTCAGTTAATTACGTGAAAAATGCAGCGCTTTGTGGAAATGTGTTAAGAGCTTCGTGTACGTTTTTGGTGTCTAACTTCTTTCCGTCAACACTAAAGTTTCTAAAGCATGGGAGTAGAAAGATAGTTTGTAGATAATCTCAAATCTATGATATTGTTGATTTTAGAACGTGTTAATATGCGGTTTTATATACAAACAGCTGTGAATTGTTTTTTTATTTAAATAGTCTTATTTTGTAGAAGTAAGAATATGGAGTTCATGAAGACATCCTGGTGGTCTTTCATTGATTTTTTGCAAAGCAACTGTCAAGTTTAGAACCTCAACTGTTAAGAAAAATGCATCCTTGCAGAATTTAAATTGCATCACACAATTTCAGGACTGTCAGGTCACTTATTTAAATCTACCATGGCTGTACCTATATTTTGGATTAAAAAATCATGTATTGAGAGAGAAACAATTGCTTAAGTAGGAACTTCTGAAATGCTGGGGTTTTAAGATCCCAATGATCACAGCAATTTGAAAGTAATGAAAATGGAAATGCCATCATGAAACAACTAAGTCAAAAGAGACACATTTCTTTTTTCTAATATCAGGCAAGCATTTCAACAGACTCGGTGGAAATAAAGAGCTTTTGCAATAAGATATTGTCTTTTTCAGGGTTGGAGAAAAGTGAGTATAAAGTTTGGGAAAAAAGATGATGCTGTGTCGGAATGGGCCACCTTGTGTCTCCAACAGAAGAACATTTATTAATTTTTCTCTTCAGCTACCTCACATATGAACTCGTTCAGGTATCTGCTGAAGTTGAAAGCTGTAAGACTTATTTTATGAAGAAGGATGAGCAAGAACATCACAAATTCTACTCACAACCGAAAGTCATACAAATACTGCTGCTTACAAACATGAAAGAAAAAAATGTTTTGCAGGTTAATTTCAAACTTACGCTACTGTATTGCGTCAGACAGTTCTGACACAAAATTAATTTTGCAGCTAACTAATAAAATGGAGGACAGGCCCGTGTCCTTTACCATGTCTGCTACAAAATATCTTTTTTTTTTCTCATTACTTTATTGTCTCACATTATCTGTGATTTTAAATGCCACATTTCCCAGAAATATGAATATAAACACGCAGTCTTAGGTAGTGTCAATTCTCAGTAAACCAAATGTCTCCACAATTAGACTTATTAAAATAGACTGGAAAGCATGAACCCCTAAAGCTGAGAAAGCTATGAAGCAAATGAAACTCATCCATCATTTCAGTTTTTTAAACTGACAAATCTTTTGGATGTTTGAAGTGGTACTATGGAAAAAATAATATATTTTTGCATGTAAGCAAAATAGGTCTAGGCAAGATTATGGCTTTTACTGTTGTCTAGACAAGACATTAAGAGTAGTTGGTTTTCTGCCACTTTGTGGTTGCCCAGACATTGGGTCTAAGCATCTCTTTATATTTTCGTCATAGCAGGTGAAGTTGAAATGGGCAGTACCTTGGCTCTCCCCATCCAGAACACTAGAGCCAGAAGCAGGTGTCTGTCTTCACTGCTGGTACAGGTCCAACGCAGGCTGCCATCAACCTCTCAGAGAACGTGTAGGAGATAAATAAACTAGAAGGGTTTCTGCAAATTAAAGAACCTCAAGGTAAGATGCGTATTACACACACAGCGTGCCGCATCCAGGTGTTTCCAGATGTCTTCATTTCTTTGCAGACATCATGCAGTTAGTCTTCTGCATAGTATAGTCTGCATTAACAAATCTTTTTCCAAATGCCTGCAAAGCTACCCTACCATTGTGTACACAAGCCAGACACCAAAAAAGCTTATCCTACCACTGCTTAATCAAATTAACTATTGCTAAAATCAGATCAAAATGGTCTTTTTTCACAAGTTGTTGTACATCCATCCTGTGCACTGGTATAGGGACCCAGAAATAATACTGTGCAACTACTTAGCTGGAAAATGACCCCAAGATACAACTACGGACCAAAGGGAGGAAGAAAACATAGTTTTAATTCTTCAGAGTGCAACATTGGATTGTCCAGTATTAGGTCTACACACTTAGGGGCTTATAATGCTGTCAAGGCAACTAGACTTGAGTGCAAGAGTTAGGTAAAGAGGATGCAAAGTACTAGAAGATCAATAATTGTGGTATACAGATATAGCTGTCGTGCTTACTGACGTATGGTGCAGCCATCATTGATGGGACTAGTTCGCTGGGGTGTGCGCTGAGCTAACACCGGTGTGTTACCCTCAGGACTGCTGCTGGTAGATACATACGCCTTCAGAAACCCAGTGTAGCCTCAGCAACCTGAACCAGACCACAGGCTCGACAGCGTGGGGAGCAGTGAGCCTCCTTTAATGGAGAGTACTTGTTCAAAACTGGGATGTCTGCAAAGGTATGTCCCAACCTTTCCTTCCGTGCAGCCCCCCGTGAAGGCTGATCAGGTCACTCTCCATTCACCTCTTCCTCAGTTTAGACAAGGAAAACTGTAAGTGAGCTTCAGAGAGAAGAGAAAGGGAAAATGATCATCACCATGGGGTATGATAGGCTCACCTATCTTTTTTTTTCTACAAAGAATGTGGAATTTGTGGGTGGGTTTTGTCCTAAAATCCCTTGGAGCTGCAGCAATGTTCAGAGGATGTTTCCCCGCCGCTACAGACCGGCTCCGCTCAGCCTTTATTCCTTGCTCATGCTATTATTCTGCTTACAGAGGTGATGGGAAGAACCTCCCTGCAAACTGGCAGCAGGCAGTGGTTGAATGCAATAGTATCTTTTAATGGAAAGCATTAATGCGAAAATAAAAAGCTTCATGGAGCATACCCCGTCAAAGCACGACTTACTGTAACAGTCGTTAGAGGCATTTCCATACTTGAGGTATTAAGACATTATCCCCTGACTGCTGCTCTTACTCATCCTGTTCCCAGAGGTTAATAAAATATAGCTCTTGGATCATCAAAAATTCCAATGCATTTCTGAGTTTCTTTGATACAGAAAGTGCCTCACAATCCCTGCAACTCAATATCTAGCTATATGGCAAGACATAGGAAGGTTTTGCCTGCAGGGTGGATGGCTTCCTTTCTTCAGTAGGATCTTCACTCCATGCCGGTATCTGAACAGCACAGTATTTATGAAGTTGCGGCACATTGAAAAGGACTTAAAGCAGTTACTTACTGTTCTTCCTGCTGAGATCTAGCCTCTATCCTTATGCTAATTTATATTTTGGAGAAATAATTCACAGATAATTAATAATTAACTTTCCAGTTGCTTTCCTGGGGAAAACAGTTCTATTACAAAGTTTCACAATATGCAGAAAAGTACTGTCTTGGAGACTCAGCTAGCACAATGAATATTTTTTTATATGAAAGTCATTGCTTCTCGCTTATGGCTGTGTACTGTGAGCAGGGAATTACGTTATACCCTTCTGAACTGTATTTTCCTCTGTCAGGTTCATGTGCAACAGGATCAGTTCCTTCAACGTTAGTGACAGGCTTCAAAGAATGAGGTTAAAATGATGGAAACCAGAATGCGACAAAGTTATGTGCAATGTTTTCATAATTTTTCATCACAGTTGGACAGCTGTTTCACTCACATTGAACGCCTGCAAAAATGCTGGATTTAAATACAAGCCACGTGCACCAGTGAACCAGAATCTTATTGACCAAGTTTCAACACGTTACTGATAAACCTGAGAATTTAAATGCACACAGGTTTACCTTATCGTCTTTGCTGCGAGAGACCATGCACCTTTGACAGCCTTAAGTATCTGGTGGCTGCAAAGCTGTTCCTTTGTTCGCAAAGATATTGTGAAGAGGAAAACATTCCCAGCAGCCAAACAAAAAAAGCAAACAGCCCCTTTTGTTGTCAGTCAGCCAGGATCACATTCCACCACCGTGTTCCGACCGACGTTCTGCTGCCACTGGTCCCGCTGGCACATGTCAGGACAAGGCATATGCAATCAAGGCAGCAGATGGTTCTTTGAGTCACCTAAAACCAGGGTTGGCATGGACACATCATTTATGATGCTGCTAAGAGAGAACAAAATATTTGCATGCACGTAATAACAGATCTCTGGATAATAAAGGCATCCTGTATCCCGTTAATCCATTCACACGGAACAGTAGCCCCCAAGTTCCTGAATAATGTTTTTTCCATCAATGTGCTTGCTTGTTTCATATCTGGTGATACAGATGCATTCGGTCCATAACCCATCCATTTAAACCCAATTAAAGGCAACAGTTTGGGGAGTATTTCAGATTTTGACTATGCTTGTGGACGGCGCAGCACGAGCTGCCTTGAAAACATCTGTGACTGCTGGGCCAGCGGCAGAATTGCCAACACTCAGTTCACAGCCAATTCATTTCTTTCTGTTTTGCCAGGCTCCACAGAGTGAAAGCAACACATTTCAGAGCAGTGCTTGGCACAATGGTTAAACACCCCGAAAGTTCCAGGACTGCAGAAATTTCAGGACCCCACTACGGCTTATATCCCATGTTTATTGTGGTATTTCTAAAAGAAAGGAGTGAAAGGGAGAAGAATAGAGACCTTCAGTGTGCTTTCCATGCCACATATGCTTGAGTTGTTCCAGGAAATGTTTTCTAGATTTAGACCATTTCCCTGTTTTAACGCTTGTGATATGTTAGCTGAGAGCACTCCGCAAGTGTTAATCCAGAGCAAGGCAATGAATGATGATACCACAGATTAGAGAACATGCACTCTCTTAGCTGAATTGTCTGTTACAGCCAAATGCAGATACAGAGTGCTGATATCGATCACTGCACTTACATTAATGATGTGATCCTTCTGCAGTGGATCAGGCCACCACGCCTTAAATAATCTGCGATTAGTACTAAATGACTCTTATGCATTTTCAGTTAAACTCTGAGGGTGGAGCCAGTTGTCAGAACCTGAGTCAGATTCAGCACAAGAATGTCTTTGGAGGAAGAGAGGGAGGGAGGAAGGGAGGAAAGGAAGGGGAGAAGGTTTTCAGTTACCTTTTCTTCAGAGCTGATGTTCCCTTTACTGCTACTGTGTAAGATCCTCTTCACTTTGGAGTGAGGTGGCCAAGAGCACAAGGTTTACAAAAGAAAGGAGAACACAGACCCAAATGTATATGGCCAGTGATCATTCAGGGAGCAGCTATTTTGTTCTTCTGTAAGGCATTTCTTTTCTTCTGCCTCTGCTTCCTGCTGAATTCATCTTTCGGTGTCTTCTCCTGTGAGTGGACTGAATGCTATGGTTTTTTCTATGCCTGTGAAAAATTTGCTTGATGGATCCTATGCCTCTCGACCTCTTTGTTGGTGGTTACATATGGAAATAGGAGGGGAAGCCGAAAACCCTTGTTTACCTCCGGGAATACATGTTCCTGAAATTACCAATAGTGAGCTTTTAAAAAAGTTGAAGTTTTAACAAAATAAACTGCTGTGTGCCTCATTAACCATTTGAGCCTTTAGGAATCACTGCTTCCAGCTTACATCTGTAATGCAAAAACCACAAACATGATGTACTGCAAGTAAAAGGTGAGATTTTGATGATTTCATGAGCAAGAACACCGGGTGGGATAGGACAAAAAGATCAGAAAAGGTACCACAAAAGCCCTGTGAGAGTGAGCAACGGCTGTAGTGCCAGCTATAGCACCTCGGCATTTCATTTAGCGAAATAAATCCACAACTACCAGTTACTTAATTCTTCATCTCTGACGCCATGTCATCATGTGTGAATGTACATGCACATCTGCAGCATGCAGCAAATATTTCAGTGGCCTTTTAAAAAAATCTGGCCTTTGACTGTAGAAGGCTCAAGATTTAATTCTTAGTGGAAAAAGGGAAGAAGACCGTGCTTTATGTAAAATTACGTAATCCAAATATTCCTGAAAATATTGCAATGCAAATGTACATAACACGTGAATAACTGCAATTCACAGGATGTCCTGTAAGCCGTAATAGCTTTGTCATCATGCTTGTGGGGTTGCAGCAGTGCCTGAGCAAAGCAGAGGCTCGCAGACGTGTCTGTGGCAGGTCACGTGGGTCCAGGCAGGGGTGGTCTGGTCCGTTCGTGCCCTGGTGTGGGTGTAGGAGCCCAGCCCCACGACTGCAGCCCCTGGGGATGCGGGGCTGAGGCAGCCTCGCCTCTGCTGGGCTACCTTGTTTGGCAGCTCCAAACCATAAATACAAACAATTGGGAATAATAAGCTTTTCCATTAGAAATGACATTTTCCTTTGTGTGCCTGAGGTCCGGCAGTTGTATTTCATCGGGTGGCATTTTCCATCTTTATAGTTTGTTTTTAGCACGTGATAAAGCTCTGCTGAAGGTTTTGTGTTATTTCTGACAGAAGGTTATGTTAAACAGTTATATCAAACATACAGAAATTACTATATCAACCACATTCCTCTTCTCACTTTTTATGGATTATTTTAATTACTGTATTTGTTTTCTTATGGATCATGATGACAGTGTATGTTGAATTACTTCTGCTGTGGAGGTTGGTCTCCATTAACAGGAAAAGAG
>Ga0181612_155233_pt1 | contig 12366 bp, 10 predicted proteins | sample HoacroProtozoa21_FD_119630 | JGI IMG/M metagenome (GOLD analysis project Ga0181612, IMG submission 119630) | Hoatzin crop microbial communities from Cojedes, Venezuel. Combined Assembly of Gp0051906, Gp0051904, Gp0051908 | reverse complement strand
GTCTCGGCATTCCTGCTGAACCGCTCTTCCGATCTAAATTACAATGTATGTAAAAAGGACTGACTTTAGCAAGAAGCAGCTCACAAAAGGTGAAGCAGTTTGGGCTAGATTGATAATCAGGATGAAAGGCAACGGCATTTGAAGGATATTGACCCAAGCAACCATGTAACTCCACCAAGACTGAGAGTCTTGGGCAAGGCTAATGAGCAATCTTCCATTGGAAGACAGAGAAAAGATGGGATAGGCAAAGTGGCTGCTGCCAGAAAATGTGGTGGCATAAACAGGGGAAGCATGCCCAAATACAGAAGAGACAAACTACAGAGAAAACACTCTGAATACCATGATGAAAAAAGTGCACAAATGAGGGAAGAAAGGAACAAAATCACAGAAGCAAGCAGGCATCCAGGAGGTGAGTACTTGCACATACACAAGCTCAGTGCAGCACAGAACGGCAAAGGAAACCACCAACCACAAAACACACAAATGAATAGAAGATGTCTGTAAAGCTTGGTGGAGTACCAGATGCAAGAGAAGGGCTGAAGCCATGAATAAACTAGCAGCCAGAAGCCAAACAGGCACTGCAACATGACTCCGTGTTTTAAGTTGCAAAGATGCCCTGAGCCTTTTACAAGGGAAGAAAGTGAAATTGCAGCAAAACAAAGTAAATTAAAATCATATGATGTCACGTTCACAAAATCAGAAACATAGTGTAACTTAAAAGTAGTGTAACAGGGAAAGGGGAAGGCTGGGATTTCAGGTAGAGAACAAAGAAGCCTCTACTTTTATTAAAATATATGACCCTAACAACCCCAAAGCCAAAAGAAATGTTCCTTTCATAGACAAATGGCAAACTGAAGGTGTAGCAGGAGGAACTAAATCTTCTGTTCCATCAAGGCAGCCAGAAGGTTAGTAAATTACCATTATGCTATTTTTTTTGATGGACCACGATGTCTTCCAGACTTGTTACATGTGGTAATAGATAAAATAGTTTGGCTATTCTAGGAGCTGAATCGCAGAAAATCAATTCCATTACAAGAGCAAAACAACTAACAATGGGAGCTGCAAAGAGAATGGAAAAGGAGATCATATTGTCATAGAGGCCAAGAGCTGGATGATTAGCATGGTACTTGCTTAGAAACCAGACAAGCTATTTGCCAGAGACCCTTAGTGCTTCAAACAAAGTGCTAAAAAGATCTCAACATCAAAGGCCCGCAAAAGGAGAAATATAAACTGACTTGATATCAGTAAAACATGTTTGCCACCAGTGCCAAAAATGGATATTAATAAATGTCATCAGAGCTACTTCACCATATTTGGGATGTCATCACATTGATAGAAATGGCAAAGAGCGACACTTAGGGTAAAAACTTTCAGTGTTAGCAGAAAAATGTACAAACAAGATTCTTAGGGAGTCGCATCATAGTGGATGATGTTCTGGTGGCACAGATACAATGACATCTTGGGGAAGGCTGCTGCAAATCATGGCAGAAATCTGCACTGTCTTCTGGGACCACCCAGGGATGCTAGACTGCAGTTGGAAGTGGTGTCACATGCAGGAGTCCACTGACCATGCAAGGTCTATGATCTGGCCTCGGGAAGGTAGAGGTAATAAAACACACATCCACACTAAAGGGATTCAGTCAGTTTACAGACTATTGGCATTGGTGAACTAGCTACACTTTTTTCCCCCAGAACCTTTAGGTGTAAGTAAATTTTCATTATTTCTGTTACACAAATGTGGTATATGGTTAACTCAATGTGGCATTGCTATCCCACACCTCAGAGACTGCCTACCCATCCCAAAATACTGGACTGTGTACAGAAAGATGTTACAGAGGTTGCAGAAGTGGCAGTAGGTGGCTTCTGTGTTGAAGGCCACACTGAAACATGGGCTTGCAGGACTGTGTACATGTGAAAAGTACGTGATAAATACATCCAGAGTGTCCAAGCATGGGAAACCTTCAAAGAGAAGGTGAGGAGACCATGAATGACTAGATAGCTTTTTAAAAAGCCTTTACTATCAGCTTCTGGAAGCTTTAATCCCGTGCTACTGATATTGCAGAGCTGGCATTTAAATATACTCTTTAGGACACTGTGATGTACCTAGCTGGCTTCTTTTCCAATGGGATATTGTAACATGAAGCACGGGAGTTCACCAGAAATATGACATCATCAACTTCAAAGAAATACAGGCAACTGAATGACACAGAAAACATTAATCAAGGTAGTTATGAGGCAATTTCAAGACAGAGGTTAAAAAGAGTCTGCAAACAAGCCATATAAACCAACAAACAGCCAGTATTCAAGCCAATCGTCCTGTTGGGAGGGAGAACAATCAAGTAAGGAATGACCTGCCTCCAAAGACTGGTGAGATGGGATGAATGGACCATGACAACATTGTATGTAAAAGCAGCCATATAGCAGCAAAAGTTTTGTCCAGGACACATCTGAGCCAATCCAGAATAAAAGCTGGGAAAGCACAGGTGCCATAGCCAGCTGACCATAAAACCCTGGGGTCACTTCTGATAAGTGTGGGAAAATTCAAAGGCAATTAAAATAAACCACTTCCCTAAGACACCTGGCAGCACTGCAGGCGTGGAATTTTTCATTGCAATTGCCGAGTGCATTTCCAGTAAAAACTGCTACTCAGACTCCTAGGGACCAGAGATGTGAACAACATAATCACAGCAACTGACCTGGACAAAGCAAGGAAGGTGTGGTGGGCCTGCAATCTCATGGTGTGGTTCCACAGGGGAAATCCGGGTTACACCAAGCCTCATTCCAGTTACCTGTGCCTGGGAGGTCAATTGTAGCAGATCACCACTAGCGGGAGAGGGCTAGAAATGTTTTTTCATGTCCAGCAGAAAGTTCTGTGATCACCACAATTTGTGACTTCTGCAGAAAAATGTACTGAAGGCATTTGATGTTGATTGTGAAAACCACAGGAGAAAAACACACATGTAAAAGAGGGAATTTGTAGTCCAAAGATGGGGCTCCCATTCTTGACTGTGGTGTATTCAGGGTTGAAGTTCTTTACTCAACAGCGAGAAGGATTCTTTGTTGAGTCTTCTGTATCTCAGGAGAACATCTGTAACTAGAAACATATCCAGTGCTGAGATCACCTGGATTTTCTCATGAGTTTCTTTCCCTTAATTCTCCATGTTTCTGTTCTTTTCTGGGGGGAACAAGGGGAAGAAACAATTATTTTTGCTAAGGATAGGCTGCAGAAAATGAATGGGAGCAGTGTCCAGAGGGGAGTGGCAGGTCATGTGATATTCCCTCAGGCATTCTTTCACTCTTGACTACTTCAGCTTGGGGGGTATCCTGACTTAGATGTGCCTCTGCCTATCTGTGTTTTCTGGGTACTTGTCCAGTGTCCCCTTGAGCCGCTGTTAACCTTCAGTGATTACTGCTTTGTCACACTCTTGTTTTACGCTTGTACACTGAGCAGAGCCAGCTGCCTTAAGCTTTTGCTTGATTCTTCAATGCAGAGAGATATAAAACAGCCTTTTCACTAAAGAAAATCCTTGAAGTGGCACAAGGCTCATGGTCTGTAGCTACATTAATTTATAGAAAAGCCCTTGTTGAAGACAAGAAAAATAAAACTAGATTTTTCATTTTATCAGATCATAATGCCAGCAGCATAACTTCCGATTTAGATCCTATCTCCACTAAAGATAGCTTTAAATTTTTATGTACTGAATGGAAAGTTACATTCAACGGGATGTATAATTGAATGACATTAATAGCTTCTTCATGAATTTCTTCAGTGCTCCTGGATGTAAGCCTCGCACTGCATTTTTCTGAGAAGTCCTGAATACCAGCTAATGTGGAAGTGTCTCTTTGCACTGACCACCGCTCATCATCTGTAGGCATACGAAGCTCCTTCCTAAATCTGTCTATAGGAAGTTTTAATACCTCCTTTAGTGATAGCCAGAGGGTCTGGGCTGAGCACAGCCGGTTGGCAAGGCACGTGCTTCCCCATGCCACCCATCTGCCACCACTTGTGCCTCTTCTCCCAGGAAAGCCTTGGGTATAAGGTTTGGACCAGAAGGACGACAGGCCTGATGTTAAGGGTTAAAAAGCCAGAACAAGCTGCCATTGCACACAAGTGGTATTGACCTGAGTTCATAACACAGGGATGTTAAAAACTAGATGGGGCAGATTTCTTTTTTTCTCAATCTGTTGGAATCTTTTAGGTTTCACAATTTTTCTGTATCTTATATCACAGCAGAAATTTGATATACTGAAAGCCAAGCCAAATCATCTTCTCCTCTTTCCTTCTGGACCATGTTCTTCAAAGTGTCTTTCGATTTCAAAAGTGTTTTTCCTCTTTCTTCTATTTTTGTCTTTGGGAAGAAGTCATATGTAATCTTTGATCTGCTCTCCCTTTCCCACTGCCATCCAGAAAGCATCCCCTTGGCAGTAAATGCCCACACCTTTGGCTATGCCCTCTCACCGCCTCCCCATGAACAGTGTGGCCAAGCAAGTGTAGTGGTCCTTGGCATTCTCCCTCTAACTGCTACTATAGCACCTACCAAGCATGATTTAGCAAATAGTTAATATTTTTAATTTAAAAATCACTTAAGAGAGATGTCTCAAATGTAAAAAGTATTTTCCAAATATTTCAAGGCACAAAGACCCTCCACTGAATCTATTGTCATAGGCATTAAGTTTGGGTAAAATTCTGTTTTGGTGACTGGCTAGCTGCCCCCCAGGTAACAAGAAGTAAAGTGCCAGCACCTACATTTATAAGAGAGAAGCAGAAGCTGAGCTTTTGCACCCTACAGCACAGCTGACTCTTGAGGGAACTGGCCTCATTTTCCAATACTGGTTACTCTAGTAGGTCCAAACGAGGCTCAGCAACTTTGGAAGTCAAACCTTGTTATTTAGGGACTCAAGCATAGATCCTGGATCGAGCTTCAAATGCCCAATGTTTCCGTAGGACACAGCAAAACATATTATCTACAGACACCTACATGTGAAGCCTTCACCAAGATGGCAATGGAGGTGGCTAGACTACTATTGATTTTCCTCAGATTATGGCTGTCCTAAGTAGGGTTCTGTACTGTTGTAAACTGCTTTTCAGAGCGCCTTTTTTTTCCTGGGATCTGGTATGCCTCTCCTCTATATTTATCTCCTTTGTTCAATTTCTTTGAGTATTTTGCCAGTTGATTTGCTTAAACTTGAATTGACTTCATTTAATTTCTTAATGTTCAGTCTCTACATAAGAAAAAAGGGCAAAAAAATGACTCCTTGTTTTACTTCCATCACAAAAATTGTGAGTATAGTGGTGTCTGTCGTGGGCTTATACCCAGTAAAGCAAGATAATATGTGTCATACAGAATGGGGATTTGAACCAGAGGACCTTTAAGGTCCCTTCCAACCCTTACCATTCTGTGATTCCACGGTTCTATGATTCTATGATACAAAGAGACAGAGCAATTTTATTCAAAAAATATCTGTTAAGCGTAACAGCTCATGACGTATCCTCTCTTTGCTCATTCCTTTAATGCCAGAGGGTATATACACCTGCAATGAATACAAACACCTACTATCAGTAAGGAATCTCATCCGGGTGCAGACTGGTACAATTTAGCTGTGCCCAAATGGCATTCCCTTAATGCATGTCCTTCCTTCTCATTGCTTTTATAGTTATTTTCACCTGAAACAGATTGTAAGGTACCCCTTTTTCCACAGAGATGGGGGATGAGTTGCCTTGATTTTGAAGAGCGCTTTTGCACACTATTACAACTACTGTGTCTTTGTATTGCTATGACATCTACAAGCCTTGGTAAAGGCTCACAGCACTGTTGGTCTTGGACCAGATAAGCATATTATGTCCACAGTACCATACCTTATTTTATGTCTCTTTTAATGACAGGACACAGGAGGCTGGGCCATTCAGTCCAGTTAAGACCGCTATGTTGCGCCTTCTCTTGCCCCAGCAATGGCAGCAGTAGCAGTTGGTTAATATTATTACTGCAGGAGCTGATGGTCTGTTGCGCACTGAGAACTGCAGCCCCAAGCAGGGAACAATTGCAGAGCAGAGGCAGTTCCCCCTTGGGGAGACTGCAGCATAGCAGAAATAGGAGGACTTCGGCAGATGGAAGAGCACAGCAGGAGGGTACTGGCTAAACTGGTGGAGTATTCACACTCACAACAGCACACGGGCAGCCTAATGCTGTCAGGTTGCCCTTGGACAACTGCAAAAACAGCCATGCCTCCTTTACATGCAAACAACCGCAAAACCAGCCATACCTCCACAACTTGCCTTGTGATTCTTCCAGCCGTCACCTGAGTGCACAAAAATCAATCTGCAGGTAGAACAGAAGCAGAAATCTGCTTAAATCCATCCTTACAGACTGAGAGGTTGGAGCAAATGAACATGGCTGCTACCCAGGGATGTGCTGAGCTCCCTGCGGCCCCAGGCACATTGTCACCATGAACCCCACTCGAAAAATGTGCCAGAGAAAATAACGATGGTTCTAAGAAGAATTCTGGACTCCTGAGTGTGCAGCTACCAGGGATGGCCACTGCCCTAGAAAATTCTGTCAGCAACACCAGAAATAGCATTTCAGAAAGGGACCTGATTCATTGACATTTGCTCTGTGAAATCTCACACTGATGCAATTTTGGGTAAATGCACACACGTGCAGTCAACCCGTTTCTACTTCAGGTAAAGAGAATTTATTTATTTCTCATGCCAACAAATCATCAGAAAGAATCTGATTTCTTGTTTATCCCTGCATGGTATGCCCAATCAGCTGATCTGGAAGTAAGGGGCGATTTTTGCAAATCGACATGGATAAGTTTTTAAGCCAGCTCCTTTTCTGCAAGAATCCTAGAAGACTGAAACGGCAACATCAGATAGGCAAAAGGGACGAAAGAAAAATCAAAAAGACAGTAACTGGAGACTCAGTAAAACCCTGACAGACACAAGGTGGCTTTGAGCTGTGTTTCTCCCGCCTTGGCTTAGTGTTGTGGCTTTGCAGACAGCGTGGGAAAGCCCTTAGCCTTGCATCGCTGGCTCTGGCCGAGATCAGACCTTGATGTGAAGAAATCCCTAGAAGAAGCTGTAAAGAGGAGTAATGACAAGGACATGGCAATGGGGTTCCCTTGCCAGACCCGCTGCTGCGGCTGCTCCCAGCAGGGAGACACAGTGCGCGTACCATATATATAACAACATACTGTGTCACTCAAGACAGGGGGTGGGGGAAGACAGCATCACGCTCCTTCAGCACTGCTCCAGCCTCTTCCAGCTCCGCCACTGCCTTCAAGATGGATAGAAAAGTGCCAGAATACCATGTTAAGGTTCTGTGCATCCCTTGTCAGTGACGCACTGTTGTCATTTCAAACACCAGCGTGAGCTCAGGTGTTTGCATGCAAGGCTGCTGGGCTAACTGCAGCAGCGCATGCTCTCATGTCCCAACTCAGTCTTCAGTAGAGTTTTAACTTCTTTGCTGAGAACTATTTATCTACCATTTTTAAACCCCACACGCACAAGGTTTCACCTATTTGAAATCTTTTGAACCATTTCCACCTCCCCGCTTCACTCCGATGTTGAAAGAACACCTAACTCATATGCACTGGTGAACACCAAAGATGGGGACAGAAATGAAAAACAGAGAGGTTAAAGCTAAACAAAATACACTTGGTGGTGTATCTTTTATGCTCTTGCTTAGCTCAGAAAGACCCAGCCGAAATCACCCTGTGATACCCAACTTGTGCTATGTACCATTTAGAAATCAGAACCTAAGGAAGATCTTCGGCTATGTTTTGTCACCAGATAAACCAGCTAAACATTAACCCCGCTTTTTGCAATCCCTAATCAGAGGTTTCCATTCATATGGCTGCTCTGTACTCTGAACCTTGAGTTAATGTACCTCTGTTTTACAGGAAAGCTTTGCTCACGTCGCTTTTGGGCTCTGCAGACTTCACAATGTGACCTCCTGCTCACAGCTCAGGAGGCAACCTGATGCTGCCTCTACTTAGGTCATGTCAGTTACCAAGTTCATGCCAGGTCCAGTGTTTAGCTTGTCAAGCACAACTTGTGGTTGCCGAATGAAGTAGAATTTTACGGACTGAAAGAAAGAACTACGATTTGGAAAGTCACATATTAAATGGACAAAAATATTTCCAAATCCTTGTACAGCAGCGAAGCAAGCCCAAAGCAGATTGCTTGCCTGGGAAAGCAGACCCTGCCAGCAGAGCACCTACAAGCCCTCAGGAGTCTTCTTCCATGAAAATAATCCAGTATTTTGGCATTTCTGGGTAATATAGCAATCTGGTCTATTTTTAAAATGTAAATAAGAGAGAGATATTAGCTCAATGTTGTCATTTATGGGGACTAAGTATTAAAAAGGAAATAGAGATAAGGGGCATAATAGCAGCAGAAGTGTCAGATTTGCACAGTAAAGGCTGAATTTTCACTTTGGTAATTTAGGATTTTTTTGTGATTTCTCAATAGCGCAGAGCTGATGCGGTTAAACTGGTTGCGGGACAGATGCAGGATCCTGGGGTAAAAATGTTCTTGCAGAGCAATTCAGTGTCTCTCTGGTCTGCCATGAAGCTGGGTCAGCAGAATGGGGTGAGGAAGACTGGAGGATCTGAAGAGGAAAAACCTTTCTGGGAATGTTTTGTGGGCACTGCTGGGCCAGCAGCCCCCACACAAAATGGCATTGTTCCCTCTTCCCTTCCCAAATTCTGTAGTTCTGGGACTTGCAGAGCTGCAGCCAGAACTCGGGACAAGTCTTGCTCTCAGTACCCTGGATGCTGGAGGTCTGACCCTCTGTGTTTAAGTGCGCCGCTTCAGACTTAGCCTGTCTCTTCTGTGTCCTAAGAACGAAGTTATGAAATGCTTTTCCTCAGCTCCTCTTAGACATTTTATTTTCCAGACCAGAAATATAACTGGATCACAATTCAGTAAACCATCCATATCCCACAACACTTCATCACATACTTAACTGTAACTTTAGCACTGACCTGAAGGGGATGTGAGCACATACTCAACCTGCTATCCATGCTAAATTATTTTCCTGAGCAAGGACTGGCAAAAGGATCAATCCTGAGCTGAACTGGGGCCTTGCCAGATTTTATTTCTTAAAGCTCAGCTGTTTTTTGCTGTTTAGCTTAAAAAAAACAAAAAAACAACAGCATTGAAAAGAATTTATTTTACAACACAAGAAAAGATCTCTTTTTTTATACTCTGCCATAAGTTATTAACAATTCAAGGGATAAAGGTCACTAAAATAATTTATTTATGGCCAGAAAGCAGAAATGAACATTTTCAGCTCAAAAAGTGAATGTTTTTCAGTCTCATAAAAGGTGAGAACTCAGGATGATAACTGAGATTGCCTCGTAGTCTTATTGCAGACTTCATGGAAAAGCTACCGGGTAAATCAGTTCTTCCTACATGCAGTCTGAGCAAGTAAACCTTTTTAGAGGTCCTCACGGTACTGCAAAGCAGTCTTGTGATCATCAGTACAGGAATTCTATTATTTTTCCAGTTTTACAGCTCCAAGCACGCTCTGATATTAAACGAGTAAGGGACAGTAGCAGAGTACAGGGTCAAATATAGCCCTACATTAAAAAACACAACACTAGTGATGACATTAGCTTTGGATTTGGGCAGAGATAAAGATACCATTTTCAGATTGCGTTGCAGCCATGGCCAGGACGAGCTCTCCACCAGCTCTCCGCAGCCACAGTTCTTGCCTCAGGATCTCAATTTTAGACTCATGCAATGAAGAGCAGTAATGCAGAAGCCCCCCCCCTCTCTCTCCATGTCCTTAATGCGAGCACTACGCCGTTGAGCCACAGCATTTGCTGCCATCCTGGTAACGAGCTGATTGTAAGTGTGTGGACCCCTGCTCCCACTCCAGGTGTGAATCCCTACGGAACAGGCCCGGTCCCGTGGGGTGCTGGAGGGAGCAGAGCCTCAGAGCAGAGCCCATCACTGCCCTGACACCCTGCTCAGCTGCCTTTCCAGCCCTAACATGCCACCCCTGCTGAGGCTTTTCCAAGAGGTACTGAGGTCTGCCAGTGACCCTCCTGCTACGGTTTTACTAAAACTCTCTCTCTCCTGAGCGTTCTTCACTCCCCGACCTCTAGGAAGCCTTCCTACAGCCTGTATTGTCTCACCTAGGTGGATCTGCTTCTCTCTGGGATTTTTCTGTGCTCATTTAAGAGAGTGGGAAAATAATATCCTCCCAAGAAATCATATATAGCTTTGCTTGTAAATCCCCTGTGACTCACCACCCTCATGAGCAGATTTCTTTTACCGTTTTTGATGTAAGATACAATCTAAATTATATTTACATGTGTCCTAGGTTTCTGCTATGCAAAGGATTTCCAACATATTGAAGCAAATCCTGGTAACTGCTTAGGACTAAGCAGTATTATCTGATTTTTTTTTAGTGTCTCAAGAATAGTAATCATACATTACTCTGCAGTAAAGCCATTATATAATGACCCATCTGTGGAAGAAAAATTCCCATGAACCTAGTGGTAAACAGACGACCCATTTTAGATGCCTGTCCCTTCTACATCAAGCGAAAGAGCGTGGCTGTATCGTGCAAAACTGCCTTTCCAGGAAGGCTGCTGAGAAGAGGCAGCCTGTGCATGGAGGCTTGTTTGCTTGAATAACATTTAGTATGGATAGGCTGCATCAGAACAAATATCTGTATCTGTTTAGATTTACCTCTGTGGTCACTGAGGGATATCAGAAGCATACAGCGTCACATGCAATTACAGACTCCATCCCTCTCCATGCGGAAGGAGGCAGCACAGCTTTCATTATACATATTTTATCCAAAGCTAAGGACTGTACACAACTGATCAATAAACTGGAAAGTAAAATATATCTTTTACTCAAATTAATAAAAACTCAAACTGAAGTACGAGCGCAGAGGATCAGATTGTGATGTCCTTATGGGCAGAAAACAGCACTAAATGCGGTTTGGTGGAAGCAAATAGCGGACACAAGGGGGCTAAGGGGTTAGCCAGTGTCAGTAAAGCACTACAGTCAGACAAAATCATGAGAAAAAGAAAGAGAGAAAGACAGACAACAGAAGGGGAGAAGTCTGATGAAGCACTGCCAGGATTGTATGGAACTGGGCGGGTTTTCCTCTGCAGAATAGGGTGAGAAATGTTTCCTTATATTTGGTGCCTTGGTACACTGACCCCCTGTCTCAACAGATTTTCACAGAGACGTCACATTCTGGATGAACCCATCTGAAGCTATATGATATGTTGCTATGCATGTTTTATACAGCTATAAGGTATATGCTAGAGAGTATATGATACGTGTTATCCACTTTACAGTGGCCAGAATAACCAGTAGAAAACCAGCAGTGACCCTTTAGGACTTCCTGTCAGATGAGTAAACCAATAAAAGGTAGTGAATTTCCTCCTGCCATTCCAGCATGTGGAGGAAGGATGCAACTGCTCATGATCGAAGTGGTCCTGCAACTCGTTTTCTTTGCTACTCTCTGAGTTTCCATGGGCAGGTTACCTTACCTCTGACTTGTGCCTCTTGCAAGGCAACTGTTGGTGGTGATGTAAAGAGTTGCACTGTGAGGTGTTCTTTGAGTCGGCCATACTTACAGGTGATGACAAGATTTTGGTTTGTTTGTTTCAGGGGGTATTTTTTGCATTGCAGTTTCCCTGTCTTGGCTTGTGGGTATGATTTATAGCTTGCTATTTTTTTATGCAAGAGCAATTATTCATTTCCTTTCTACATGAAAACTTTCATCTGCTCTTATGTGGCTGCTTTGCTCTTCCGGATTGCTGTTTCAGATTCAAGAGGTCCTAACAATAACAGTTAAAATTGTCAACTGCTGCTCAGCAGTTAGAAGACACGGGACACTAGGGCTAGATGCAAGCTACAGTGCTGATGGGGGAGAACAGCTGAATAAACAATGCTACCGATCCCCTACTTGCTGCTATATGAGCCGGATATATACATGGGGGCAGGGAAGACTGTCTGGGGCATGTCTCCCTGGACGTGTATCTTGCCATGGAGAAGGCTGTAGAGTGATTATTTGCAGGGCTTGATAAGCCTTCATCTGTTTGAGGAGCTATTCTCTTTAACCAAGAGATGTTAAATGCAGGGCCTCCATACACAAACAGTAAATGATACTAATCTCCCCTGTGCTTATTTTACACCAAACAGACTGCCTTCATTTTGTATGTCAAAGACAGACATCCTCCTTTCCCACCCAGCTCGGTATGCACCACCAGCAACTGTCAGCATTGCCCCTGAAGGTGACTGATTCATTGAGAAGTCTTGAAACTGAGTCCCACAAGCTTTCTCCTTTGCCACAAAGCATAAACTCTGATTTATCTTCATGACCATGCACAACT
>Ga0181612_139762_pt1 | contig 12366 bp, 9 predicted proteins | sample HoacroProtozoa21_FD_119630 | JGI IMG/M metagenome (GOLD analysis project Ga0181612, IMG submission 119630) | Hoatzin crop microbial communities from Cojedes, Venezuel. Combined Assembly of Gp0051906, Gp0051904, Gp0051908 | reverse complement strand
CAGCCCTTTCACCAGCTTGGCTGCCCTCCATTCAAGGGACTTCACATGCTTCGTAAATTGTGGGACCCAGAACCACATGCAGTATTCAAAGTGAGGCTGCACCAATGCTGAATATAGTGGGATAATCGCCCTTTTTGATGGGCTGGTTATACTGTGTTCAATGCACCCCAGCATGCAGTTTGCCCTCTTGACTGCCACGGCACAGCAACATAATAAAACTAACAATAAAGGAATAATCAGTCACTTCGAGACAACCTCTCTCCTCAAATTCGTAGCCTTACAGAAGGAGAGGGCAAGAAGTAGCGTCAATGGCATAAGGATAATGAGAGTCTATTGACCATTTAAATTCTTGCATCAACATTATGCTATTTGGCTTTTTCTTTCCTTTAAGGAGGTGTATCTCAGCAGCTTCTGTAGAATAGTTTGGCTGTATTCATGTAACAAGGAACAGGCAATACTTCAAACAAAAAGACTTATAATAAGGAACTTCATGGATCTGTTTATTCTAGGACATAATGCTATGCATTGATAAACAGTATGGCAGGTAATGCTCTGGGGCACCAGGAATCTGTTGTCTGTACTAGTAAGCTGTTAGCATGGTCTCATGTTTGATTGTGGTGATTCCCAAAGGTGTTTTGGATGAGGACACTGTTCTCTAGAATGAATATTTTACCCGTGTCTCCAAAGCCATTCTGTTTTGGCTGACCTTGGTGTCAGAGAAAAAAATCTGTCTGTCTAATATACTAACATAGGCATAGACTAAGAGTTGGCAAAACACCAAGTTCCAGCCCATTTTCTTGATATTACCTATATGACAAAAAAGACGATCCCATGCTAAGTGATAAAATACTTCATGGAATTTGATAAAGCCGGCAAACTTAAAAACATCAACAAGAAGCTTCTTTTCCTCCACGAAAAAAATCTAGTAGAGTTTCACTGTAGAACTTCTTTGTTAAATCCCTAATTTTTTACAATGGCTGGTTTCATTAGGTTTGACCCACAAAAAGTTATTGCATTAACTTGCATTTACAATATGGAGGAAAACAAGAAAAGAGATCATGTTTATTGTTAGTATAAGACTCAGTTGCAAAAGAATAAATGTTATTCGGCACTCTTGGAGTGTTGGAAATGGACTGAACAACAGGACCTGTGGTATCATCTTGTAGAAAAGATCTGAAGGTTGTTTTTAATATAATTTTCATTTCAAATCAGCTTAATTATAGAGTCATCAATATGGTTCATTAAATACCTATAACATTCCTGACGACAATAAATTTGGTATGCAGTATTTCATTGGCTTACCTCCATTTGTGAAACATTACATTATATGTTAAATTACAACAACATTTATAATTAACCTTGCGTACACACACATAAACACACATTTTGTTCAGTTAAAATAGTTTGTTTCATGAAATATCATTTAAGACTACCAAAATTATTTTTCTTTCTATTTAATAAAAAAATACTCTGATTTTACCAAATTGGTGCATTACATCAACATAATTTATTAAAAAAGAGACACACTTCATGTCAATGCTAAGTTATGTTTCCCTCCATTCATTATCAGCTTACGGTTCATTAGGCCATTACATTTTTAAACCACAGTCCTTCCCTTACTAGTTTCAACAAAGGCACTAAAACTAAACCTTTACACGAGTGCCACAGCTCTCCCCTTTGAGATCAGTAATATAATTATGAATAGTCATTAGCTGGTCATTTGCGTAACAGGTTAATTTTCATTACACAAAATCTTTGCATTTCATTAGTGGCCTAAGCTGTAAATTTAGCAATGTCTGTTTTGAAAATTCAAGGGTAATTGCTTCAAGCAAATCTTAGTAGTTAGGATGACCTGTAATATTTAATTTTTAAAATCAGAAACAGGCAAAACATTTGTGTCACCTGTCATATTGGGTTTAGAGGAAATAAAAAGAAAGTGGCCTAATTCCAGCCATGGTCAAATGTTACAATAACAGCACCCACACACTACAGAACATTTCTGCTGGCTATAACCTTGCTGTTGAAGTCTATTTAGCTGTGTGGTGACCTGCACTGCATGCATTACAAGTGAAGGCGAGCATGGTTGTGGTTGGTGTCTCTGCAAAAATTTTTGCTGAGCTTAGACACGTGGGTATTGTATTTGTCACCTTTAGCTGAAGCATCTTACCAGTCCCAAGCAAGTGTTCATGGAAAATCTTCAACATACATATTCAGATGGGAAAGCTTGAAAAAAGAGCAAGTCAAGATGTAGGCAAGCAAAACCAAGCAAATGCTTTTGTGCACTCTCACTTCAACACTTTCGTGGGTTTTGTTGTTCAAAAACTGTTAAGTCATTTCTGGTCTGGAAAGAGACTTTGCCAGGTTTTAGCTAAATTTTCATTTCAAGAAAAACAGCGTTTATAGTGGAAGTGCTGACAAAAGCTTAACTACATTATTAGGAAGCCAATGCATAGTTAATAAACGACACCACCTTTCCTAGCAGCTTGTTTTGTGTGTTGTAGATCATTATTAAAGGTCTCTGGTCTCATTCCTGGAAATTCCTTCATGCCTCTAGTGCTGGTTTCTTGTTGTGTTAAAGTACTGCATGATTTGCTGTGGTCAGGACAGGTATTCTGTGTTCCAGACTGAAGGATTTCTGCCTGCAATTTTATATGGGAGCCAGAAATGAAAGAAGTAACCATCTCTCTGATCTAGCACCCATAGGCACCTCAGAATAGCATAGACACTGGGGATTGCCTGCAATATGCTCAGATTAGCGAGCAGACTTCAGTGAGAATTTTAGCATGGGCTCAAATCCGGCTTGGAGAAGTGTCAAAAACAAAGATTTGTTGTCTATTATAAAAACCACCTGAGAAATTACTGTGAAGAAACAGGAAAGGTGTAAGTTTCTGTTGTGTCCAGATTTTCAGAACACGTTTGAAGATTGTGTTTGCTTACGATGGTACAGTGCACTGGCAGTTATTATTGTGACATAGCTACAAGCACATGCAGGGACATGTCTGTGATACACAGTTAATGAGCTCCACTCAGTGTACATACCCCTCAGCCAGAATCATGTCCCCTCTGTTGAGTAATTTCTCCCTACATGTTATAGCAATTGGAGGTCTTTACAAATGTTGGAGAAGAGTGATACTGAAGAGGAGGGTTCTGTGGTGTCAAAAAAATGTGTTTCTCTTACTAAACACATGCATTAGTCTAATGTCCATGACATACATAAAAACAGAGCAGAGTTTATATATTAGGCTTTAGACAGACAGAACTTGTACAATCCTTGGGCAAGGGTCATTCTTGTGAATGCTAAATAGTGGGAAAAATATAAGCAGTGGGCACATTATAAACCAGCTTTATTACTAACCCATGCTAGAACTGAGCTAGCAGTTATGCTACACTTCGCTTTACCCTTAGGCTGTAAGGGTGAAGGAAAAGTTTAATTGGCAGTAACTAGCAATAGATATTGATATGTGTATGGTATGCATGGTTGCGCTTTTTAGTCACCAGACCTCAGTAACAAGTGTGCTTTTAGCATTATGTGCACTACAAAATATAGGATGTATTCACTTCTTGCTTCATTATCTATCTGGAGTGACTTACCTGGCGATAAGACCATAATTAGGTGGTTCTGCTCAGCTGAGCGTGTCTGTATGTTACTGTCAGTATTCCTCTCAGCTTTGTTTCCTCTGATCAAATAGTGGGTGTGGAGAGCTGTTTTCTATAAAGGCTCAGTCTTCTGTGGAACACCATTTCTGATTTAAAAAAATCTCCGTCAGAAGGGGACCTTAATGTGAGTTTCTTTAACTAGGGAAGCAAAGTATTGACCTACCTGCTAATTATAAATGGACCAGTAATCAAAGTCTTTGGGATTCCTGGCAAAAGACAGAAGCACATTTCGCATGATGCTTATACAATACTCCTTCTACCCTTTCTATGAAAAGGACAGGAAAAAAGGCAAATCACCTCTTATATTTATATTCATATCTGTTTACATAGTACTTCACATCTAGCTTCAGAACATATTTTTCAGCAAAATAAAATGGATGAGAACAAAGAGAAAAGGAATAAAAATCACATTTGTTTTTAATCCAAGCTCATATTTGTTTTATTCTGTGCCCTCTTTCATTTCTTTAGAACAAACATTAACAGGATTATGGCTTTAATTCTCATTTTCATTATGGATGGTTTGGAGGTACTACCTCATCCCAGCCCAGAGCTCTGACCACCTGTACACACAAATATGTTGGGCTGGGCCAGCTAACCTGAGTACAGCATTTAATTTTGTTCTGGTCCCTTTCTGTCCTCTCCCTGCATTACCAGGCAGGACAAGACAACAGATGACGAGGTGGCACAGGGAGACCTGGGATATAGAGACTGGCGTCTCTTAGACAGGGGAGCATTTGGGCTCCATGCCACAGAGGCAGCATGTGGTCCAAAGGACACCAGGGAACATGTGAAGATGGTGTATTCTCAAGTCTTGTTCTAAAAGACAGAGAAAATGTGGTAGACTTGTGGCTGGAAACAAGGATGCCAATATGTCACAGTTCAGACACAACCCATATTTTTTATACACTCCCATGTATCCCCACTGCTAAAGAGCAATTACTGTACAGGTTAACTGGTTCTTCTGCTGTAGATTCTTAGATGGCAGAAGAGAGTATGAAGTGGACCGTTCCCATAGCTGGAAAAGAACGCGTGATGTGGGTGGAAATAGCTTCCCATGAGGGAGTGAAGAGATGACCCAGAGAAGAGGGTTATTTGCTCTGGGGAGAACCAGTGCTAATTTAAGACCTGGTCCCACTGAACTTGAATCCTGGTGTGCTAGGTAGAGCAGACCTCCCAAAGTGCATTAGGCAGTGCATGGACAAGGGCGCAATGCCAGATCGTCTGAACTTCACTGTCCATCCAGTTTGTGTTACTTGAAGGAGTTCTGCATCTCACATGATGCATCCTGTTTCTTTGATCATGCAGTGTAAAATCATTCTGTTTTGGTGAGCAAGTCCAAAATTTTGGCTTGATGTGTAGGCTTAGGCAAAAACTATGTCTGGTGTGCCTAAAACATTAAAAATGGCTCTAGACGGAATAAATTCCTGCTTCACATCAACAGGAAACCAAAAGACTGGGCAGTCCACCTCCATCAAGCTCCTGGAACAGCTGGGAGTGTAATTTCCTGCAGCCACTGGGAATGCTGATTCCTGGATCAAGGTGTAGCACTCGAAACCACGTGCTACCCTGGTAGAGGAGAGGTGGGTGGCTGTTTTCCCAGACAAACCAGGAGACGGCGAGCAGAGAAGTGAAAGAGTAACTCTGAAGCGTACTCTAAAGTTGTGCTGTCCTTACCCCTTCCTCACTATAAAGTAATCTGTGAGTGAAGTTAGACCTGGATAGTTATCTTTTTCTTTCTTGTAGCAACTAAAGTATGGGTCACTTAGGTAAGAAAAAGTGTCAGCCTCTTTTTTGTATGTTAGAAAAAGTTAAGAATCTTGGTGACAAGGACATGCAAAAACAAATGGCTTAGGAAAGTGAGGAAGTGGTGAAAGACTACTTGTTATTAAAAAAGGATAAGAATAGCAATAGTGGAAAGGACACATAACAGCATGGAAGATTTTCAATTTAATGAGCATGGTAGGAATATGAATCACAAGTTCAAGATACGCAGTGGTATTTTTATACATGTGTTTTCAGAGTCAGTAGTAAGGGAAAATCTTTGCCTGAGTTCTAGTGCAAAAAGTGACATTTATGTTATGAAGGGATTTAAATTTTCTATACACACTGGGTGAATTTAATTATGAAGATCTAGCAAAAACCTAATAGCTGAAAGAATGGTTTTATTTAAAGAGCGAGCTGAGAGAAAAATGGGACTTTCTGGCCATCTTTAATAAATCCCAAGAGCTCCTTTCCCTGTTGAATTGGTTTCTGTGTAAAAAAGTGAGAAAATGTTTTGCTTAATGATACAAGAGACACTGAGAGGACAGAGCTGATCAACCAAGGAACAAGCTGCACTATTTGATTTGAAAAAAACCCACTCTTCACTTTTTAAAAAAAGTTTCCTTTAGCTTTCATTATGTAGGAAGAAAGACTCTATCTGTAAGCAAAGAAGAGATAATCACTAATAAAATGCAACAGGTAAATGTTTCCATTATTTAGGGACTTTGTGTTTATATGCTCTTTAATAAGCTTCAGGCTAAAAATAGTAACAAGAAGGTCTGTTGAATGTAGTAACACTGAGAAAAACGTACTGCTTACTCTATACACAGAGATTCGACCACTTCTTTCACTTTAAAGGAACCTTTCCCCATCTGAGACAGACATGACAGGTGAACAGATTGTACCTTGTATTTAAAGACTGTCTCTTAAAACAGCACATTGTTCTTTCTTCTCATCGTCTTATTAAGTGACAAATGAGATTTTTACTATGGTTACATGAATCTTAATATGAGAGATATGCGTGTTAAGATGCTGGTTGAGTTAGAGGGAAACCTTTGCACTTTGGAAACAAAAAAAGTCCTTTAAGTTTTTTTCAGCAGAATACTGACCATAGTGAATTGGCTGTATTTGAAAAGGTATCTTGACCATACTTGAATGAATTATTTAGGAGCCAAGAAACAGATTAGAGCCTGTTCTTTCTCACCTGTAACTGAACTGTATCCTGAAAAGTGTAGGTGACTGCCTAATTGGGTTTGGGGTGGCCAAACACAATCCACAAGATTAGTAGTTCAGCTGCTGGGGTGAGCTGCTGCATAGCCTATTGCTGCCTATGGGTTACCTGAAGAGATTATTTCAGATAAAGGTCCTCAGTCTGTTCCTGAAGAGTTTCAAATACTGCCAAGGAGCAATTCAGTAAAGCACACTCTGTCCAATGTTTATCAGCTAACAGTATCAGATAGGTTAGCAGAATGCTTTTGCAGACACTTTCAAAGGACCTTAGGAAAAAAAAAAAATGGCAATAGTCTGCCATACAGAAAAATCCAGCAAAACTATTTCTCAAATGTCAGATATGAATTAGGTTTTATTTAATGGATTGTGTTTTAGCGAAACAAATGAGAAAACAGTAGACTAGATGTATTTTAAAAACCTGAGTACACATGCCTTGACTAAGGACTAAATTCAGGGAAGGATATTTTGGGGGCACAGGTTGCAGTCTGTGTTTTCTGAAGCAGGATAAAAATGACAGGTAATGAAGAAATGGGATGACCATTTGCTCCAACACAGAAAATTCCAGAAAGGCAACAGATTTGACAGTACTGAGGATGTTTTCAGAAAGGGAAAAATGAGATACATATATTGCCACAGAGGCATGAAGGCAGTTACGCACGTTTTGATCTGGTGGACAGTAAAGATACTTCTGGACCAGGCATCTGCGGTCATAATGAAATGTAGTGCTTTACAAGCCCAATTATACAAACAGTTATAAATTTAATTGTGTATAGCTACTTCAGTGCTATTCCAGTGTGATTATAAAAAACATACGTAATTCATGTATACATAGTGGGTAAATGTAGCATACCTGAAACATACAACTGCAATGGTTTTCATTTTCATGCATGTCACCTCTATCTTTATAGGATGTCAAGGTTGCAAAAGGAGCCATCCTGTGAGGAAACCCTGTTAAAAAGAACACCAGAGGAGAAACACACTTTTGCCTCCAAGGGCCTGACATTTGTTCTTTGTTACCTGACTGCTTCACTTAATCTATAATGAATGTTATTATGACTTAGGGTATATGACATTCCCTGTGTATATGAACAGCAGTCAGTCCCATTAGCAATCTTATAAGTTAACTAGTCCTTGATTTACTCCTGGGAATTTTCTGATCCTATAAAACCACTTCATGCTGTGAAATAGCTGTTTTCATTTTTCATTAAGACCCAGTCATGAAGGAAACTAGAAGCATCAGTAATGTCGTCTTCAATTTTAAAAAATGCTGAGCAGACAACATTTAGTATTTATTAACCCTAGATAAAAAAAGCAGTACCTTAAACTGGCAGCCTTAAATGTCATCCTTTTGTTTTTTACATTGAAGTGGTAGGAATTACATCTCCCAAAGACTAACCAGCAGTTTGCAGCAGTCAAACGAGTGAGGTAGAGTGCAAGGGATCTTTTGTCATCATTATTAATAGCACCTTACATTTTCTGTAACATCTTTTATCAGTCTCCAAGACTGATCTGTGCTATTACTGAACATGGTTGATTTTTTAAATTTTGTTTCTGTGAAGCTTGCTTGAATATTAAGCCATGACAAACATAAATTACATTTCATAGATATGCTAAACATACATTCAAATCTGTCACAGAACAAGCAAAAGTGTCTAAGAAGCATTTTAAAGCACTTATTTATCCTAGAAAGTGATAATGTCTTGCATTATGTTAAAAATGTTGTGTTGAGTGATCCTGAAAGATTTGCTAAACCAAAGGAGTAAGGTTCTTAAAATGATGAGAGTTAGAAACAAAAGAAGATTATAGCTTTGCACACCAGATTGTTGTCTATGAGGTCCTTTGTAACAGAGAGATATGAACACCAAATCATTTGATGCACCCAGCTGAAGGAAATGAGGAGTGTGATCAAATTAACGTCTGGAAAAGTAAATATGAATATTTATGAGGTATCTGGAAGTAGGAAATAGCCTTGTGATGAAAAATGTCATTACTTGCTACTTTAATGGAATAGATTTTGTAGATTGCTTTCACTTTGGTGGGTATCTACTTGCCTGTTGAGTGCACAGTGGTCTGGACACTACAGATTCTCTCTTACACAAGAAGAGGAGAAGCTGATGTCCTTGCAGAGATCTTTCTCACAGATGAACTCTGCAAAACCCACGATGGCATGCTTTATGGCCACAGCTCTAAGAAGCAGAGAAACTTTGCAGACCAATACAAGAGGGGACTGGGGAGTAGAAAGAAATGCTTTCTCTCTCAAATGACACCATCAAAATGTATCAGAAAGTTAGTAAAAATCATAGATAAAGAAGTATTTCTATAAATAGTTCATCCTTAACAAGGGTAACTATAGCCTGAGAGGATTTTTGTCTTAGTAGTATCGTAGAAATCATAGAAATGGTGTGGAACTTGGTCCTGCTTGCAAATATTCCTCTCTGTGACAGCCCCCAGATGTGTTATTCTCTGAGGCAGCACTTCTCTAACCACTACTGTAGAGAATGGTGTGTCTTGAAAGGCTCTTGGAGGAATATATTTTACCAAAATATTCACATGACCAATCTTTTGGCCGTTCACACAAGTGGCACAACCTGGTGCAGCAGAGATCTGACATGGTGGTGGTAAGGTAAGCAAGCAGGCAAACGGACTGTTTTCTACATTTAGGCATATTATTTTGGTATTAAAAGACATTACAAATGTTTCCATTTTAGTCTATCAGTGTATTAAACCAGGGTCTGAGTTATAAGAACTGCTGATCACTAGTACTGAAAATGAAATGTTTTAAATTCTCTTGAATTACGGAAACACGTCATGAGCAGTGAAGTACTCCAAAAAGTAATGTTTACCCTGGAAGTCTTGCACCTGAGATTTTGCCTCAAAGTTTGCAAGTACACATTAGGACTCTATGCAAGGTGTTTGCTTTAGATATCTGCTGTGGGATACCTGATGCTGACAGTAGCCTGAAGCTGGTAGTTTAGAGTGGACAAGTGAAGAGCTCCACAGTCTTGACTGTGATTATGGTCTACTCTTTGCTTCATCTCAGGCCTTCCTTATCATCCGTTATACCATTGCCACACAGCAGTGACCCATTGCTCTCCTGGAGTTGATAATTTACTGTCAACACCATATGTTGCCTCACCTAATAAGTAACTCCAAAATTGCTGTGTATTTTGTATTTTATGTCTTTAGAAATGTTAATCAGAACCCTGCTCTAACAAGAAAATTTCTTCACTGACGAATTTTGCCTATCATGCCATTCATGTTTCATTTTTATAGCTGGGAGTTCAAGCCAATGCCACAAGGTAAGAAACTGAAGTAGAACGTCATTTAAATTTCCTCTGGCTATTTAGGTAGGTAGATACGAGCAAAGGTTAATAGTACTTTATTTGCAACACAAACAGAAAACTTAAAAGGATGATACAGAATTTCTAGATTAACAAATTGTGGCAGCAGGTTTTATACTTCACTGATAAAACAATTTCTAGTGCCACTTAATTCATAGATTCATAGTAAGAATCCAAATGCTTAATAATAGGACTGAGCTTGGTGTTAAGAAACTTCACTCCAGACTAGACTTTATTGCAGACCGCACTGTTGTGTTAAATTAAGGTTCCATCTTGCACTTGTACCCACACATCTGATCGTCTACATGGCCTGCTTATTGATTTATACTTCAACTGGAGTCTGGAGCAAACCAGCCAATATACAAGGCTCTCAAACCACAGGGCATAAACCTTGAGTTATTCTTTGTCATAATTATCTACTTAGTGCAGATTAGAACAGCATAGCAAATCACCCAAAAAATGCCCACCAAGTGAGTCTGGTGGTGTGGTTTCTTCTGGGGCTGTATTTGAACAATACACATTTTTCTTTTCATTCTTTCTCTCTGCACACCAATGCTTCTGATTTTTATCAAGACAGCAAAGAGTGACAGAACAGCAAAGACATAAGGCTGAAACATTTTACTTAACTTCATTAGAGTGTTCAGAGGTACGCAGAAAGAGAAAAAACAACCCTTAGGAACACTGAAAACAGTGCTGATGTCTTTCCAGATGTTTCTAAGATCATAACATTTGATTCTGGACAGAGCCTGAGGTCAGCAGTATTTTTTTCTTTTCAGCTAATTTCCTGTATTCCAGTAATTTCACGTCTGATTCCAGTTAATGCCAGAAAATACAGTTGTGCAATTTGCAAACATGAATTTAACTGTATTTTTCTAACCCCACAATACAGTTGATCAGTTCAGGAATTTTTTGCCACACAGATTGATGGGCCACCCAGGCAATTTTGTCCATCTCTTACTGAAAACTTTCTCTTCTTTTTTTTTATTTGTTGTTCTACTGCCAAAACATTTCTCAAAAAATAGGTAATTTCTGTGTAACCAGCCATCTAAGCATTGGAACTTGCATCTCCAAAGTAATCAACGCCTTTTATTCCAGATTGCTATGGAATTATTGAATTTCTGCTGCACATCATCTTATTAGACTTGTTATACCTTCACCCTTGCAAAACCATGAGGACTGAGAACTGCTGGAAGTGTAGTCCCATTTCCACACAAATGGTCAGTTGGTAATATTGTTAGCAATACAGGGTGGCAAATTGCTCAGGCTAGCTAGAGTACATATCATACTCCAATAGAGCTAAGGGTTAAGATGACTTCAACTCGCATAGTTACGAAAAAAAATTCTATAAAGAAGTTTGTAGGAAATTCTCTGTACACCAACAATAAAAACATTTTCAGGCATTTGTTTTTTGTGTATATCCTCTTTAGTAAAGGATTGATTCTATCCCTGGGTGTATGTAAAATGAAACAAGCTCTGTGCATGTGTAAGGTGTGATTAGAGATTTCTGTTTTTTAATTTAAAGTCTGTTCTGCCTCACCTTTCAACAGAAGTGAGTTACTCATAATGCCTATGTGCCTCCAGAGTCTAAAAATACACCTGTAATATAGATCTGAATTGCAGAATATATGATGTCAAACAGAATAATATTGCCCCCTTAAGACTTCATTCTGTGAATAAAAACTGGGTAATAGTTTTTAATGTGCTTGCTAGAAATCTCTGCCCTGATCAGGACTTTTTCTTTTCTATGAGTAAAGTTTTCTCAGTGGAAAAAAAGGAGTGTTATTTACTGTTCCTTAAAAAAAATCACCACTTCTAAGTATCTAAAAAGTGAGTGAATTCAGAATAACCCTGATACGTTCCTATATTTATGGAAATGCTTGGATTGAGAGTGGGACAGCATTATCTGTTTAGACCTTCTCATCTCCTGAGGAAGTGAGGGAGAGAGAAAGTAACTTCTATTTCTTAAAATTCAACCTTTCACAGAATGACTTGCTCTCTAATTAAGAGAAAATACACATATTATTCCTTTCTGAAAAATATCCAGAAAATGGAAAAATAAATATGGAGAATTTAATCTGAATTCTTTCTCCCAACTTACTACTGAAAGTTAGTTTCTTAGAAAATTAGATCAGAACACACCAAAAAAAAAGGTCAACATATTTGATATTTTTTTCCAATGATGTTACAATTTGTTTGGACTAAAAAAATTCAGTGAGTATTTCTGTATGGAAAATAGCCATTTTCCATTCAACTTTTAAATGTTTATGTTTACATTATGACTTTAGAACTATTTTAGAAGTCACTGAACAAAAAAAAATTTCTTTCAAAATGACCAGATTCAGAGGGGTTAAATTCAACCTTAGTTCCTGTTTCAAGT
>Ga0181612_111359_pt1 | contig 12366 bp, 10 predicted proteins | sample HoacroProtozoa21_FD_119630 | JGI IMG/M metagenome (GOLD analysis project Ga0181612, IMG submission 119630) | Hoatzin crop microbial communities from Cojedes, Venezuel. Combined Assembly of Gp0051906, Gp0051904, Gp0051908 | reverse complement strand
TTAAATTAATGCAGTAATATCTAAATTTTTGCATTAAAGCAAAAATACTTTTCAAAGTTGTAAAAATACTACATGTGTACAAATTTTGAAACAGCTTGTATTTCATAGGCAAAGCCATATTTCATCTGACAACTCTGTTTTAGATAAATTTTTGTAAAGTTGCATGTTGCGAGGTTAGTTCAATGAAGGGGAGGCGTTTACATGCTATTGATAATGCAGGAAAAACAGTCTTTGGTCTGACCTTGTTCTGCCAGTGTGAGATGGAGCTGATTCTGGGGCTATTTGCACGTCCCTGATTATCACACAGTATAATTTAAACCTTGCATTAAACAGTTCAAAGATACCGTCAGTGTTTTAATAGCACTCACACTTGCTTTGCCCAAGTGTAAATGATTATACAATGCTCAGAGGAGCAGAGAATCTATCTGTTAGTTTGTTACTGTCCTCTCATATGTTTCATCCTCTAAGCACTTTAGATATTTAACAAAGTAATTTAGAATACATTCACCAATAAAAATATACAGAGCCCTCCCCAAATGAAACAATGTGTCATAAAGCTAACTTCAAACCTTATGATATGCAATCAGTACACTATGATATGCTGTAATTAAATATCTCTGAGGTAAAAAAAAGGCTGGAGAAACGTTTTCTGGGAAGCTGCAGAAAAAAACCCTGTCGTAGAAATGAGAGTGTAAAGAATAGCAAAAGCAATTAAAAGACATACTAGTTTTCTAAACTATTTTTAAGGTTACAAGAGTTATTTAAAAAAAAAAAGCATAGAAAAGGTAATTGTAACACTCAACTCCACTATTACTTGAGTAGACTGTCGTTCATTCAGGGAAATGGTGTTAGCAGCTGATGGAAAGAAAGGCAGAAACTTCAGCAGAGCAAAGTGGTGAAGCCTGTCACTCGCATGGAAGGATGCAAACATATGGCCACACTGCATCCTACTTCCACTAAACAGGGGGAAGAGTCACTTTCCATGTGATTAGGAAAAAGCACTTCTTCGGTAAGAATGAAGAAACCTGGCTCCCGACCGTGGGATCAGAGAAGCAGAACCCAGCTGACTGGCTGCCACAGGCTGCGACCCAGCAGCAGATGGGTGCCAGAGACGCCTGCAGGCTGCAGAGATGGGGGGATACACCCCTGAGGAGCAGCCGGCACTGCTTTGGAGGGCGCTGAGCACCTGGCAGAAGGCTTTAAAGAAGGAGAAGAGGACATCCTGAGGACAGTCATAATCACTCCATCAAGCAAACTCTCCGAACCATAAGGTTTTTGTAAAAGGCCCTCAGCAAAAATGCTCAGTAGCTACTGGAAACAGAAAGGTAACCCCGATACTAGCAGTGCTGGCCTTACCTCTTCATGAATTTGCTTTCCAGAGCACAGCACAAGAAGGGCTGCCCTGGGCTGGCCCACGCTGAGGTCTATGCAGATTGGTGCAAAGACCAGCTCATCTCTGATGTGCTCGGTGATAACTGAAGACTGAATGCACCCTGTGGGACAACGGCCTGAGTAGGCAGTGGTGGGACAACACTCTATCAAAGTCCAGCAGTAAGCCTTAAAGCCAGTTGTGATGCGTGGGCTGGCCTGCAGACCATGACTAGCAGGGCAGCTTGGACTAAAGCCCACGATTCAAAGAGAGTCTGACAATGCAATAATAATCACATCTTAGCCAAATAAACCCAAAAGCAGACCTCAAACAAATAAAAACCCTGGGATATATAGCTGATTATCTGCCTTGGTTAGTATTCTCTAGCAAGTCTTGCTCCATAAGGTAAGATATACAGGTTGGAGGAACAGGCAAAGCAAACAAATCTATACCAACTTGGCTACTAGCTTTTCCTTTGCCAGTTTCACAGCTTGGCATTATGTTGACTCAGGCAAAATAAAACAAAATAAAATAATAGCAACAGTACAAAGCAAACTTTCAGGTCTTACCTGAGGCCACGATAATAGACCACTAATCTTTTTCTTAGATTTTTCAACTTCTAAATAACCCTTATATATTTTTAACCTATTTTTCTGTACTACCTGGTGTTATTAAACAAAACCCCGTGCAGAACAGAGCAGTATTGCCACTTCAGCTAACATTACTGAATAAGAATGTGCTGCCTTGACCCTGCCTACGTAAAAAGCTTGCATTATTCACACCATTGTCGCATTTTCAAGGTTGCGGTCACAGTCCATATTCCTCTACTGTGTAATGAGGTGGCGCTTTATAGTTTTAAGACTGGAATTGAAGACAGAGAAGTCAAGAATTTTCTTCCTGTGTACTTCCACACGCTGCTCTAGTTTTGTATGCAATTCGCACACTGCACAGTAGCACCTGAAAGACCCCTCCCTTGTCAGAGGAAGTATCTGCCACTGCAAAATGATGTTTGCAATGTTTCAGCTCCATAAATGCAGATGTGAAGCCACTGACATCCAGGGACAAAAGCCAGTGCTGCTCTTTTAGCACACAGACATTTCACACCCAGTCCCATCGGCACGTGTGCTGTCAGTCTGTCATTTCCATGCTAGAACATTGGCTCAAACCTTTTCTTATTCTTGAAGGCACTGACAACTGGTTTTGTGCTTCCTGTCATAATAGCTCAAAACCAGATTTTTGTTATCGCCTCCCCTTGCTTCTCACAGCCCTCTGCTTCTCACTATGACTTCTGCGCTGTGCCCGATGGGATTTCAGGTTTCTAGTCCAGCTGGGCAGGCTGGGCACATGTTCCTTTATGTATCATCCCAGTGAGGAGTTTTCTCCTGTGCAGCTGCTGGAGCAGTCGTGTTCAGAATGTTGAGTGAGGTCCGTCCATCTGTGCTACACCACCCCGTCAAAGAGGAGTACAGCCAGCCAGCCCATCAGCTTTCTAATATCCTCCAGAGCCTCCCTTCATCCTCTTCACATCAGACCTTGTCACTCCTGGTATCATCAAAATGTGTTGCTGTTTGCCGCATAACACCTTGCAAGATGAAAACAACCCAGATAAAATGATGGAGACGTCAAGCTGTGGCAGTGGCCTCCACCAGCAGGATCTCTCAATCCCAGAAGGCTCCTGCATGAGCCCTGCAGGCACAGTGCAGGGGAGGTGGGAATTGGTATTGGTCAGCTTGCCTTCACAGTTGAAGGAAATGTTTTATTCTTCTGTTTGTTCTGTGCATTCCTGTAGTTTCTGCCTTTACCACCCTGCCCCTCTCCCCCTACAGCAACCAGTACACTCAGCCAGGTCTCTGCCTATTGCTCTGTATTTCCTAGGGCTATAGCTCATCCGCTGCTTCTTCAGGGTAAGAGAATTAGGAGCTACAGAAAGTTGCTGCTTTTAACACAGCCTTTCACTTGTTGACCTACTGCCACCTTCCTTCCTTCAGCATTAATGATGCCCCTTCTGGCACCATGGTGGCTCATGCATATGTCCAAATTCAAATGAATGATTATCTATATGCAATAATATGGCTGCTTGCTCTGCCACAAAGCTGATTTTTATTAAGAGTAGCTGGGAGCCAGGAGCTGGGCCATACTCAGGCATTTTGCTCCATCCCCGATGCTTGCAAATGCCTGGGAAGTGACACAACCTGCTGCAGTGCTGGTCTCTTTTCCGGACGTCAGGTCGTGGCATGGCCCGGTGGCATTGCTGGTCACAGCTGCAGGTGCTGCTGAAGAAACCACAGCACCTGTGTGCCCCAGAGGACTGCCTTGCTCCTGCATTCTGGACTCTCCACCATACAGGTCGTGGAGGGAGCACAGGTATTGAACAAACACTTTGGTCTGGTTGGGAGACCACCTTTACACAGCGATTTAATCACAATCACTTTGTTGAGACCTAACAGGGAACTTGTTGGAGTCTGAGTGTTATTTCAGCTACAAACGTCAATCCAGGGCTTTATTTTATTATCTAAAAAGCTGAAGAGAACAAACAGTAGTGAAGTGCATTTCCCAGTTGTGGCAGGGGCCGGGACACATGGTGGGGTCGCCAGCAGTGCCACTGCCTGCCGCAATGCCCCCGCCTCGGCATTTGACCCTCAAAACGGCTCGCGTAGGGCAATGGCAGGCCCCTGCTTCCCACCGCCCTCACCTTCCCTGCGAGGAGGGTATGATAAACTTTACCCTGGGAAGACAAATTGCCAGCACTCCCCTCCCCACCCCTTCTTTCCCACCATCCCAGTTGCCACCATTCCTCTCCCTCAGTCTCCTAGATGCTGCAGCATCTCCTGCGTGGCAGGCAGTCCCCTTCTCTACTGTCCTTCCCCTTTCTTCCACTTCACCAGTCTTTCTAAGGTAGACTTGGCTCTAAAGCTTCCACACCTTCAATCACCTTGTGGAAGGACTTCTTCGTTTAAAAATAAATAAATAAATAAATAATCCAGGACTTTCTCTCCGTTCGCTGATCTTTGGTTAGCACTAAATGAACAGGTAAAATCAGCCCCATACCCATTCCAGGCAAACCAGCTACTTGGAAACCTGTACGAATTGGCTACAGAGCGATTTTTACGTAAGCCCTGCACACAGACACATCTGGAGACCTTACCGCTGCAAAAGCAAATAAGCCGGGAATGGCCCAGGAGACAGAACTGTGTCAGAGTGGCTCACCCACCATGTAGTTGTTAGAGACACGAATATTCAGGTGAGCATGTAAACCGGTTAACCAGTAAACTGTTTTCCTATAGCTGGACTTTATTCTCACCATTACCAACACAAAAACTAAAACCTGTGAACTTCAGACTCATGTTTGCCTTAAAACACACAATACATGCCTTCAAAATATTTTCCCTTTTCAGATGATTAATTCTACATTGAGCTAGAAATAAAAGACATATGCCACAATCCATCTGTCTTGGATAGTAAAAGTGCCCAAAGGTAAGAAATATTGCATGAACCCTCTGAAGATCAGTGGGTTATTTACGCTGAAAAGGACACGATGCCTTATCCTACCTTTGCAATAGGTTCTGATGCTGCATGTTAGTCTCACTACTTGCATAAAAACCTGTGTTAGGAAAGCAAATTATTTAAAGATTACATTAAAAAGGGTAATAAAGATGTGGAACCTGAACTTTTCCACTTTTTACATGCATGTATCATAATTTCGGGGCTAGTCATAAGCTTTGCTGCAGCTTTTAGGATTTTATTCCCCATGGCCGCTGCAGGGGGACTGGTGTAGAAGCAGAGTGGGTCAGCCAGGGCTCACGGGCTGGTGTCCTGGGTGAACACCAGGCTCCTCTGCCTCTTTCCACACAGGCACTTGCTGTCCTTGGGCCAGCCGTCTTCCTGCATAACTCTCTTATAAAATAGGTATGAAGATATTTAGCATGCTTGAAATGTGGAAATAGGAGCCAATGGGGAATTTCCCTGCTGATTGCAGTGTTGCACAACCAGGTGCTGTTCAACTGCATGCAGAAGAGGAAGACAAATGCAGCAGAGTGTTGGGGTTGTTAAAAATAAATCAATGACGGCAGGGTCCAGGACACGCCGTCTTCAGCCAAGTTTGCATAAGCTAGGTTTTCAAAGCACACAGACAGAAAAAAAAATCTGTTCTGCAACAGGGGCTTGAAAACCTGCTTATCCACAAATAATTAGCTTAGAGCCTGCATAAGTATGTCTCAGGTGCTCGGCCCGGCTGTTCTTGCTTGGCCAGCACCTCCCAGGAGCTCTGCCCAGGCAGTCAGCACAGGAGAAGCCCTTAAGCACAACCATGCTGGCATTTGCAACAACATTTAAGCAGTTAAAGAGTCAGTTTTATTTAACTTTACTAAGCTATTGCTGAGTGATTGGTGCAGTTGCCGGATCTGTGTGAAACCCAAAATTGCACTTCTCCTTTAATCTAATGAAATTATTCAAATGGATTTAACTATACTCCGCTACCACTGAGCACAGCTGTTTAAAACCTCTCTAGTAGACTCTGACCTCTCTTATTAGTAAGACAGTTAAGAATAGAGATAAACCCTGCAATGCTTAATATAACTGAGAGCTAAAGGGAATGGTTGCTGTGATTTAACTAAGCAGTGAGATGCTACGCCCAAGTTTGTGTTGCAGAGGCTGCTGGCCAGAGGCAAGACCCAGCTGCAGGGAGCTGCTAACAGGCACCCACAGAGAAGCCGCCCTCCCAGCACAAGCAGTGAATAACTGCGAGGCTACATTGATTTCCCTCCCTTCAAGAGAAAAGTTAGCCACTTCCACTTATGTTTTACAGTTTGAGCTTTATTATTAGCTATTTAATTTCAGATTCCTTTAAAAAATATCCAGTCAGTTGCGTTTTAGCTGCCTGCAGCCAGTAGCTTCACTCCACCGACTTCAGCTGGTTTCCTCATAGGGCTGCACTCATGCGCAGGCAGCATTTACCAGCATGTAACTCCTCTCTCTGCCAGTATGGGACTGAAGCGTCAACGTCTCCCTTGGGAGAAGAGCACCGTTACGTACCTGGGGTGTCCCTCCGCATCTTTGGAAAACTAGCTCTCTATTCCCTCTGCAAGGAGGTTTTCCTACAGTCCTGGGCTACGTGTGGCTTTTGTTCCCGCAGCACTCGGGGTGGGCTGGGCTGCACAGAGCCTCCCAGCCTCACTTCTGCCATCTTTTTCTCTCCTAGTGATCATATGCAACTTTACAAAGCGCTTTAAACTGTGATACACTCAGAGCAATCTGTCAATCCACCATGGCTCCACAGCACTGAGGTTCTAGGAACAGTATGATCCAAATTTCTTAAAAAAATGATTTCTGGAAATACCTTAAGCTGTCAATATGCATGTCTTTGGTTATTCCTACAGTATCCACCCCAAACCAATAGGCTTTAGTCAGGACAATGAAGAAGCTTTGTGACCCGATACACGGCAGGGCACTCTCAGGCCTCACTGTCTCTTTCTGAACCCGCCAGCGCTGGCATGGCCAGAGGAGTCCGTCCACACGGATCAGGTTGCAGACGCCTCCACATCCTGCACAGGACCACTGCCATGCGCTGGGCACCGAGCCACCGCCTCGTTCGTTATTTTCCTGATGGTAGGAGCGCAGCATCAGGAAAACAAACTGTTTCTGTGCAAGTGTTAAGAAAAAAAATACTTTAAAAAAAAAAAAAATCAATGTGATAAAATATTCCTCGTTGCACCCCAGAGGTCAGCCACACAAATCATGACGGGCAGTGGTGAGCATGTTTTCCCTTTTTTCGGGAAGAGGCTGAAGAGGAAGGGACAAGCGGCAAAGGAGAAAAGGCTGTAAAAAGGAATAAATTTCAACGTGCCCTTATAATCTTTGACCATTTTCTCCCTGACAAGCAAATCTGCAGAGCATTTAAGATCGATATGTGACGAAGAGCCAGTTAGAGTGGGAGGGAGCAGAGGGAGATGCCACTTGAGCTGGCATGCCAGAGGATCTTTAAATAGAAAAAGCTTTCAGGGGGCTCAGGGCAGACATTGCACAAAACCTAGTTACAGCCATACCCAGCCGAAACACCCACCAGTAACAGACACCCCCCCACCCCACACCTTTGTCTGCGGCAGGGGGGGAAGGGGGAAAGGCAGTAAAACCAGCACTGCTTGTAAAAAGGCAGTAAAACTACTACCGGCTTGTGCTCTGGGATGGAGCTGGCAGCTTCGAGTCCTGGGGGAGGCAGTACCTGTTACTCAGCTCCTCTGCTTCCTCTGGGTCCACAGCCTCCTCCTCCTCCTCTTCTTCTTCCTCCTCCTCCTCCTCCTCCTCTTCTTCCTCTTCTTCTTCATCCTCTACAAAGGACAAGGTCTCGGATGCCCTGTCGCACTCGGCGCCATGGTACCCCTCCATGTCCTTCCCAGCTCAGGCCGTTGCCGGTGATTTTTACCCCCCGACCCTGTCCTCCCCAGGGTTGCCTGAAGCAACTGTCATCCCCGGCAGCTCTCGCTTCTCCTGACTCAGGGCAGTCTTTAAATAGAAGGCAACAAAGCCACGGCGCCGAGTCGCTGCTGGTCCTACCCTGGGTCCTAGCACCAACCGGGTGCTAGGACATGTGGCAACGCCCAACGGCCATCTCCCCAGCCGCTCGCCCTGCCCACTACCACCGAGCAAAGATGGGGATGGCGATGGCGGCAGGGAGGAAGGGGCTGAGGCCCAGCAGACCTGACCGAGCCACCGCCGGTGAATCTGGGGTGGACAGCACTGGTGAAGCAGAGGGAGAGTTCTCTTGTGGCTCCCAGAAAAGGCACATTTAGCACGTTCAAAACCAAGTTCCACCCCTGAGCCTAGAATGCCTCATATCTGAGCTAGAGAGGTCAAATACAATTACAGGTGGGTGAGCCTAGGACAAATGGCTTTAATAATTAAGACTGTACTGTAAGAGGTATCAGATGCAACGTAGTTTTTAACAATACACAGGGAATATATTTGAACCCCAAATTTGTTGATGTGTAAAATCAGAGGACATTTCGAATTTCCTCTTTGACTGGACTTGAACCAATTACAATTTAAAGCAAAGACAAACTACATTACTGTGTAGGGTTTAGGTTAAGTGAAATTTATCCTTCATTATTCTGCATTTCACACAAAATGCCGTGCTTTCACAGACACAATGGAAGTATTTCCAACCTGTACTAGCCAAAGTAGTGACTCTGGGCTCTTTTTTAAATTATTTTTTGGAAGAGGGAGAGAAGCACCGAAACTCTGATTCTAAATAAAGAACTTCCAAGTTCTATCAGGTGTAAAACATTGCATACGCAGTATAAGTGTAATCACATTTTTTCTTTTATTTTTTGTCCTTCAACTAAATAGCTAGTTAAAAATCAATCAGCAAACTCTTCCTTGTGTTGCAAGTACAGAAACACACAAGAAGGTATTTCTGAGTACAAGCTGTCTCCATAATGCTAAGTTCAAGTCCTACTGACAGATTCACTTAAAGTAAAATATTTCCCTAAGAGTATGTACAGACAAAACCTGTCTGCTCTCTTGACCTGCCCACTAAGGTACACAATTTACAAGGTCAAAACATAATTTCTCAAAGAAGTATACTTGAAATAGGTATCAACTTCAATGCCAGATTTTATGATGAGCACAGAGCCAGTGTACACAGCACAATGACATTACGGTAGAGGATTTCATATTCCTTACACATGGAAGACAAGAGCATTACAATCTTCCAGAAATGCTTATATTCGAAGCATACATGTGTTGCACAAGTTTTGATTCAATCTTCAGCACAGCAAGCAGAAGGTGAGTACCCTTTTACCAGAAACCCTTCAAATTATTTCCAGACCTAGTGCTCTCCCTTCTATACTGCTCGCAACTTAATTTGACCTGTAAGTTGACCAAAACAGCATATTCTTATGATGCTTTTAGGAAAAGCATGTAGTCTGCAAAATCAATGAGGGAAAGATTTATATCAGAACACACAAGGATCAGAGAAAACAAGACAACTGTAACAAGCACTGCAAAATACATGCGAGGTAACCCAGAGCAAGCAGAGTCCACTAAATCTCTGACGGACTTAAATTTAACACCAAATGTACTGTGAACTGCATCCAGTGACCCAAGTTCACGTAAAGCCCTGGTTCCAATAAGAATTTGGGCCCCTAATCACAAACACTAACTTCAGATTATCTACAAATTGCCTTACATCCTTTTATCCTGGCTGCTCACTTCTCCCAAATAACAACGTCACCCTTCAATTTAGTCTTAAAATTGGTATATATTGAATTCTTTGTAAGGGATTTTTTAAAAAATAACCTCTTACACTGTCAGAACACCTTAAGGTACAGAGACTACACTTGCACAATCACATTTCAGAAGCGAGAGCAAGAGAGCTAGAAGAGAAACTTTTAATTAAGTTTCACAGTATACAGCCTATGCCATGTCTGGCACTACTGTTACTGAACAGGAAGCTCTTGCTAACATTTGGTCCTCCCGTGCACCTCTGAGCCTGTTAATCAAAAGCACTGCTAGAAGACTAAAAAGAGTTCCTAAAACCGAAGGCAAGAGACTAGTAGTTTCTGACATTATATAAGGTGAGAAAGAACAGGCAAACCCAATGCCAAAAGAAGTAGTCAAAACTAGTCATAACAGAGCTCAACTAAAGCATCTTTGTTTCAAGGCAGTAAGAAGCCTCGGATAAGTTAGCAACTCGCACACATGCTGAAACGTTGGTCAGCCATTGGAAACACCTTTTACTAAAGGTGTCTCAGAAAAAGTTCTTGCTGGGGTGCATGCCAAGGGATAGGTGTGTGAAGGTTTTTATTTTCAAGTTGAGGAGAAGCGAAATCTTCACACTAAGATTTATGATAGCCATTAGTGGATTTCTCGCTCTGGGTACCTGCCCAGCGTAAATGAAAATCCAGGTCATTAAACCTCTGGACAACTTCAGACTATACTGAACTAAATTCAAAGTTAGTTAAACTTCAGCTCCTATTCATTCTCCCAAACCATTTGTTTTGTGGTATTTTAGCTGAAGTTTTCTGACAAAAGTTGCAGCCCATCATTTAACAACTAACAGTATTTTCACTCACCGTCCTTCCAGTTGTCTGGCACTTCCACGGAAAGCGGTGCTTTGCTTGTTTGCCTTGACAGGAGAATAATATAATATGACATCTGGTAAAATCTGTTTTCCAAACCTCTCAGATTATTTTTTAATATCTGAGAACACTGCCACTTTCCATGCTCTTGCCAGATTACCCACTAGCTTCTTTTGCTATAAACTAAGCCAGGTTGCACCACCTTGCACCTTGCTTAGCTAAGACAGTAAATGACTGGGGAGTTTTCCGTTGTTAAAGACGATGTGACAAACAGGCTTGTCCCCAAACAGTTGTGGAAAACGACCATCTAGACCTTGTATTTCCAATTATAAACGTAGCTTATCAGAAGCACATGAACTTGAGGAAAAAAAAAGCAGAAGGATTCTTTCGAAAGACACAGTCCATTGTGGTTAGAGATCTTGGCTTGTATTAAAAAGATCGCTGAGTTGGTCGGTCAGTTTTACAAAGTTGCATGGAAGTACTGCAATTTTAACTGTCTCCTTTATAACAGTTAGGAATAAGTGGTTTCAAACACTAAGCAGTAATTTAAGGTGTGAGGTATGTTGACACCTTAGCTGATACAGTGCAAACTCCTGAGAGACAGACTTGCATGAAGTTCTGTGCCTCATATCCAGCTCCCTTGAAACACATTTTTGTTGGATTTGAACATTTATGTCTACTGTTAGTTATTCTGCACCAGGAAAGTTTTACATTTTCTAGACAAAGAATAGTCAGCACCTTTTTAAAAAAAGAGCAGCCCTCCCCTATCCCCAAAATCCATCTAGGGCTTGCAGAGCATCTTTGAATCCAGATACCATCCTGTACTAAAAACTTGTGCTTCCATTTTACATAAAGCAGGTCAAAGTGAACGTTTCATGGAGACTAAGCCTACCATCTTATAAAGAGGAAGGGCAGTTGAGAGGGAATATATGCATGGAGGGAGAACATCTTGGTGGATTGCTAGAGTCGGAAGAAAACTAAAAGACTCTTTAAATTGCAGAAGGAAGCTGTTTTAAGAAGCAAGCCAAAATCTTACATAGACTAGATCATGACGAAGTGCATAGTAGGTAACCTCGCAGCAGGCAAACAGTTCAGTTTCTAGAACTTCTGAATTGTAAAACTTGAAATAAATTAAACATAAAAGCTTCCACAAGAAGAGATAACACTTATTTCACAAAGCTACAAGGGTTTTCACAATCTTCTTTGAGACAGTATCAGATGAAACTTTTACCTGCACACCAACGCAGTGCAGAATAGCCATACAGACGTTTATGATATGCACAGGGGCCTTACCTTTACAGGGCATGTTGTCTCCTACTTAATTAGAAGAAATATTTTAAATACGCAGTAAAAAATAACATGAACTGGAAAAATAAGCTGTATGTTCCATATATAAACTTTATGCCACTGGGAAACATACAAAATATTAAACTTAAAAAAATGAAAATACAAATTTGACATCAATGGTAAGTACAGTTTTACAATGAATGGGTCTTCCATAACAAATATCTGAGAGGCACAAATTGTGCTACAGCAGGTCTAAAAGAGGGTTCACAGCTTTTTTGGAAAAGCTAAAATTTTCAGGATTACCTATTTAAATTAAGTTTCCAGTAGCTGACCAATTTATAAACATTTACACAAAATCAAAACAGAAGCCCAGCTCACTGTAGCAGTGGTTGGGTTGTGGGGCGTTTTGGTGGGTGCTTATTCCCTGGCCCCCTCCCCCCACCAAGCAGACATCACTACTACTTCAAATACGTAAAAAAAAAGCACTAACAAGTACCTTCCCTACTCTCTGTGAGTATGAAGCACTTATATAGGGCTATGAGGATGATGAGGGGACTGGAGCATCTCACCTACGAGGAGAGGCTGAGGGAGCTGGGCTTGTTCAGCCTGAAGAAGAGAAGGCTGAGAGGGGACCTC
>Ga0181612_181416_pt1 | contig 12367 bp, 10 predicted proteins | sample HoacroProtozoa21_FD_119630 | JGI IMG/M metagenome (GOLD analysis project Ga0181612, IMG submission 119630) | Hoatzin crop microbial communities from Cojedes, Venezuel. Combined Assembly of Gp0051906, Gp0051904, Gp0051908 | reverse complement strand
CATAGTACATGTACTGCACACTGGACATCTGGGATACAAGTCGTCTTCTCTCAACAGTAAAGAACTGACCTCTTACTGCCTGCTGTAAAAAATATTGAATCATTTATTAAATTACGGTTATTAGGGCTGTCAGACAGGTAACAGTAAATGACTGAGAATTATTTTTTTTTTACCTTTGCATCCTATTTCATTGCTGCCATGCGACACACGCCCTTGCATACCAACTGAATGACGAAGTGCTGCATGGTGTAGCAGCAAAGAATTGTTGCTTTGTTTAAGGGCAATGCTGGGCAGGGGGACTAGGATTTTGTACAGTAATTAATGTCCTTCCTTTGAGTCCTCAGCTTTACCTGATTTAGCCAGTAAACAGGGCAGTGAGTGTTCCTCTGCTTTATCTCAAGAAAAACATAAATGGGTTCGCTGGAAGGCTTAACTGAAGGGGTTGAAGACTTCTTATCCTCCAAGATGCCCATTTATCTCAGTCCTCTCAAGGCACAATAATTTTAGAAATGACTAGGTTTCTGATCCCAGTTCCACTACTAATGGGAAAGTATCTGCATCCCAAAAGCTGCCAGCTTCAGTCAGCAGGCTGGAACGAAGGGCACAAGACAAGCACCATAGTGAGACTGCTACCAGTACCGGAGACAGCTGGCGAAAGCTAGCCCGCATCTGTTTGCCCTGCACAGCCATCACTCCTGAGGTTCCTTAACAGACACATTTTCAGACAGACCAAAACCATCATGGTCCACTTCAGCCCCTCCAGAAGGACTCTGTGAAATAAAAATTAAGGGTAATACATCATCTTGTGGATTACAAATTTCCATTATATATTTCTATTACCTAGGCTTTGTGAGTAAACAAAGAACATCAACCACTAAATTGTCATTCTGCATCAACTCTTGAGCAGTCTGTGCTTTACAGATTGCCACTCAGTAGGTGATACAATATTGTTCATCACATTTTCTGGGAAATGACACTACATTTTTCACAGCACTTAAATGTGATTTGTCCACAGCACAAGTGTACATGGTGAACACTGCAATTGCCGTTTCTCGCTAATTACGTGGAAAAATCCACCGAGGGAAAAAGAAACTCTTACAATAGCTTCTTAGCTAACAGGAAAAGGAAAAGGACATGTAAGTTAAATGTACATCTCTAGAAATAAATAGTATATTTTCTACATCCACAAAAAAAGGCAGACTACTACCAGCAAATTGTTTTTCGCCCTCAAGGGCTTTGAAGAAAGAAAAGGGAAGGTTAGATTTACCACAAAGTGCAGGGTACTGAGTCAGTGCACACAGCATGATGAATCGTGCCCAAGGCATCACTGCTGAGGCAAAGCTACTGGTATTTAAGGTTGATTGAACAGCGCAGCAAACAAGCATGTGTTAAGGTGCTCTGATTCCTACAACAGGGTATGTGGGCGAAGGCTTTTGTGGGGTTGCATTCAGGAGATTACACCAGAGATGTCAGTAGTTCTGGTTCAGAAAGGGGACTGAAAATAACATTAATTAAGGTTTTAGCTATGTTATTAACTTTGTGCCCATAATTTCAAGGACAAAATGTTCTGACTGAATTTGCCCTCTCTTGCCTACTGTTTCTACAAATTAGATCTGCGTACCACTGCAAGTAACAACCATAGAAGCATTCAGAGGTGTTAAATGCAAGTGAAGTTCAGCCCTGCCACTGGAACTGACCAGGAGAGGAGTTCAGCTAATGGAAAAGCTACGTTTCATAATGGGGAAAAAAATATTTTTATTCAGTTTTTAGGGGTCACCCATTTTCCATTTATTTTTCACAATCCTCTTAGTCAAAAAAACCTAAAGGCATAATAAATGATAGTCCAAATTTTCAAAATATGATTTTGTATACCAATTTTTGACATCTTTAAGGGGCATGTTTTGCAGAAGATGAGCACCAATTTTATTCACTGATAGAGTTAGTGGAAAAGAAACATCATGACAGCACTGGCCTGAGTGACCAGTGTCCCCTTCAAGGCATTCCACTCTCCTAAATTCATTTGGAGTTTATCTGAATGGTCTTTCAGGTCTAGCTAGCAGGATGCAATATAAAGTGGACTCAGATCAAGCCCACGCAGGACACCAACTAACAGCAGGTCTGGTTGTGATGTAGAAAAGCCAAAATGTCTGCAGCAGGCTGACTGCAGTCATCAGCAATGACGTAAGAACAAACATCTTCTTCTGCACATCTGAATTACTCCCAGGAAAAAAAAATCCCACTCCTGGACCAATTTTAAAAGTAAGGTGAGTACCTGCCACAGGCAATTCGGGTAGTGAGTTAGGAAGGAGGAGATATCACAAACACCTCAACACTCCTTAATGCCTCCTTGGATTTGCACACAGCTACAAAACTGCTCATTGAGTCCCTCATCGTCAGCCCTGCTCTTCTGAGCCTGCTAAAACAGACTTTGCTGCCTGTTTTTGCCTTTTCCCTCTGCCTAAAGGTCTGGGATTGGGCTCTCCACCCTGGGTTGCAGCTGAAGTCCCTGGTGTTGGCTGTCACACTGTTCTCCTGGCTCCTGCCTATTCCTGGCCCAAAGCCCAGGGCCAGCAGCTGGGCAAGGAGCTTGGACTTTAGTGCAAATTAATCCCATTTCTAACTCTTTCCATGGGGGAATAAAGTATGGATACATGGCTAGGGAGAGGGGGAGGGAGGGTCAGAAGAGAAAATAAATCTGTGTTTTAAAAAACAGCACCGATTTTGGGGTGGGGGGGGTGGGGGGAAGAACCCTGAGTCACAACTTTTCAGCAACTGAATCTGGTAATTTCATGAACATCTTTCTCATCCTTATTCCCACCCCACCTCCCTTGAGCTGCTGCCCTTCAAAATAATCACCTGAAAAGGGCTACTAGCAGCTAGCCCTTGCCGAACAGGAGGGATGGGCATCCTGCTGCGCAGAGACCAAGGAAGGTCCACGGGCCGAGCCTGCCTTGTGCGCAGATAGCTGGAGCTCAGGACCGTGACACCTTGCAGGACAGGAGAGAGAAGGGCTTCAGATCGCTGTCCCTCTGGACCGCCCTTCACCCTGAGCCAAGATGCTTCAGATATACCATTAGCAGCATCTTGCTCTGGCTCCTGCAATTCTCTGCTGACACATTTGACCTTTTAATTTGGAAAGGAAACATTCAGCCTGGCCTTCTACCTTGGAAAGGATGCTGACATCTGCCACATACTTTCACTTGGAAGAGAAAGTAATTCCTGGTCTTTGTAACACAGCAGAGAGCTGGGGTGACCCATGGGACAAGCTAGATGGATATTTTGGGAATGGTGATTCTTAACTAGAAGCTCAGCTTGGAAGGACTTTCCATGCTTGTGAGCCTGCAGTCAGCTTGGTATTTATTTAGCTGCTAGTGTCTGAGAGTTGCTCTGACACTAAACAAGCTCCAGCACATTCAGGGCTTCAAATATTCCTCTCAGATCACGGTACTGCCTTTGACCTTGAGGGAGCTGGAGTACACCTGGCTATGGCATGAGTCCAGACTGTTCTCCAGTGAGGACATCTTCCACTGCACATCATGCCAGGAGCAGCAGGGCCTGGCAAGCTCACACCAGGGCCACAAAGGGCTTTGAGGGGACGTTGTCCATGAACCAGGCACTGTACTGGGAGGGCAGACAACACAAAGCAGAGCACCGTCATGAAGCAAACACATTGTCACTGCGCACAATCAAGCGCTGTTGTCTTTAAGCTGATTGAGATCTAATTAGTTATACTAATGAAGCCGTAAGAGCTCCAGTGTATGGTGATCACAGTTCGGTCTGTGTCTGCACGATCAGGGGCAGCCTTCAGGCCAGCAGAGATGGAGGAGCGCGTTGTATTCTTCCAGTTGGGCCACATGTTAAAACCACTGCAGGAGAGACCAAAATGACTCCTTAGGTGCAGAAAAGAATGCTTTTTGGATGGTAACACACTGCCTGTTTTTTTAAGAGGGCCTTATAAATGCTTTTGCTTATGTCAAACAGGGAAACGAGGAACAACAGGTAGGAACAACCAGAGGCTCGCTCACTCCCAACAGCAACAAAAACATTCACATGCTTTGCAATATAGTAATACATGTCCTTGATGGCACAATTATTTTTCTGCTGTCCTTTACTTTGGGGAAGCTGGCGTATATGCATTTACTTCTCCATGCTTTTTGAGTGTCATCTATGCTGAGCATGCAAGACCGTTAAAGTAAGAAAAAAAATGGCAGAGATTCATTAAATACAGTGCCCCAGTTTGATCAACAGTGCTTAAGTAGTCCCCGTAGCCACATTTTCTGAGCATCTCACAGCCTTTTCTCAATGTATTATTCTCATAGCACTTCTGTAATGATGTACATATGACAGAGGAATAATTAAAATACAGATAGTGAGGCCCATTAGACTATCCATTACACTACATCTGTAGAAGTAAATAAAACATGCCAGGGACACTTCTGATCAGCTGACACGGTACAGCTCACATCCATGTAGATGCCCTCCTTTGTCCAACACAGCATCAGCTGGCCCAGTCTGAGGCCAAAATGACGCGGGAAGTGTGCTATGAACTCGGCACAAGTGGAGGTGATGGTTGGACAGTCACCCTGAACTGCTGTTTGGGAGCACCTGCTCCCCGGCCAGGGCTGCATATGGAACCAGATGCCTGCAGCTCTGCTCCACGGCTGCTCGGAGCCGTCACCTGCAGACAGCGATGCCACTAGAAGTGACAGCAGTTGAGGATACTTTATCCAAAAGCAACACACATCGGAGCTCCTGTGATCAACACCGTCTGACAGGTTATAGCAACAGTTTTCTGCAATCAACACAGGTGCAGAATTATCAGAAACATGACCCTGGCTGGTTTGCGAATTACTGCAATAAACCTGTGATAATTTTGTTTTAGTTTAATGTAAAACCCATTAGCAGTTGCATTTGAAGAAAACTGGGCTCTTCCCGTAACCACTAGTGCGTACCCTCTGTGATCAGTCATTTTTCTCTTAAATGTTGATACCATTGTCAAATGCTTTCTCTGGACAGAAAAACGAATCGTCATTTCATAAGGCCTGGCACAAAATCACTGAGCAGAGGGGAAAAATAATCCTCTACCAAAATCTTTCCTGGTGAAATCACATTTATCAAATGGGGGGAAAAATCTGGCTGGATAGAACAATTTTTCAAAATATCTGTTAAGTACTGCACTTCCTGCGAATCAAAAGCAATAAATAGCAGAAGCAACAGGTGCAGAACATCAGATGGTATGGGTAATTAATGCCACCCTCCCTCATACTACATGGATGCTGGGGTCCAATGAAAAAAAAAGACATTTAAAACAGAGCTCATTTGATAGTTACTCACTAACTAAAACAAGTTCACAGATGATTATGCAGAAAGTATTTCATGTTATATTTATAGATATATATAAAAATATATATCTAAAACCTCCGCCAAGCATTAGCTGGAGCTCTTAAAAATACATGAGTACACGTAAGATATCTTTACTCCAGCACCAGCTGAAGTTATTGTGGTTTACAATAACACAATTAAAAAAAAACTCCCAAAAGGCTCAAGTTTCCTACGCATCCCCCACAACAGAGCAGTGAAGTATGATGCCATCAGGCCAGGAATGAACAGTGAGAAGCTTCACCATGAAGCCGCTTTCTCAGCTGAACCAGGCACCTCCAAAGTAAAGATTTTGCAAATCTGTCTGCTCGGTGTAAAATGCTATTTTACCTGCAATGCTCAGTGGAGTTGCCAACAGCACAGAACTAATTGAGGTTTTATCAGCCTTCTAGCATGTCATGGTATCCCACTGTCAGAAAGTCAGACCTGGGGGACCACAGGGAAAGAGAGTTATTTACCACCAATACGCTATCACTCCCAGATTCATTTTTGGTATCTTCATAACAATTATCTGTAAAGCACCAATCATCACTTGTATTTTTCACCCTTGTATAAATATAAACATTCTGTCTCAGAAGAGATATCCAACTAATACGTTCACATAAAATTTCATTTTCAGTGGCTACTCTTTGCAGTTATAAATTGTACTCCAAAAGACCACAGAGAGCTTTACGGAGGTTCACGAGATGGCTTCCTTGAAGTCTTCGTTTAAGGCTTCTGGAGAAAAATGGTGACATAAGCACAAGTTTGAACCCAAATCAGAATCCATTTCAAGACAAGCAAATTAGAGGGTGAGACTCATCAAATTGGATTCAGTGAGCAACCTGACAGCTTTGTAGCTGAACGAAAAAGAAAGAACCTCACATACTTCTGTGTATTTGACCTTAAACAAACCAACGACTTTCTCACATCTTCTGCTTTAGTCTAATACAGTTTTTTCTAATTTTTATTTTTAGAAATGCAGTTCTCATAGTACTAATACTCCTAGTCCTACGAGTGATTTTAGGGTAGCTGGAAAAGTAGAGACAAAAATACACCAGAATTAATGGTGATCCTGAAGAAGATTGTTTTCCTCTCAGACTCCTCAGAGCCCCAGTAGATACTTTAGGTATCCAAGAGTGGGCTGAGAAACACGTGTGAGCAGTCAGACTGACGCCAATTGTCAGTGGCATGCAACAGAGCAGCAGGGAAACTCTCTGAATCACTAGAGCTTCCCCAAAGTCATGCTGTCAGGTTTCACAGCTCACATGGGGTACCACGCTGACACACTGAAACTGCCAGTGGTACTTAGGCAACCTAGTTTTAAGCCCGCTCAGATACACCACTCTTAGCTAGAATGAAGTCATGGTCTTAATCCAGTTAGAGAGAGCTAAACTGGGCATCTTACAAATTTCTGCCCTATATGGATGAGAAGCCATTGACCTGAAGGCTGCATTTTTACTTGTTCTTTCAAACTTTAGCCTTCGTCCGGACGCATAACTCTCACCCAGCCAAACAATAAATCAAGAAGGAAACATTCGTCTACTCTCAAATAAAGAGAGGGTTAACCCCGGGCTATGGCATAATTTCAATCAAATTTAATTAATCCTCCGAATAAGGACTGATATGGGGAGAGTTGTTGTGACACCTAAGGCAAGGACCTGGCACTTTCCTAATACAGAAGATTGTCGCCTGCGTAAAAATAGCAGATTAATCATACTGATTAAGTGTGATGCAAATATACATGCAGTAATACTAGCAGACGATCCCAAAAATGTATTAACAGAAAACGAGGGAAGAACAGCAAGTTTCATTCAGACTTGCTGCAAGCTCTGTTCAGATAACAGGATACAAATTTGACCTTATGCAAACCATCACTGGAGCATCATCCCCCTGCCACCATAGCCTTCAGCAACACATTTGAAGAAGCATACAAAAAGGCTTGGTTCAGCCTAGAGCTAGTCCTGGTACACAATATGCTAATATTTTGGCAAGGTGCTTATAAACTGTTCTCCAGACGGCTAAGTCAAGCCCAAGCTGCAAGGTTCTAATCTTTGGTTAGCAATGCCTTTTGCAGAAAGAGGTAAGACTAAATTCGTGGTTTGACTGATGTCAGGCAACTGTCTCTTATGTGAAAGCCTCACTACTACCTACTAAAAAGCAGCAAATATGAGAACAAGTGATTCTCTTCTGAGTAAGATCAAGCGAAGAAAAAGACAGTAGCCCTGTGATTTCTTTTCAGTACTCTTTTGGTTCCCTCTAACATGACATTAGATTTTCCCAGGAACACCCAGCTCTGTCTCTAACAGGTTATAGCTCTAAGGAGCAGCCTGGGCATTTGCTTTTTCCATGGTAGGGAACCATTCCTCTGCTCAACAAACCAGCACAGTTTGGTTCTCTGCCAACCAAAAACCGCAAGGGAGAGAAACTACCCAAAGATACAAAGCAAACATAAACCTCAAGCAGAATGCCTGGACACCAAAACCTGAACAGACCCACTACACAGGGGCAAAACCCACAAACAGACACAAGTTAAAATCAAAGCTGTTTAATGTTGCCGTCAAGCGATTCCTGCCATCCCCAACCATAAGGATCTTACAGCATCAGGTGGATCTGGGACACCAAGCAGCTCACTATTTCTCCCATCTATCCCATGAAGAAAGTGGCTCTGCACTTACCCCCTCAGCAAACACCAAGACAGATTTGCCTGCAGTAAGACAAAACCATTGTGGATTTTACAATAGAGTTCTGTCCCATCTCAGATGGGATTTCAACAAAAGCACAAACACAAGTGCTCTGGTACCAAGGCAGATACCCAGCGCAGATTCTTCCCACCTCCCTACCTCCTGCTGGGTTGGTAATTGTATTAATGTTGTTTTATTACCAACCTGTGTCTCTCCTTAGGACACTGAGTGGATGTTTCTGGTACACAGTGGAACCTCCACCACTAGCTGCTGAGCTCTTTCATGTTTGATCAATATGCAATTCACTGAACTCCACAACCCTCTGAAGCTGAGGCTACACTTGTTAGCCAGACCGTGTTGTGGCACACATCTAAAGTGTATTGGTCTGGGGCCACTGGCATAGTGAGCAGCGTGGACTCTTAGCACTTCCCAGAATAGTACTCCTAACAAGTGTTCATTCTCATTTGAACATTTGCCGCAAGCAGTGAGGCAGACGAGCCTCCCCCACGCTGTGCATGTTTATGTATAAATGTAAATCTTTCCTGCCTTTCATCTGTGAAAGCTGAAACATCACCAAATGTCCTCGTTTACTGAAAACTCACATGCTGCTGCTGACAGAGAAGCAGCTTTCCATCCTGCACTATGTACATTTCTCCAGACCCACACGAAACTAATTTTGGATTTTAATAAAAAATTGTGGTATGATTTTTACTTGAACCAGGGTGGCGATCACAATATATTGTAGTTAATGTGTTGTACAGACAGTGAAATGCAGGAATATTTTTGGGGACTTGAAGACATTTAAAAAATTAATCACCCCTTTTTAGGGCAGGTCTAGCATGAGGCAAGTATATTTGGGTTAGGTAAGCATTTCTGAGCTGTCTTTTCACCCCTGTCTAAGGTGCCACCCTTTCATAACATGTTTTGCATAAGTAATTTGAGGAAACTGCACACGCAGCAATCAAGCCAGCGAATTTTGCAACAGGACATATTAAAACATGAAATCGGAAATCATCATGCCTCTTTAACGTGTTAATCTTTTCACACTGTCACTTTAAATAGATGGTGAGATTTCACCCCATAACATTGTGTCTAAACAATACCAAATCTGCTAACACAGAATCAATCCCACTAAGTATCAACTCTGCCCTAGGTTCAATAGTCTTCAGTGCTCAAGCAAATTCAGACCAACTTACAGATAGAACAAACACCAAGTAAAATCAATAGTGCTAACTAAAATTAACCCGACATTTGACAAGAGAGGAAGAGAACCAGCATCAGGGCCTTTTCCACATCCTACCTCTCAAATGCTACACAGTGACCATGGTTTCAGTCTGTTCATAACATTGCTTCTGATGGTGCTTCTAGAGAGAAGCTGCCCTTTAACACAGGTCACCTACAATATGGTTAACTCTAGATTTTGAAAAGCACTAGTGACATGCTTAGTACTTGCTATTAAGTATCACTTGGAAGAAGTCAAAATTAGGGAGACTGACTATAAAATTTCTTGATGTTCATGAAAAGTGAGCTGTACAGTTTACTGTACACATCCCTGTGTCAGTGCAGGCAGTGCCACAAGACCCAAAGAGCCTGCCCTCATCTCACTATCTTCTGGGGAAGAGGCAGATGGGACATAATTTTCCCACATGGGGAAAATTTCCAAGAACTGAAAAAAATCTCCACCATAAGAAGTATTTGTGTCAACGTTCAAAAAAAAAAAATATTAAATGACTTGGGTTTGACTCGACCCACTACTAAAAGCCCTTAAGTGCAACAATAATACAAACAATAAATAATAATCGAATAACTAGAAGAAGCAGGTTGTGCTTTATGTCATCAAGTCCTGAACAATGTAAAGCTTTATGAAGAAGAAACTCACACCCAAAAGGCCATACAGAAACTGAGAAACAGTCAGTACATCACAATAAACTGATGCAGATTTGCCAGTAACTTAATTTTAAAACTGTATCCGGTAGCAGTAACAATAGGAAGAGAATACTGCAGGAGAGATTTATTAATGAATAAGAACATGAATTCAAAGCACTTTGCAATATATGGTGCAAGTGGAAAATCTTACGTATTATTAGACAATACCATAAGCCTTCAGTCCACATGTCAGGTCACACGCCATAGCTGGGACTCACCCAGGATCTTGGCTCTGCATCAAAACAACTGATCAAAAAGCTCACTCCAAGCCTCCAGTGGGCCCTGCCCCCAGGATCTGGAGGTGCAAGAACAGTTCAGACTTGAAAATCTAATTCAGTTCTGCCTCCACAGAGAAGAGAATGTCCTATCTTCCCTCTCAGATAATTTTGAACCCAGAACATCAAATCAGCAGGACCTAAATAGGATGTTTCTAGATGAATAAACAGTGGCAACAGTGTACACAGTAAATTTTCCATCTTCTGTCTTGTTTTCTGCCTTTCAAAATGTGATGATTTTTCTAAACCAATGATATTCATGTGAAATACAGAGTCCTAGGTTACATGTGCATTATGGTCATTATTACTATCATAACGCTAATAAAATCACGGTATGAAGAAAGTGGTATGGATTTACTGAAAACACCACTTGCAGATACTCGTGCATTCTTCCATTCAATCCTAATATCAGTATGGTCATTTGCATTTTCTTTGTATTACCTTTGACCTCAGACAACTCTCTCCACTTGAAGTTTGTTCCATTATTCTCACAAAAGCGTTCTGAGTTTCTTATACGTTGATTGACACATGAACAATTAGAAGATTCAAAAACAATTATCCTCCATCATAAGATGTACTACAGTAATATGGAATTTTTTAAGGAACTATTATAAACCTTTTAAGCTGTTTATAAAAATAGAACTGAAAAGAGTAATATTTCTGAACATGGAGCTACAATGGAGCACATTTTTAGATCAACTTGCATTTTAGATAGATGCAAAAAATCCTCTCAGTATTCCTCCCCCACATGCAAACTTGAAAATTTACTCCACAACTTCAAGAATGAAGGCAATACCTTCTTAAACTAGTGACTGAGATTATTAATAAAGTTTCTCAAGAGCACTTCCCACATCTTATGAGGATCTTTTTCAAAGCATTTTAGACATAAATCATAAAGAAACAGCCAGCATGATTTTGCTGACATGATGCTTGCTGATTTTGATACTCTTCTACCAGGCCTTGTGGCTCACTGGCATTCAGCGCTCAGCTTTACAATAAGCATATCCTGAAGCGAGCACTAAGTAGCTGCATGTGCTGCTTTTGCTTCAGTGGTGATGTAATGGAAGAGAGCTCTTCCTCTGATTAAGTTGCCCACCCACCGTCCTAAAAGATAAGCTGGGGTTCACGCAGTGTACATTTAATGCCATGCAGTCTCTCTTTCACCACGTGCTTAGTTTCAAGTTCCTTATTACGAGAACTACATGAACCAGCTGGAAGGAGTCCAAAGAGGAAGAAAAAGGATGATTTGAGAATAAAGAGTGTTTAAAGAAATAGTGGACTTGTTTAGCCTACAGAAGATGAGAGACAACTTGATAAATAAGTGTAAAGGGTACAACAAAGAGGAAAAGAATAAACTGAACATACCTGTCCAATGGATAAGACAGAGAAAAACAGCTTTTGATATAAAAGTTAGACATTCGGGGTGTTCTTTCCATCAGACAGCTCTCATCACCTATCTGTAGACAACTGAATCAAAATCCAGATCTCCACTTCTTCTAGCAGAAACTTAGAAACCTACAGTATTTGTAGACATATACCAGTAGACATCTACACTCGAATAATTAATCCCACAATGACTATTTGAAAGACAGTACAGACCAAACAGTACAGACCAGTCAGTGCAGGAGCATTTTGGCTACAGAGTATATGGTGTCTCCATCACCAGGCATTCTCAAGAAGTAGGACAGTCCTTCAGGACTAATTTAGGTGGAGATGATCTTGCCGTGAAGTATAAAGATGAGCCAAATGATGTCTCTTATACTATTTTCTATGACTTCTATGATTCTGCTTATAAGGATGTACAAGGGTGGCCAGGAAGGGGATAAATAGGCCCCAAGAAGATCAAAGACTAGAGCAGATAAAAAAGTGATTGTATAAAGTCATTATTGCCTCCCAGCTAAAATATAGACACTTGAAGCTTCTGTTGGTTCAAAAATTGGAAAAGAAATCAGAGTAAACCAAAATCTGAAAACATGGATGCTCAGTCCCAACTACCATAGTATTGCTATCCCAAATCACAGAATCACAGAATCACAGAATCACAGAATAGTAGGGGTTGGAAGGGACCTCTGTGGGTCATCTAGCCCACCCCCCCTGCCGAAGCAGGGTCACCTACAGTAGGCT
>Ga0181612_135469_pt1 | contig 12367 bp, 4 predicted proteins | sample HoacroProtozoa21_FD_119630 | JGI IMG/M metagenome (GOLD analysis project Ga0181612, IMG submission 119630) | Hoatzin crop microbial communities from Cojedes, Venezuel. Combined Assembly of Gp0051906, Gp0051904, Gp0051908 | reverse complement strand
AAAGCAAGGGGGTTTATTTTCTGCCAAATTAATGCGACAGACAGCACAATACAATCACGTATCTTTTTTATGGAGGGAAAATTTAGGCTTTTATGTGTCTCTTTCCAAGTATATTTGAATTTAATGTTGGTCCTTGGTCCTTTGGTCCACCTGAGACTTTGTATGTGAAATCCTCTTTTGACTGTATAAGGGATTTCATTAATACAGTCATGTATTCCATTCTCTGCACTTAATCTGATGGCTGTCTTTTAGTAGGTATCTGCTTAGCACTGTTTGTCTGACATGAGAAATAACTACCTCAGTGAAAGCAGAACAACTTAAATGAACTGATTGCAGAAAATATTGAAACTAGTGAGCAATGATTTCAGCATGACTTTTAACTTAGAGGACAGTTTTGAGGATATATTTAAATTTGCCACTTCATAATGAAATCGGTACTTAGTTTCCGAGGCCAATGATGCTAAATATAAACTACAGTATAGCCTTGCGCCTTGAACATGTTTATGAAGCTGTCTAGGTGTGAAAGTGAATCTAGCACTATTCTGGAATTAATTCATTGCTATTACAGCAAGTGAAGGGTGCAGGTTTGGGAGCCATAGCCAGTGAAATCAGCTGAATTTGCTGAAGGAGAAGGGATTGAAATGCGGAGAGGCTCATAAGTGGCTTATTAAGAGAGTGCAGTCACCAATCACTGACAGGTGGTAAGGAGAGTAGGAGGGCTCCAGTATTTTCCTCAGAAGTAAGGGAAAATGTTTTAGTTGCTCAAACTCCCCATTCACAGTAATGCCATCTTAATATTACATACTGCCTTCCCAGGTGCATAACTTGGCTCCCTCGGGGTGCATTTCACAAAATCCAGGCAGTTTTATTTGTAGTAGTGGTAGTATTTTAGAATCCTGGCATCATGCTAAATGTGGCTGGGGAGTTAGGACCTTCCGTACTTTGTGGGTGTTGGATTGTAGCTGCCACTAGAATAATTTTGTTTTGTTTTGTTTTTCCCTAAGACTCCTTTGTGTACGACACCCTTGCAATATACCTCATCCTCCCTCAATTTTTGTTTCTAAGTCCAGATTAATATCTTAATGGTTTGAAAATATCGGGAAGATAAAATGTTTTTCCATAAGAGAGTCATAATTTTCTTTAAGGCAAAGGAAAAAGGACCTAAACGTGTTGAAGTTACTCAACTTCTGCAAACTAATGTGTTGTAAGAAATGATGAATTACAAAAATTGTGACATAATCTTACAATCAGACCTGGTTTGGGCTTCTTTTTGGAGGACATTATATGCTTCAGGACTTCTTTTCTCATGCCACAGCAGTCTTTATCAGCTTTTCTAAGCCAGCTGCTATCATAACACCAAACCATAGCAAATATAGACGCAAGTGAATGGCTGCTCCGGAGGCACGTTCATTCTAACAAAACAGACAGCAGTAAACCAGAGGGTATTGTCCTTCAGGGTTATCAAACGTCTTGCATTCAGAGAAGGACTATCCTCTGAGGAGAAAAAACCCGCATCATGAGTATAACCCTACTTTGGTTTGTGTTTACCCACCAGCCAGCTCTTTAGTTTTCAAGTGTTATAACATGCTGAATGTTCTGTGATTCATACAGATGTTTTCAACTTAAAAAATCAATTAAGACAAACTGGATTAGATAATAGCACTTGCTGAAGAGAAGGAATAAGTTTTAATTAAGGTCTGAAATTTAAATCGGTGGTAAAGACAAGAACCCACTGACAAACTGGCCGTGGGTTTGGATCTGACCTTGCAAGTACCTTTCTATAGAGAGAAAAATGCGTATATGTGAGTGTTGGGCAGTAGTTTTCCAGACACAATTAATCTTCCCTCTTTTTTTTTTTTCTCCTCTAGGAGCTCCACCACTTTTATTGATGTATAGAAAGGAAATATTAAAACCTCTGTAATTCATTTTCACTTAGTCTGATGCTGTCTTCACTGCACCTCTTTCCTCATTCCACTTTCTTGCAGATCTTTCAGGTTTGCACAGCAAAGTCTATAAAATAACACTAGTGCCAGTTTTGCTTTGTAAAAATAATTTAAAACTACTAAGAAATCTTCTTGCCCTCAGCAAATGTTTTGGCTTGTTTCTTAAATGGACTCAGTTTCTCAAATATCCTTTAGAAAGTTTTAAAGAAGGCATGCAAAGAAGCAGATGGAAATCACTAAGCTCAAGCAAATGTAATATTAGAACCAAACTCCGAATAGCCTTTCAAATGACTTATGCTCTTTTACTGTGTGTTCCCTTCACTGCACAGTGACCCTCAGCACTTCCCTATTTTTAGAAATAACCTAGGTGTGGTTTTAAGATAACGCTGTTTTATTTGCACTTTGAAACATGTTAAACTGAACCAAGATTTGCAGAACACAGGCTCATGTTGGATCTCATCTACAATGCAAAAAAGGAACAGGTGTTAGCAACTGCAGTATGACGATGTTCTTACACCATTTTTTTGACAAGGAGGTATTTATAGTTTCAACATGCCCTTAGTTTTTGCACACAAGATAATATTTTATGCGGCTCCACTGGATGCAGTGAAATTAGATCAGGCCCAGACAGTTTCTATGAAAATTTAGTAGTTTGGTAGTATTGAAACCTTGTGATTACTGGAACAACATTGGAGGCTGTAAAACGGAGTGAGAGAAGCAGAATAACTTCATTTATGTGAATGCACTAAAATGGATTAAGATCTCCTAGTTACATGAAGACTTCAGAGATGCTCTGAATTGGTTAGCACTGGAAGATCTCATTTAAGTAACTTTATCAGCTGGTACTGTAGATCAATGTCAGAAAGAAATATGAAATTTCCAGGGAAAAGAATCAGTACACACAAGGCAGGTAGAAATGCACGCCTTGATCCACACATGATCTGCTACAGGTTTGAGGCCATGGATTTGAAAACTGGGATGAACAATGGCATTATTTCAATCCCATATACACTAAGAAGCTGGATTAATCATGTCACACCCTTTTAATTCTTGATTGCCTGATAGGCACAGTGTCAAAGGGAGAGGGATGGTGTTGATTTTTCTGTTCTTCATTAATAGTTGGACTGATACCACCAAACAACATTAGGATAGTCCATTGGCTATCTAAAAGCATAACATTTTTATGTTACTGTTAAATTGAGCTGGTTTTGAGCTGGTAATGATAACTAGAAGTTGATGGTCGTTTAATTCATATGGAAATAAAAGGATTTTTCAAGGAAAATGTATGAATTCAATCAAGGGAGGTCACGTCTAAGCTTCTGTATACTTTGAAGGTGTAACTGACAGGACAGAGAAAAACTCAGTGGATTACAATGCTTTGATTTTTCAAAAGACTCTGAGAAATTTTTGCTTTCAGATTACAAGCTAAAAAAAAACTTGGAATATCAAAAAGGTGTTAGGAATGGTATCAAGAAACCATCCTTTTATGCTGAAGTGCTGTGTAACTTGCTATGCTTGTGAATGAGGTACCACAAAGATTATTTGTGTGACCTGTTGCTTAAACTAAATTACTCCTTTTGAATCTGGCATTAGTGGGATACCAATAAAAATGTCACATTGCTTCTTTTATTGGATCTGTACTCAATGAACTGCAGCTGTTAAGTGTCTATCCCCACTGGGCCTATTGCTCTCAGTAGAGAGTCTCTTGTGTCTGTTTGATATAATAAATCATCCATTGCTCACACATCCCTGCTCACATTATCCTAGCTAAAGGTTGTTTGCTCCCCTAGATTTATAAATATTGACAGAAGTGTTCAGAGTTTTTCCACCATTATATGCCATAAAGAGTGATATGTACAACCTCAGGCATTCTGTTGCCAGCAGACTTTAACCATTGTGGCAACAGCCACTGACGTGCTTGCAACTTTTTTGTTCCAGGATGATTATATTTTAGGTCTTTGTGGTATCGTTCACAGCTTTGTAATGCTATTACTGAAATGATTCTGAGGTGGCTTCCAGCATTTAGACACTTCTGCTGGGTGAAGGATGCTCACCTCCCAGAGGCCATGATTTGATGCATGGACGCAGCCCAAGCAGAATGTGTAGGCACTGTTGACACAATGAAATAAAAAGACTGCTTCAAATTACAAGGCTTTCCCTTTATTACTTCTCTGCTACTGTATTAATATATTAAACTTTACCCAGGAATGTCCCAGGCACTGGGACTCAATTGTCTGTACTGGTATTGCGGTCCCTGGGAAGCTTCTGCGTTTGCAAACTCGTTCTCTCCCCAGCAATTCCTGGACATCATTCAGGAGATAAAACTTTTCAGAGATCGTTCCCTAATGAAGTTTACAAACAGCTGTACTATCTCGGAGTATAAGAGAGTTTGCTAACAGAGCCATGAGTTGTTCTAAGCCAGGGTGTCAGTACTCAGGGATCTTACCAGACACAATACAGTTATTAGCATAAATGTGTTTTTTCTGACTCCTATGGTATGGTAGGAGGCAAAAGAAACTAACAGGGACAACCAGTATGTTTCATCAGTGAGGTTGTCACTATGTATAATTACTTAAGAGTGACTCAACTCCACATTTAGAAGTAAGTTAATCAACATGGTGTTTTAGCATGCAGAGGGTGTCATATTGTGCTCATGTCTGCGCTGTCTGTCATCTGTCTGGCTGCCTGCTGCTGGCGCATTGGGCGATGCGACTAACATCTGTCAACTGTTGTTTGTTCTTCCGTTCTCTACCCAGAGAGAAGAGAGTGCGCAGTGAAGTGTAATAAGTATTGAGAAAAGCCTACTGAAACAAATCTTGTGTATATGTACACCAGAAAAGGCCTACTTTTTTGTTTAGGCCAGCAGAATTCAAATTACTGTAAGATTCATAGTACAAAACCAAACTTTATGCAGTTAAAAATTTTCCACCACAGCTCTTCTGGTTCTGCATGTGGCTTTTTGTTTAGCATATTTGTATTTGCAAATATTGAAATGTAGATGAACCACCAGAAAGAAAAGCCCCTTTTCTCCCTCTTTGGGGCTTTCATTAAGGGAAGCAATCACAGTGTTTATATAGTATTTCAGAATGTATAATACTATATGGATAGATATTATTAAGGAATAGAGAGGATCCCTTTTGAACGGAGCCAGTAATATATGAGGTAGGATAAATCAATGAATGCATGTAACATTTTATTAAGTCCTATTCACTAGCCCCTAAATATATTTCTTTAAAATTTTAATGGCAAATTTAACTTTATATTATAACCAGAGACTTCCATTACCTCACTGTGCAAACAGGTCATTGTTGCTAATTATGCATAGATTAAATGAGGCAGATTAAAATATACTTAGCCTGACTCTTAGCTTCCAATTCAGTATGTCAAGGAAAAATATCTTAACATCTTAGAATAATGCAAAGGTAGCCAACCTGCAGGGTTTTATCTATCTTTCACATTCTGGTCATGTAAATGTTTGCCTGGTATTGTATCTGGTATTGTTGTTAAGTAGGTTCTTTGTCAGTATTCACAATGTAGTGGTCTAAGAAGAAGTTTCACAGCAGCTAAATACCGTTGATTCTTAAGAAGCAGTGCTGGTATTTTCTTCATGGTTTCAGTGTTTGTAAGCATACCTGGAAACCTTACCACATGGCAGTACCCCACAAAAGTAATGAGATGCTCCTGCCTGCCCTGCTCCTACTGTGCGGGCTTTTTGCCTGGCCAGCGGCTCCAACGAAACCCCCTCTGGTACCATTTCAGCCACTGCACAGCGCATGCTGGGAGTGAGGCATTTGTAAAGGTGCCTCAGAACCCCGCTTACAGACATGTGCAGGGTTTGTTCAACCCACAGTAAGCTGTTTCAGCTGACACTTAAGTACGGGCAGCCAACACAGTTACAAATGAGCATAGCAGAACAACGATGCATAAACTGCTCTGTGGTTGCAGTAAAAAAGGTTACCTGTTGCCTTTGTTGGTATGACTTGCTGCTTCTCTCAAAACAAGGTGTAATTCTATTTCAGACGTTGTGTGAATTTTCATTTCTCTGTTAGGGGAGTGCTGTAGCCTTTGTAGCTGCTCTCCAGTTTCAGCTGTTGTAGCCTTGCTTTATTTTTCCCCCTTGTACACCTCTGTCTGCTCTGTAGTGGAAGACAGTCTGGCCGTTCTTAATTAGAAGGCTGTTTCACTTTCACAAGAATGTAAAAGTCATCTTATTTCACTAGGAGTAATTTCCTGCACTCTTTTCCCTCCCTAGGCTTTATGCAAGGAAATGCAAGAACCAGAAATATTATTTCATAGGAAATTCAAAGAATTAGCTAATGCTGTGGACACTTTCTACCGAAAGCATACTATTTATTGTTTTTTAATGCCAGCATGAGTATTTATAGACATCTAAGATCACTTCTAAATAGACAGTATAATTCAGAGTAAATGCTCATGTAGGAGAAATAGGTTTTCCTGTTGTTGGTTAACATTTGGGCAAAATTTTGAAGCGGTATATAAAGGTTTAAGCACAGTTCCTTGGGTGACTACAGTGTTCTGGGGCCAGCTGAGGAGAAGAGAATATGGATACCTCATTAGGGTACCCTGTGAATACCCCATTAGGTGCCATCTATATGCTTCTGTATAACATTCTCCCTTATGGTAGCTGTCGAGGTCTTTCCACTCAAGTCTAGCAGACCTTCTCCTTCATCAGTCAAAGGATGCTAATGTGCTCAGTTCAGGAAATCATTGATTTTATATGCCCTACTGTTTGACAGGTGCCAGGTGTACAGAGAAGATTTCATAGGAAGATCTGAGTACTTTCACACCTCAAGGCACCAAACCATTGCACAAGTGGCTACACAAGAAGCAATTAGATACTGCGGACAGATGGCTGCAGATTCCTGAAGGAGAGGGATTTGGATTCTGTCAGCAGCTCATCAGTGTCCCAATAATAGTTCTGTATTGCTAAGATCACTTCTATTATTCTGATTTTTGACATTCTGGTATTTACTTTGCCTTTAGTTTAAGATGTGCTTCACTAGTTATTCAGTTGCTGAGGAAAATAAGTAGTGCCAGTAGGAAGATAATTAAGGTATTAATCAGTCTTTAGGTGCAGCCATGATACTGTGAGAACAATTGCCATAGTTGTATTTCTCTCTTGTGAGTCTTGAGAGGCCATAAGTCCGGTAGAGCGGTTATTACATCATTGCAATGAAGTATCCCAGCAACGTATGTAATCATACATTCTGAAAATCTGAGAGAACTATGTTGGTTTAGGAAATAGATTCTGATGCGAAGTTTCTGCAAAAATAAATATTTCCGCGTTGTTTAAAGGCTTCAGTTTTCACCTAGAATCCTAGCTTGGAAAAAGGTATAACTTCATTTACTGCGTAGGTTTTTATTATATGTCTGCAAGTGTGGTGACAGAGTGTAATGTTGTAGATAAAAAGTAAATTGAAAATGTATTGTAGACATAGTACATAAATTCAGCTTGGGAGAATGTCAGCTTTATTTGTTAAACTAATAACCTTGTTCAGTGAATTGAGTCATTCTCTAAGACGACTGGCACCCTTTTAAAAGGTGGTTTATCAGTTTCCGTTTTTATAAAATACCAAAACTGAGTCACTGATGTGTTGCAGTTCACTTTTCTGTTCATTCGATGTTGATGTTCTCAATGACAAAAAGAGCCAGTCTAGTGTGGAATGAATAAGTAAAGCAGTGCTTACTGACACTTTTGTAGTGAAGTAATGAGGGTCTGCTGCCCACATACATCAAACTGCTGCATAAGGATTTAAGGATAAGCACAGGCTCTCCAGAAACAGTCTTTATTCCCTAGTTGTCTGTCTACCTGGTCCTGTTTCAATTCATCTTATTCCATATAGATGATCATACTCTTTTTTTTCTTTCCCTGTCAAGCAAGTAAGTCATGGTCCATTAGATACTGAGGGCAGGCGTAAGGGTCCTTGTTCAAAAATGCTGTTGTATCTTAGATGTCTAAATATACCCTCTTTCAGTTGTTGGACTTCAGACATAAACTGGAAATCAAGAGAGTTCAAGAAACTTAACAAACTTAGGAAAAAGAAAATAATCTTAATACTGAAATGTTTTAGTTTTTGAGATATTGACAACACTCGTGAGTTGCCAGCCTAGCAGGAATAAATGCACCCAAACATCAGATGTTTGTTGTGAAGAAATGAGGCTCTTGTACCCACGCTTGAGAACCTGTGCCACACTAGCAGTGCTCTGGTGCAGACACCTTCTTTTGTCAACTGCTCACCAAAGTTGTTTTTTTTCCTATAGGTAACTGTTTATAGTTCAAGGAGAACAAATTTTCTCCTCAGTCTGTTTCTTATCCGTAGTTAGCTAAAACCAACCTGGAGTTTTACATGTTTTGACTTAGATTGTTAAAATAGAAGTAATTTTGTCAGTGGATTTTAGTCTCTGCTGTAATCATTATTAGATGATTATTTTGTGATTTTATTCCCTGGCTTCTTTTCATTATGAAAAAGATTTCAGACTAAAAAAGGACAAGCTTTCTCACTCAACCTGTTTTCTGAAAGGTATTGACCAAGCGAATTTAGACAATGTGATCTGAATACAGAAGGATGTTCTTGCAATTACCTCATTGTACAGGAACTTAGTAGCTCAGGCTCTAAACAGATGTTTAAATCATAAAAAAAATTTAAATTTCTCAGCCTCTTGTGATAGCTCTAGAATGTTTTTGTCTCTAGCTTTCATGATAGAGACGCTTTCAAAGAAATACACAAAGGAGGGTAATGAAGTGGTGCTTCAAAAAGCCAGGTAGTCTGTATTCCTCAACTGCTTGCTTTACACCCTATTACTTAAACAGACTTGTATTTAAATAATCTTTTGAATTGTTAGGTTTGTGTCTTTGGAAAATTGGTTTTATTATCTGCTTTGCTTTTCTAATATACATACTTATCTTTTATTCGTTTCATATAGGCTTTAATGAACTAGATTTGCACATACAAAATACATCTGTCTATCATCTAACATTGTTGTATGTGGATTTTAGACATGTTGGATCTGTAATTTGTTTCCATTTCTTTTAAACAAATGTTCCTTTATATTTTTTAACAAGTTTTTCTATTTTAAGGAGCTGTCTGTTTAATGAGGAAACTTTACAATAACTTTTTCTGCTTCAAATTCTGTCTTCTATTGCTTTCTGAAAAGTTGATCTCGAAAGTCATGAATATGGTAATTTCTCTTTCTGAGCCGACTCTTTTTTATGCTATTTTTGTTCTGCAATATTTAGATGTATAGTTCTAAGTCAGTAGACACAGTGTGAGCATAAAATGGAGAAAAGATTTTCTTATAAAAAAGTTAGCAGTAAAATGAAAATCATTAAGTGATAATAAGACAATAATCATGTTTCTAAATTTTGCAATGTTAATCCAAGCATCTCATTCTAGTGTGAAATGGTACTTCTTAATAAAGAGTAATTTTTGAACAGTGTTAATCTTCTAATGGAGGATAGCTGTCACTTAAATTTTGTGGATCAATGATTTTCAAGGAATGAAGAGCAGTCAGAGAAAAGTGTTAAGTAGAAAAGGAGGATTTGCAGTGAGTGGGAGGAAGGTCAGAACAGGATTTCGAAAGTACTGATTTGTACTCCTGTGTTTTTTAGAGATTCTTGCTTTTTAAATCAGGAAAAAAAAATCTGTTTAGCCAAGAAGAGAATATACTAAGGACATCAGCCAAACTTTCAGAATAAATATCAGGATGCGGCAGTGAAGATAGGGATAAAAAAATATTTAAAAAGATAATGGTGTTAAAATAATGAAATAAAAACCTAACAGCAGTTGTATTGTGTCAGGCTAAGTATTTCGTGAAATTCATGCGCTGACCTGTCATAGAAATTGTAGGAGAAACTGAGTGTTAACTTAGTATGATCCTTCCTTGGCATGGCTTTTTAGGTTTCAGGAAGCAGCCATTTAAGAACTTCTCAAGCTTGATTTTTTTTGATTTACAATAGTATGTTGTCTAACTTTTTTAGCACTTTTCATTTAATGTGGTTTGGATTTTTTTGTTTTTTTTCCCAGAATAGACTTTTGACGTCACAATATCCTGTGGTTATGAATTCCACAGTTACTTCTAGAGTAGGTAGGAAAAAGACTCCCTTCCCTTTGTTTTAAGCTTGCTACTTGATATTTTCATGGAATGTGCTATGGGTTTGGTCCATTTTTCCATAGATCTCTCTTTTCTGGGATTCACTGTTGTTTCACAGAAATCACTCTGTATACCTGACTGTCCTTGCTGTTCTTTCCTCTAAAAGTTTCTTGTTGCTCTAAATCTGAAGACTGGAAAGTCAGCACTGTGCACAATATTCAAAAGTTGCGTATATAAAGGCACAATGATGCTCTTCTGTTTTCTGGTCCTTTCCTAACAATTCGTAGTGTTGTATTTGCTGTTTTACCGCTGCCTATCGCTGTGATGATACTTTCTGATAACAGATCTCTGAAGCTCTTCTGAATGGATGTAAGTAAATCACTGTGAATAACCATTCCTTTTTGTAGTCAGAATGTTAATAATGGATTTAAGTGATTTAATTTTGTTCCTTTATTATTTTAGCATTCATATTCCTGCGTGAACTACTGGACAAAAAATGAGTCAGGAATTACAGGATTCCCATCTGAAGATTCTGATTCCTCAGATATTTTCTTGCAATATTATTTCATCATTTTGTAGTTCAGACTCTTAACTGTGAGAATGGCTTAGTGGTGGTGACTCTTCAAACCTCACAGTAGGTCTACGAGTACCAAGAAGTTGATCTACATGTTTTAAGATTAAAAGCCATGAAAGGCTTGGTTGCACAAAAAAAGGCTTCAGCTATGATCAGGTAGAGGGTGCACATACTACAGGTGAAAACCTGAACCCAAGAAACATCAGGTTACAGTACATAGTGTTTGCCCATGGTAAAGATTAATTTAAGATTCATACTGTACCAATAACTTGCAAATAATTTTGGTGGGATTTGTTAATCAATATGCAATGATAAAATTGGAATATTATGACAGGGATTGTTCTGCTATGTTTTATGAGCTTCTCCTAACACATACAGCACACACTGGGGAATGCTTTTTGAGAGTAAGCTCTTTGAGGCAGTGATGAAGCAACCAGCTCTTGCTATGTTGGCACAATTGTGCTACAACATGGGCAAGAATTGTTAAACAAGGACATTCCTTACTAGCAGTAGATAAAGAAATAAGGTTGATAATCACACCACAATTCATGATTTGATACTATGCAATACATAAACTCTTTTTACAAGCAAGCAAGAGCAATCCAATTGTAAAGTATACAAGATATTTTCAGTATCTGATGAAGAGAGACAAAGTTATGCACAGCCTTTCAGCTTCTAATCTTACCCACATTGCAAGGAAGTCTATCTGTATCCTAGGTGGTTTCTTCTAATTTCCATTACTTCCTTGAAAACAAGGTGACCGATTTCTCTGAGAGGCTGTGTTAAATTTAGTTGTTTGTTGGACTTCACAGTGTACACCATGACTTACTAGTGAAATAAACATTTCATTTCAGCAACTCTAAGAAGGTGAGAGGATTCTTTATTTCTGCTGCCTGCTTGGTTGCTGATAGAAAATGCCTCCAGACATAGCAAGGCCCTCTCCCCATTTTTTTCCAGTTTCGTGTCAACCTATGTCATGTTAGCAGAGATATCAGTATTATGTATTGTAGTGTGAAATATTTATAATGCATAATGCATTATATGTTATATAGATACTTAAAATTATATTGTAGAACACGTCTGTGTAGTCTTGCATGGTATAGACATAGTGCAGGTTGTAAAATATGATAAACATGTATTACGTCACACTAAAATAGGTTATAGTTGGTTCCAAACTTTACCTGTCAAGTATTATTAATTCTGTTAGGCAATACAGCTTTATATAGCTGTTTTATCTGCACTGAGAATTGTTATTCTCTTTGAAGAGTTCATGAGGGTTTACAGGCATATAAATAAAATTTCAGTTTCACATATAAATGACAATACAGAACATAAAAATCTCTTGTAGGTCGAACTGAAGTTCATTTAGCTCTATATCTTAGCTTTGTCAAAGGTGAAGAGGTTTAGAGAAGGTGAAAAATAATAAAAGCATATATTGAGATATCCTGGGAATACTCTCTGATTCCCAGCAATTTACTATTCAGGGACTTCCCGAACAGGAGATAATGTCGTTGTATTTAGTAGTTCTTGACATATTTTTCATCCATGAATTTTTAAAGCTGTTTTTTGATGAATCTCTTTATTTAGAATCTGCAGCATTCTGTGAAAAAGAGCTTTGTATCTTAACTGTGCACTGTGTGAAGATATTTCTTTCTCCACTTCCTAGTTTTATTTGCTGTCCTCTAGTTTTTTGTCTGGAAGAGCTACTGAGCAACTGTTCTTTATTTTTATATTTTTT
>Ga0181612_112033_pt1 | contig 12367 bp, 8 predicted proteins | sample HoacroProtozoa21_FD_119630 | JGI IMG/M metagenome (GOLD analysis project Ga0181612, IMG submission 119630) | Hoatzin crop microbial communities from Cojedes, Venezuel. Combined Assembly of Gp0051906, Gp0051904, Gp0051908 | reverse complement strand
CCCCGCCAGGTAGCTTGGCTGTGCATCGGTAGGATTTCTAAAGCTCCCTTCCACTCTGCACATCAGACTTGCACCCTCCAAAACCCAGTGGTTTTACAATATCCTGTTGAGCCATGAAACTGGTAACAGTCATGGGTCAGTCTCCTCAAGCACCGCAAGATGATCTGGCAAAAGATGTGGTGATGCTACTGACAACAGATGCAACTCAGCCTCACCTTTTCTATGATATCAAGCAAGCTGTTGAAGTGGTGCGTGTTGCAGCCTTCAGCCAGGTCTACGAGTAGCTGAGTGGCCAGTTTTCGGACTTGATGGTCTTTATCCTCCGGAATATGAGCCAGCTGAGAGATCACAACCACGTTTATCAGCTCTTCCTGCAAGAGGACAGACCTTACTAAGCCTGGACATTATACTGTCAGTTGTTCAATCAGCATGTTAAAGAGACAAATAATTACAAACACAAGAACATTGATATTCTGATATCAGGCTTGCTCCTCAACTGTTTGGTTCCTTGATCTTTCCTCTTCCATCCAATTAAGTAGTTCTGTATGCCATCCCTCCAAATATTTACGACTTCTGTCAAACTTGGATTCAGTGCTTTGGTTTTCATCTCTTCCACAGATTTGATAGCCCAGGCTCAAACAGACTGTTCAGAAGGATTTCTAGGGCTTGGCTTTTCAAGAGAGAGAGGAAACACGCAAAAGCATTGCGTTTTCACAAGTCTTGATGGAATCTAAGCAGCACCTCTGCCCCTTCCTGTCCTCTGACACTCTGGGTACATTCCAAGGGGCTGATGTAATCCCCAGAGCTCTTCCATAACTCCTCTCTTGGACAGTTTCCATCTTGGATTGCAATAAACTGCAAGCACCAAGACAAGTCAACCTGCTCACGTCAGATTATGTCCAGAGCTCATCTCTGTAAAAAGCTCTTAAATAAACTCTGCATCCCTCACACTGACCTTCCTTTCTTCCAAAACAAAATGTATATGGAATTAATGAACCAAATACACAACCAGACACGACCTCAAAACACAGCAGCTCCCACTGCAAGCTGCACACACCCGTACCCAACTAAGGATAATTAAAAGGCAAGTCCTCCTACAAGCATCCTAAAGAAACAGGTCTACTGTGTGCAACATGTAAAGCACAGTTCTGTGCATTCCCCAGTGGCAGAGATGACTGGAAGCACACCATAAAACACACCTCACCAAAGCCTCTCCCACCCGCTCAAGATCTCACCTGTGACCCTCAGAAACAGGTAAAGCACACACCTCATAGAACTGCCTGTTAATGCTCAGGACAAAGGACAAGACATCCAGAACTTTAATACGAACAGCACTGCGACTTTCGTTCCTAAAATGGGAAGAGCAAATTCAAGATGAATAAAATAAAGTTGCTGATATTTAGGGATCGGGGGAGAGGAGAAAAGGAAAGTAAGACTAAAGTAAACTAAGAAACTTCTTCAGAGTTAAAACAATAACTGTTAGAGATCAGCTGAGCCTTCAGTTAATGTCTCTACATATGAAATCAGGCTCAAGAACAATTGGAAACTGGAACCCCAGTTCAACTTTTACTATTCTGGAGACCTGTAACTGCAGTTTTCCCATTTCCAATCTAAACTAGGAAGAAAGTGCTCCAATGAGCAAATTTAAAACCAAACATCTGGCACCAAGAAAGAGTTGCTCTTTGGCACCATTTCCCAGATAAGCCAGAAGTCTGTTATTGCTGCATGTTGATATTTCAGAGCACAAGAATACTTTTAGCAGTACCGATTCAAAACCAGATAACTTTAATGCTGGATACCCATACAGAATCCTGATGCTTAACAGGAAAGCCTCGTTTGGTGTCAGAACTACAAAGTGTTGTGGAGTGGAACACATAACTGCCCAAGCTAACTGGAATAGCACCATCCAATGGAAATAAAAAGAAAAAAAAAAAAAAAGCAGCATAAATAACTCAGTGGAAAGTTTTTCTTCTGTTAAACAAAATCCTTTCATGTACTCTGCCCTGGAACTACCATACTTCTTAGCAGTCACTTACTAACATCGGAACTTCAGAAAACAAAATTGTTTAACAAGACAAGGTGGCAAGAAACATTTGAAAGTGCCTTGTATTCACAAAGTTATGATTTCATACCTGAAGAATCTCTCCATTAACATCTGCAGGTTGTGAATCCAGCCATCTTTGGCAGGATGAATGGACTGAGCTCTGTATGTTATCAAGTTTAATACAGAAGATTCCTTTCACAGAAAGATCAAGAATTTTTTTTAGTCTATAAGAAAATACAATATACTCATTCCCCCAACCCCCACCCTGAGAATAAAGCTCATATAAGTCCTTGCTGTGATTTTCTGACCACTTGCTATTTTAGGACTCCCAACTGTCAACTGTACTGAGTAACAAAACGGATTCAACTGGCAACAAAGGAAGACATTAACACATAAAGTCTTACTGGTCTCTGATCAGCACATCTTTCCACCAGCTCAAAAAATCTCTCTTCAGAGCCATGGAATTCATTCTGGTCACAAAGTTCTTCTACTGTAGTCAAAAGATCATGTACAATGGACTTAAGTTCTTGGCTCTCCAGACTCTGAAACAGAGACAAAAACATTCCTAAAAGACTTGCCACCTTACCAGAACATGCTAACTTCAGCTACAGAGAACTCGGTTGAGAAGCACAGTATTGAGAATTGAGCTAAAACTTCATCCAGCTTCAAAGTTCACTAGGATGTACAAACGGGAGATCAATTTGCAAAAATATTTGTGGCGAAGTCTTTTGATTGCAAGCAATCAAGACAGGCTCCACACTTACCTGCAGCTGTTGCAGTAATCGCTCCATGATGTCCAAAAGGATGTCCCACGTTACAGCTTGCAGCTCCTTCCCATACTTCTTTATTAGACGTGTTATGGACAGAACTATCTCATAAGATACAACTGCATTGGGACATGTCATGGCCTGGAACACAAAGCATTTCAGCCAGTTAACAGTTGGAAAGCAGTGATCAGAAACCCTCTTAAATGCAAATGAAACACACCTTACTAACTAGGAACTTAGCCTGAAGGTCTAAGATGAACATATTCAAGTCTATACACACAAAGGGCAAAGCAAAGAACCATTTTATAAAGTGCAGCTATGCAGTCCTGCAGGCAGCTGTAGATCAGATGTCAAATACAGTCCCATCTGACAGAGCAGACGTGAGCTTAAAGCTAGTAATTCCTGCTTGATGCACTTGGACGAGAAAATTTAAAGAGAGCCCTGAGGCTGTGCCTGAAGACACCGTCCCTCACGTTTAGTACCACACACTGGAAAGAATTAAAAGTTTTTGCAGTTTATTTTCAAAGCTAAAAGCACCCACAATGTAGATATTTGATTACAAGAATTCAGACTTTGCTTTTCTGGCCAATAAAGATATTGCAGGAGGCAGCCTCAATTTCAAACTTAAATCCACTGTTGTTTTACTGTTTCCCCACGCTTCACCCCATACTCCATTGCTGCCTCTCATCTTTCAGGCATACAGAGGTCTCTGTGGTGCAGGGGGCCACATTTCTGTTCTAAATTGGTGCAGGTCCAGATGTACACCTGACTAAGCAGTTCCTCCAGCATCCCATCCTACCTTGAGGAACGAAGGCAGCACTGAAGTTGGGGAATTCTTGAGTGAATTGAGGCGATGAGCACCCCACAGAGCCATCCCAACAAAGAACACAGCTCCCCTCAGCAGCGCTGCATCCGCCATGTAAGCTCTAAGAACAGATGGAAGGGAAGTCTTAGACCATGCTACGACTATTTTAGCTTATGAGAGTGAGTAGGAATACACACTGTCACAACAGCACTTCCCAGCTGTTATACATCAGAGCCTTGCACAGCAATTTACAAACATTAAAAGCAGAAAAATATTTAGTACAACTTTAAACAAAGGAAAATTAAATTCAGAGAAGCCAAAAAAATGAGCACTTCAGCAGAACTAGAAAGGGAATTCACTTCTAAGCACCAGAACCTTCAGTTTGTTCTGCTGTGACTCCCTATTTGTCTCAGCAGGACCTGTACTGAATTCCTTGGGTTTTGTTAGATACACCTTCGTTACCTGTCTTCCATGATCCTGCACATGTTGTAGATGGCACTGTGTCCCAAATGAGTCCCCAAAAGGTTGCGCATAAGCTGCAAATTCAAAGAGAACACTTAAATATGCAATTGTTAAAACACTCACTAGCCTAGATACGCAGTTGGCTGGCCAACCGTGCCCACTTATGGCAAGTCAATGTGTCCGGCCATTTCCACGGCACTAGAGAACAGGCAGCCTGCCACATCAGCCAAGAGGAAACCACGGGTCAATTCCACGGACCTGATGGACTTACACTAACAAAGTGCTGATCCCTTAACACTTGAAACTTTTATTAATTTACTCTTAAAAGCAAACTGAAATTTATGGCAAATGTGCATAGGCACACCCAACACTTCATCTACGAGGCCAGGACAGTAAACTCGTTAAAAAACAAAGCTACAAGAAAGTTCTGACCTTCCAGCACGGCTCGCAGAGCTCCTTCACATTGATGGTACGGCACAAAGTGATGATAAACACTGGCAGGTTCTCTGACGGCAGACAGTTGTAGCAAACAACTGCATCTAGGACTTGCAAGGAAATCTTTGGGAAAGAGAAAGGCAAAATGGTTATGTACTTCTCCAGGAACAAAGCGGGTCAAATCCTAACCTGGCAGACCCAGGAAATCTGCAAGTCAAAAGGGATACAGATATGTCTTTTTTTTTTTCTTTTTTCTTTCTAAATCATAGCAAGATGGAAAGTAAACCCTAAAATGCACTGTTGAAAAACTGATCTGCTTATGAAATTTACCAATGCTCTGTCTGTTTTAAAATAAAATTATTATTGGTGTACGAGATCCAACAGCTTACAAATACTTCATAACATTGTATTAGATCTCTTGTAATATGAGAATAAACCGAGAGGAGAGTCTGATGCTATGGTCGTCTGCAAAAGTTACGGTGTCAAAGAATTTCAAAGAAGTCTACAGTACTAAGAGGGACTGAAACTACTGACCTCTATGTCCACAGATGATGAAGTCTGAATGCACAAGAGGCATATCTTGCTGTTAGGAAAGAATATTTAATTGTAATTGTTTGTTTAATATGATTTTAGGCAAATTACAAAGAGCCAAAACAGACAAGTAAATTGGCATGTTATTTTACTCATCATTCCCCTTACTGTGCTGTTGTTGATAACACTGCTAGAGACACTGAACACTATGACCTCCTAATAAAAGTTAGCTTAAAGTTGCCCTTAAACACAACTCAGTATGCCTACACTAACACGACAGCAAAGAGCCTTTGTGAGACTAATCAATGCAATCGGGTCCATCACATGAAATGGGGAAAGCACATGAAGTGACACTAAAACAGATCTGAACGTAGTGAGAACTGAAAATCAAATACGTGTCAGAAATGCCAGGTATGACCTGGAATGGAACAGATCCAGATCGGATGGAAAACATTCCACTTATCTGTGTATTGATCTGCAACTCTCCCCTGTAATTTACCAAGAATAAGCATGTAGGAGTTAAAAAAAAAAATAAAACTTACTGGACCATGTCAGCTACATAGTCTTCCAGATAGCAGCTATTGAATTTCACCAGGTTCACTAAAACCAGAAGGAACTCAGAAGTCAAACCAACATCCATCCACTGTAGCACAAAGTCAGCTAAAGAAGCAAAACAAATTGTTACGATACACTTTCTACCCAGAAGTGTTATCACTACCTGTTTCTCGTACCACTGAATGCCCATCCCTTAACTTACTCCCACCAAACTGAGGAGGGGCAGAGACAATCCTCACCTAACTCTTCTTCTAAGTAGGTGATGTATCGTCCATTCTCCGTTAGAGCCTTGAACACTTCAAGCCGTTCATGCAAGTCTTCATTGGAGGGATAGTCCTTAATAACCTTAAAAAAATGTGCTCTGAGGATCCCTAATCTCTCACCCTTAAAAAACAAAAAAGAGAGGGGGGCGGGGGGGAGAATAACAATGTCACTAATGAAACAAAGACAGTTAAGGCCTGGACCTTATCAAGGTCTGTAACAGCAATCTTCATGCTTGAAATTATTTTGTTTTCCTACGGTCTATGAAAGTCTCTTCAAAATCCCGACAACCTCTCCTGGCTACTGACAACGGCTCAGGTCTCCTCAGTCAGTTAGATCAGCACTCAGGGCTGGAGGCATTTTGTCCAGCAACACACAGACAGCATCCAACACTCAGAGTACCCCAGGGAAACTGCAAGTGGCAGCACTGCCAGGAGAGCGCTTAAAAAACAACCACCCAACAAACCAGAATCAATGCCCACTCTGAATATGAGGAAGAATTTCTTCCCTCTGAGGGTGACGGAGCACTGGAACAGGCTGCCCAGGGAGGTTGTGGAGTCTCCTCCTTTGGAGATATTCAAGACCCGCCTGGACAAGGTCCTCTACAACCTACTGTATGTGACCCTACTTCGGCAGGAGGGTTGGACTAGATGACCCACAGAGGTCCCTTCCAACCCCTACCATTCTGTGATTCTGTGATCTTCTAGGTGGATTGCATGAATGTAGGTGAGGACTAAGTAAAGTTAAATAATGCTTGTGAGAAGACCAAAGGACAACAAAAGTCTTAATATCAGTTCAAAGAAGAAGTACGTAATAATATATCTGCTGTTGGTTGTTTTGTTCCTAACCCATAACTGTGTACAGTCACCTTGATTTTTCTTTTGGTACTTATCCAGTAAGACAAAAAAGACAAAAAGCAATAGAGACGTTATAATCTCCAAGGAAGCTGTAAGTTATTGCATCATGCTGACCTTAATAACAGATGCATGGAATAGTTCACTTACCAGTTAAGAAAATGAAAGCTCCACGTAATAATTCTGGCAGCTGTTAGCCTGCTGTGCGCTGTAACACACTTGTGATATGTAGGTGACACATGTGGATGTGAAGAGTTGATGGGTTAAAGCAAAAAAAACAAAGCAAAAAAAAAAAGAACCTTCATAAGTATATCAAAATGTATTTACCTCATTGTCAGGCAAAGGTAGGAAATAAACAATGACAGCTCAAAGTATGAGAAACCCATGGGCTACAAAGCTTATTTGGGAGTATTTAAATGTATTAATCCATAATCTTCAGTCAGCTAATGAGATGCAATCAGAGAACCAAAGCCAAACCGAAACTGAAATTCTGTTTCAGTCTTTAGACAGTAATTTACTTCCGGATGCTTTCTTTTATCAAGACCCATGAGCTGGGCAAATTGGAGACTACTGTGTCTGTTTATCATAGTTTGGCAATTTGCCAAATTTCTTTTGCATATCTACTATTGATTATATTTAAAGGCTGAGAATGAGAGGGTAGAGCTCATTACACTTTGGGATTTGGTCTCAGCAAGTCAGTGATTGTAACCCTTTCTAGAAGATACGGAATCATAATTTAGGTCAAAAGAAACCTCGAGAGATCAGCTAGACTAACCACCTGCTCAAAACAAGCCTAATTAGATTAATTTGCTCAGGGGCATGTTAAGTCAAGCCTGGAACACCTCCAAAGACATTCCACAACTTCTCTTGGCACCTGTTCCAGTAGCTAACCGAGTCTCAAGGTAAAATGTTTCAGCTTGCATCTGTTGTCTCTTATCACTGTGCACCTGTGCGAAGAGCCTGACTCCATGTTCTCTGTATCTTCCTTTCGGGTAGTTGTAGGCAGCAATGAGGTTTCCCCTGAGCCTTCATTTTTCCCAGCTGTGAACAGACAGAGTTCTCTCAGCCACTCCTTGTATGTCATGTTCCCCTGACTGAGGTCCTCTGCTGGACTCACTCCAGAATGTCAGTACCCTTTTTCTACTGGGAAGCACCAAACTGGACACACCTCTCCAGAATCTGCCTCACGAGTGATATACAGAGGGAAAGGATCACTTCCCTAGGTCTCTGCTGGATAACTCTTACCGATACAGCCCAACATTCAACTTCTCATCCACCAGGAACTGCCCCACCCCATCTCCTTTTCTCTAGAAAGAGCTTATTCCCACACAGTCGGCCCCTGTATACATTACATTGGATTATTCTAACCCAGATGCAGAACTCCATAAATGCTTTTGTTGAATTTCATGAGGTTCAGGTCAGACCATTTCTCCGGCTTTCCTAGGTCTATCTGAACAGCAGCTTTACCCTCCAGCACACTGGTTGCTCTCCTGATTTAGTGTTGTCTGTAAAGCCGACATCCCACTGTCCTGACTGATGACAACAGTAAACAGCACTGATCCCTGAGAAACCCAACTAGTTACTGGATGCAGCCTGAGCTTTAAACCACTGATAATAACAACTCTTTTGAACTTGGCAGTCCAGCTAATTTTCCACCTACCTTATCTAGCCCATATCCCACCTATTTAGTGATGAAGGGTCTTTGGGAGGCTGCATCACAGGCCTTGATAAAAATCAAGGTACAGAGCATCCACTACCCTCTGCTTGTCCACAGTGACATTCACCTCATTTTAGAAAGCAAAGAAGTTAGGCAGGCATGATTTGCCCCTTGGTAAACCATGTTCAATGCTCCAAATCACCTTCTTGTCTCTAGTTTTAAAAAATAGCTTCTAAGAGGATTTGCTTCATAACCTTCCCAGGGATTGAGACTGACAAATGTGTAGGTCTTAATCTTCTTTCTTGCCGGTTTTGAAGGTAGATGGAACATCTGACTTTTTCCAGCCATCGGGAAGCTCCAGTGATTGCCATGACTAGAGACAGCAGCTTCACAATGATGCAACCAGCTCCGTAAATCTCAATCCCATAGACTTGTATATGTCCAAGAAGGTTAAGTGATTAATAACTCTTACTCTTTATTCCTCACTCCTACAGATTTTGCTTGGAGGACCCAGGATGCCTGAGGAAAAGCTTTACCAGTGAAAAACGAGACAAAGCAGGCAGTGAATATCACTTGTCATTAGACTCCCTGCCCCACTCAGTAATGGGTCCACACTCAGCCTTCCTTTTGCTACTGAGGAACTTGGAGAAACCTTTCTTAAAACACTTTACCTCTGTTGGTAGTTTCAAATCCACCCGAGCTTTGGCTTTTTTCCTACACGTGGACAGTGTCTTTTTATTCCCCACAGGTAGCCTGTTCCTGCTTACACCCTCTGTATACTTCCTTTTTGTGTTCAAGTTTCAGTCAGGAGCTCCACTTTCATCAATACTAGTCATCTTCAATGCTTGATCAGCTTTCTGCGAATCTGAATCTGCTCTTCTCGAGTCCAGGTTTGTAATTCTGTCATCTTGCTCACTCTTCCTAGGACCTTAAGCTTCACAGTCTTGTGGCTGTTGAAGGCTTCCCTTGACCTGTACATCATTCAGCAATTCTAGTTTGTGAGTAATAGATCCAACAGAATGTCTCTTTTAGTCAGTTCATTGATCCCATGCATCACTTACCTTTTCCCGGCTGTGTGGATATAGGATTCAGGCTAAGCTGGTCCTGATGAATCCTGACAGGTCTTGTTCTCACCACTGCCCGGAGCACTAAATATACCTGGAGCTGCAGCTCTGCAGGTGGAGCAGTAGCCTTTCTCCTGCTGCCAAAAGCCGAGCGCTTCCAGCTTGCCCTGCACCGCTAGCCCCCATGCTACCCTGGGATGGACAGCAGAGCACAGAGAGGATGCAACGCTGCCTGCATCTTGTCCGTGCTCTAATCTGACTCATTGATCTTCTTTGGAACTATTCTATTTCTGCTCTTATGCTTTAGAGATCAGGTAATCACGCTGAACAGAATTTTTAGAGTTTCAATTTCATTATTTAATGGCATTTTAATGTGTTTGGTATTACTCTTTTCTCTTACACAACCTGACACCGTCTTTACTTTCTGACTGTTGTGTGCTGAAGTGACGTTTTCATGAGCTATCACATTTGCATCTAAGTTGTTTCCACTCACTTTGAAAGCTGTCCATAGGTGTAAATCTACTGTTTCTTCAAATCTTTTCTAGGCGAGAAGGACCTCAGCAATTGTGCTGTCTGCAGATTTTTGCCTTACTTTTCTCGTGTTACTCTAAATTCTCTATGTGAAATATACGCTAAAATGGCAAGGCTGTATGCAGGTACATGCTATCTGCAGAAACTGGAACTTCAGCCTCATGTTTGTGATTGCAGTTTTTAGTACACTAGTTGTTTAGAAGTGGAAATAAGCAGAAAGAGAACTGGCAGGCAGCGGATTATCTGGACAACAAAACATTAATTTCTTTGTACCTAAATCAGTTTTCAAAAAGCTTTTTAAACATTTTGTTTTACTGCAGAGTGTCTTACTCCTGATCCATTTCTGTTATTGTGTATGAAGGATACTTTTGTATTGACAGAAATTAAGGTACACAAAGCACTACAAACACACTTTTAAAACAAGGCAACTGAAAAACATTAAAAATAATGAAATAACCTAAGAAGCTAACATATGTTAAAAATATGAAATATGTACTGTGACCTCTGTTGGTTTGCTCCTCTCCCCCATTCCTTTCATCACACACAGGCAACACCTGCAGAACTTGGCAATTCCACATCTTGTGTGCTCTAATTTTTGCGCTTTACTTCATCCCTTCTATTATTTTTACTCTTTTGCTTCAACCTGGTAAGTTTTCTGTAATGCAGACTGCCTTTTTTGCTAATATTTTTTATTTAAGTGATACTTGCATGTTTTTGAATGCTGCTATGGTCCTTTTATGGTAGCACTGTTTCAAATACAGTTTTAGAAATGCTTCCTGCCTGAAAAGCTTTGCTTGCTAGAGAGGTAGGAGACAACAAGTGAAGAAAAGAGTCGTCTTGGTCACTTGGCTGACTTGCTGGTCAAAATCATATGCATGACACCAGTGTGTTCAGTGGGCATTGGGCCGAGTTAGTCAGGTTTCTGGTATTTGGAAGATATCAGCTCCAGCCCTTCCTAAATATACTGAAGTAGGATAAGTGTAGACAATAAAAATGCTACTGGTTTATACTGTTAACTTTAGAAAAAGTCTGAGTGTGCAGTTTTTTTCTTTGCAGTATGTGTATGGCAAAATTATGTCTGCTTTCTCGTAATCAGTTACTTAAATGTGGAAGATTTCTGCTAGAAAGGTTGTTTCATGCTACGTAGGTCTCAGTCGTTGCTCAAGAAAAGAGGTAACTAACCAGTCTGCACGTGCGTCATTTGAAGTCATAAAGGTAAAAAGGGTTGAAGCTTGATTCAAGATGTTGTCTTCCCTTCCTGAGACAAGAGAACACTGAATTTAAAGCTCTTTAGTCAGTAGAAATTACAGGTTGTAAAGGCTGTCTGAATACTTTAAAACACGTGTCAACATCTGTACTTTTTTTACTATTTCAGTAGAATAATTCTCATCAGTATGTACCGTAGGTTCTTGAAGAACACAATTAAATATATGCAAATAAAAATATACACTCGGTGATTATAACACTAATGCTAATTTTCAGGCTTTCTTTTTTGTTGATATGAACTTTTCCACGTTATCATAATTTTCAGTTATTAAAAAATTAAAAGGAAATATTCACAATAGATGACTAGTGAAGCAACAGCAGGATAGAGCATTAGATCTGAGTAAGAGCATTCGAATACTGGAAGATTAAAAAAGATCCCTAGATATCCTTTTGATATTCATTAAATTCATGTGCTATTGAAGAAGTGTGTGAATATCTATTAGACTAGTGTGATATACTTGTTTTTATTTAATGAATAATGGTAAAAACGGTAAAGCTTTATGTAAAATAGGTAAAAGAATTTTAAAAGTTAAGAGAAATCTTTGAAGCTCAGGAAAGAAACAGAGTAATGTTACAGGACATCCGGGCCAAGTTGTTTAGAACATACAGCTTACGTAAAGTGATGTTTCCTTTCCTAGTGAGATAATCAGTTGTGACCTAGTTGTGACTAGTCTTGGACAAGTTCTAAACCAGGGGTTGCTGGGACTGAAGTGTCAATAATCAGCACTGATCACTGGAGAGTATGTTGGTAAATAATTATTAGATGCTGATCTTATTCCTTGGAGTTTGCAATAAAAATGATCTGGTATGTGTAAAAGCAATTGTGTAGAAATGCATCATGGTGGGACATTCACTGAAAAGACGGAGATGAACTATATAGAAATGATGGATATGATAGATGTTATTTTCTTGCACTGTGTGCATCTGGTGTGAAATTCACTGGAGATGTCATTCAGTTAGTAATTTTTTTGGGTTGCATGGCAAGGTTTTGGTAGCAGGGGGATTACAGGGGTGCCTTCTGTGAGAAGATGCCAGAAGCTTTATCTGTCTCCTATAGAGCCAGTGTCAGCCAGCTCCAAGACAGAGCTGCTGCTGGCCAAGGCCGAGCCCATCAGCGATGGTGGTAGCACCTCTG
>Ga0181612_159804_pt1 | contig 12369 bp, 7 predicted proteins | sample HoacroProtozoa21_FD_119630 | JGI IMG/M metagenome (GOLD analysis project Ga0181612, IMG submission 119630) | Hoatzin crop microbial communities from Cojedes, Venezuel. Combined Assembly of Gp0051906, Gp0051904, Gp0051908 | reverse complement strand
GGAACTGTCACCCTTCCCTGAAACGGCCTTCAGTTTTCTAATCAAACCTTGGAAATCCGGAGATCACAAAGCTTAAGCATCTCAGACACCTCGTGGCTACTATGAATTTCCCAGTTCGCCAGGAATTCCAGCACTTGCTTCCCCCCACATTCCCAAACAGAATGAAAACAGACTAATGAACACAAAACCGGAAAGCTTTCCGCTAGCTAACATCCCCTTCCCCAGTACTGTTTGTTCCAACACACCCCAAACTCTGGTTTCCAGGGCTAACTTTTGAAATTGGTATTTATTAACGACAGATTTCATTTGGAAGGGTCATTCAAGTTGACAACATGAAATATCAAGAGTTCATCTCACTCTTCCCCCCATTTTGATCTACTGTTTAATAGTAGAGACACTTAGATTTCAGTGGAAACTGCTGGAAAAAGGAATGAAGAATCGCTTTGCAGCAGAATACCTACTCCAAACCCACACATCAAGTCCTCACAGACGCACAGAAAAGCCTCAGTTGAAAAAAACAAACAAACAAAAAAAAAACAAAAAAAAAAAAAGAAAAAAGAACCTCAATGAAGACCACCCTACCCTATATGAGTCAACATCAGCTTATTCCACCGGTATCAGATATCAGAGCCATCAACGAATGGAAAGGACTCATTACTAATGCTCCTCACTTAGGCTGATCAATCAATATCTGTGACAAGATCAGTGTCCTCCATGAATGAGGTTTCTACTGTGGCATGCATTAACAAGCAGCTGTGAAACGGTGCTTTGGTGCCTATGTAGGAAGGACTTCAGCCATCTTTCCCCACTCAGGGGGAAAGGATGCATAGCATTTCTAAGCTTCATGATCCCAAAGGTCATTGATATACCCAAGCAGGGTGAGCTGAGACTCGGCCTGCTGACGCAATGACTGTGGTGCGTCGGCTCATCACCAGACCCAGCCAAAGGATTTTCAGCAATGTAAGCAAAACTAAGCTTTGGAGTGACAAATCTGGGATGGAGAGCCAGAAACAGCCACAGAGAGTCTGGTAGGCTGCTCTTGCCACCAGAGAAGGAAGAGGTGCAATGGTAAGCCCTGCTTATGGAAAGAAAGGGAGCTCTTCTATTAATTTATACCAATGGCTGCTCTCTCAAACACCTCAGCTTCTCCCTTAATAGCTGCAACTAGCCTTATTTTATAGGGCTCCGGGTTGTGGTCTTTTTCCTTCTATTAACAACACGTTGCCCTAATGACAGTTGGGTTTTGGCTATGCGTAAGCCCAACTACTTTGATGCTGCTTTTACTCTGGAATCGGCTTTCTGTTTGGGCATAGACCTTGAGCTAGAGGGGGAGGGAAAGAAAAAAGTTTAGGACAGGCTACAAAACTTCTTTCAGGCATAACTGAAGCCTTAGCCCTTTCTCCCCTTCCACTCAACTAAAACTCTGGGGTGGGTAGAACACGAGAGACCTAAGTCCTGGGGGAACAGCCCAATAATTCTTAACTTTAATGAGATAGAAGTGCTGGACTATCTATTACTAATCAGGGAACTGGGTCCAGATCTAGCAGAAAAAAAAAGTGGTATTTCCCATAAACAGCAGTACTTTCCCTGCAAATAAAACATTCCTCCTCTGGCCTCCAATTCTTCTCATACATATACCTCCCCCCTGCACATGGTATCCAAGAGTCTCAACAGTCTTTTACAAGCCAGCTTTCACTTCACTCTTCCTTGCAGTTCACGAGGTCTGAAGTCAGCCACAGTGTTAGAGAGGGACAAATGCAAATGCCTGGGGCCAGACCTGTTTAGATTTCAGCATAAATATAAATCACCTCTGATTCTGTTTTTATTTGCTGCTTTAAGCTAGTCATTAACACATTGGAAACAATCTGGGTGCAATCATTTTCTTCTGATCCAGCTCCTTTCCCCTGTAATCAGCACTCCAGGAGAACATATGGGCTTCTTCTGTCACTTGGCTCTTGATTTACACCACCATGAATCTACTGAAGTCAACAGAATTCGCCGGGAGCCGCACTTGGCTTTGGTGCATGTGAGCAACTGCTGAAATCAAATGAGCGCCTGTGCCCCAAAGAGGTGGCCTCGCACGAATATTCCTCAACCCGGGGAGCACATGCCCCACGATGAGACAGTGCAGGCCCCTCCTCCCCACACATCCCACGCACTGATGGCGGGCAGAGCACAAAATCCACTTCCATATGCAAGAGCTTAAATTCTCAAGTGGCCACCAAGTGCTTCGGAAAGCTGAACACATCTAGTTTGGGAGAAGGAACTTCAAGAGGCCCTTTTCAATTTTCAAGTGCGTGTGTGTGTTTGGGGGAGGGAGGGCTGAACATTTTTCAGGGTTTGTTAGGTGAGGAAGAAATTATCAGGAGACCAATGAAGACAGAAAGCTTTGCAGAGCTGTGCTGTAGGTTTAAAATGCAGGCTAGTCAGTGCTGTCCCTGAGAACAGCTCTCTCATCTAGTGTTCATTATTAGTGTTAATTCAGGTTTCAGCTGCACAGTCTATTAGTTCAAATAGTCTCTGGCTGGGATTTCTGCCAAGCTCCTCCTCCAGAGGCAATTCCTACTCTGCTTCCCTGTTTACAATAGAATTATTTATACTCATCTCCTACTGTCAGCAGATCCAAGCCAGCTAAAAGAGCTAAGAGGGCACAACCTTTCCTCCTTGCCTGCATTCTCCATGTTACAATCACGGCAGTTTTACAAAGATTTCACTTAGAGTTTTCTCCTGCCTAACCTTCTAGAGGAAAACTATGCCATCACCATTGCCATCTCCACTTGCAAAATGGGCACAGAGATAGTAGGAATATGACACTGCTAATCCTCAGCATTTCCAAATCAATCAGCTCCACTCAGATTTCTTCAAAGATCATAGTATTCTCTGAAGCCGATACCTACAACTTTCTTGTTACTGATCCTCAGTTTCTTAAACCTTCCAGGATAAAAAGAAATGTCTTTCTAGAACAACTTCTGTCTAATTAGGTGAGAGGAAGTACACAAAATATGAAATTCACTTAGACTGTCATGGCAGCAAGACAGTTTTTAGGAAAATATAAAATAAACCTAGTGAGTCTTGTGATAAAATTGGAAATGGCTAAGCCTGGAAAGGCAAGGTTTAGATTTACTTTATGAAAATCTGGACCTGGGTCAATGCACCTTATCCTCACTGATCTGTAAATTCAGTTTGATGAACATATACTTCACTTATCCCATGGCCATTAGGTCTGCATAAGCATCTAAGGGAAACTAAGAACTACATTTTCATTGCTGCATGAGTTACCAGACCTTAGGTCCAGATTTGCACATGTAAGAAACACCATACACTCCATAAATCTCAAGCAGCAGGATAGCAAAAGGGGTAAGAAATAGTTCTGCTGTTGGTAATAGGAAGCTGAGAGCTATCTCAGGAAATCTCTCTCTGACCCTTGGGCTGTGCTGGGGGTTTGTCAGGGGAAATGGACACATCCCAACAGATCTCATCCCCTCAGATGACAACAGGGCTTAGGAACCACCCTGAGAAGACAGCCATCAGCCATCTTCCCAACCAGGTCCTTCATCCAGGCACATGGCCTTGCTGCCCAGACCCAGTAAGAGACTGCTCTTTACTACAACACTTAAAATTATGCAGGAACCTGAGAGTCACATGCAGCTCTTCCTACCTCCCCACCTCATCAAACCAGATCTATGCTTTGTGGCACTTTCATGCTCAGAGGGATCAGAAAGTTGAAAAACTGTAAGCGCAGTCTTACAGGCAGCAAGCCACATACATTACTCCCGCCTGGGCTTCTGGGTTGGGCAGCCTGTATCTGCTGATCACTGCTGAAGGAGCAAGTCCCAGCCAGGCAGCAAAATGGTGTAGGCAGTATACTGCAGCCAAAGTCCAGCAGAGCAGAGGGTAGGTTTCAGCTGAGGACCGCTGGACACAGCTTTTCACTTAGCAAAGGCACCACAGGGTCTTTGCTGTCTGTGCAGGGCAGAGAGGACACCGATTTGCACCATCAGAACCAAGTGATATCAGAGGCAGCAAGCAGAAAAGGTTACGGTTAGAGGTGTCTCAGAGCAGTCTCCTGAGCCAGACTTTTGGCAGGTGTAAATCAGTAGAGCTCTTCTGAAGTCAATCAGTGCTTACTGATACAAGCAGTAGAGCCAGCCACCTCTCACAGGGAGATGGTCCTTAATACCACTTTTCCCTTAGGGGAAGCTAGATTTACAAATGCTTACAAATCCAGGTTATTGGGATAGAGATTTTGTAAACTGTGAACAAAAGCTGATTTACTGATTGGCACCCCCCCTACTGACCTTACTGAAATATCCTCCTTGTGAAAATCAATTTTTCATTTTTAAAACAGAATATTTAATTATCATCCATATTGACTTTAAACTATCTCAAATTGCATTGATGTTACTTGGAAAAAATATGAGACAGGAGTGATCGCTTCTGCAGTACGCTCTCTCACACTGTGCAGGCATTTCTGACTGGGCAGGTTTTCCCACGGAAGAGCTTTTCCTCAGGAAAGCAACCCAAATGCTTGCTGGATAGCACGTATACTATCCCAGGGGATATTTAGCTTCAAAATGATGCCTTGCCACCTCTCTTGGGTAGTAATTACAGATGTGGTAAGAAGTTAGTCTAATCCCCCCGCTCCCCCCTTCTTTTTTTATTATTCTTCTTTTGTCATTATCTGTAGGGACTCAGAGATGCACGTGGATAAAAGAGCTCTGGGCTGTCGCAAGCCTTCAGGGAGGGAGCACTGAGCTGGTGGAACTCCCTACCGCAGGCGCTGCTGTTCCTCTGAGCAGAAGCAGAGCGTGTGCCCTTCACCCCGGCACGCTCGTCTGATAGAGCAACTAGCCAGGCAGCGGCAGGGAGTCTGCCTCTCCCCACGGCAGCTCTTGCATGCCCAGGCTGCAGCTGCCAGATGTGCTCTGAGCCCATCCCTGAGCTCTCCAAGAGGCCTGATTCCGATGCATCTCCTGCCAAGGGTGTTGTATTTAACCCCTAGATAAGCTTTTTTATTACAAACTATTTATTTGTTATGCTGTTTAATGATGCACTGAATGCTCCAGCACCCATACTTTCTACCACATCAAGCAGAAATCACTGTGCTAAAACATAATAAAGTAGTAAGAAAGAAATAGATTTCCACTTCAGGAGGGGGGGTGGAAATAAAAACGGTATGTACTGTTTTTCATTTTCCTCCTCTCCCTTCATTTGATGATTTTACATGGTTGGTCATTGCCTTACCGCCTGGATGTGTTCACATCAAATAGGAGGAAAAAAAACTAACCAAAAAGGAAGACTCCTTTGTCCCTACTTAATGTGATGAATATGTAAAATCCACTCGGACCAAGTCAGCCCCCTGCATTCCCACATATCTGCATGTTTATTGGCTTGTCAGCTGAAAACCAGGCGAAGGCACTGAACCAAGGAGCCTGCTGCTGAGTGCCTTGGAGATATTTTAAGGGAAAATGAGACCTCCTGTCCTTATGCATTTCTAGCTAAATATGCAATACTTTAACTATTATAGGTAACAGGGGAAGAACAAGTGCCTCCCTAGGATAAAAGTAAATCTTCTTTTGTATTAATAAGCAGTCAGGAAAGGAACTGTTTTCTCAGTAAATTATACAGCTGTCTATTGATACAGGAAGGCTAGCGGCTTGTCTGAACACAAGGATGTTAAAAGCAGGGATCACAGCGTAAAACGTTGATGAGAATAAGCAGAACATATGTGAGGTAGGAGTATATCTATCTTCACGTAGAAATACTGGAAAATAAAAGTGATAAAGGCTGCAAACCTGGTGCTTTGGAATAAATGCTTTGGAGTTACCATCTATCAAAGGTCAGGTGAAGGAAAATTATAATAATTGTCCACCTCAGGATTCCCTGAATTATCCTGCAAAGTCCAGGGTGAGCAAAGAGATTCCCACCCACTTCATGCAGCAGCTGCAGCATCAAGGGCACGCACAGCTCTGAAGAAAACAATTGCCAATTGGCACAGGCCTTAAGAACTAGTGAGGAACGAAAGCATTCGGGAGGGCTCCTCTGCCAGAAAACTGCATCTTTTGCTCACCTTCCAAAACCTAGCAATGATGCTACCAATGCATGAGTGTCCCCCTTTTTGTCAGTGCTCTGCCTTACTAAGCCAGCCATTCCCTTGCCTTTCCCGCTGGAAGTAGGAAAAGAAGTTCACACACACATTCATTAAGTCACCATGAAAAAGTACTGCTGTGAGTATTACTTCAGGCATTTTTTCCCCCCAAAATAAAGTCTAAGTCAACAACTAACTAATAATAATACAAGAGAAGAATCCAGAGATCTTTGACCCATCTCAGTCTGAGGGAATTAACTAACATATTTATTACCCTCCCTGTCCTCCTCTAATTTTTGTTTAATTGAAGACCTAGCCATGAAATAGAAGGATTAATAGAAGCTGGTGTTACTGGCTTTGTAGCCACTGTGGGCGAAAATTATTAGTGGTCTCTCAAGGAAACTGCCCTCATCACACAGCCATGTATTCAGTCAGGTGTTCCAGAATTTCTACAAATACATCTGAATTGCCAGCTAATTTTTTTGCAAGCTAAACTGTGTTTTCTCTTCCTATGAGACCTTTATGTACCTGTATTTAAGACTCCTTTAGCAGGACAAATAAAACAGAAAGACAACTATTTTGACAGTAAGAAAGAGCTGTGAAAGACATGTACCACTTCTTCACACAGTCAGCAGAAGATCTCCCGAGCACACAGAAGCCTTACCGTGCAACAGAGGTATACGTAGGGAACATGCCCGCTCCTGCCTGCCTCTCCATCGCAGGTCCTCACGTTTTTCCAAGCAGAGCCTCCCCTAGATTTCTGAGCTACCCCAGACGCAGCAGCTCCCGTGAGACCCAGCACGAGCCAGCTCTCCTTTTACACAATACAAGCAAAGCCTCATTAATAGAGCGGGTAAAGAGATAGATGCAGTGCACTCCCCAAGTATCCAGCTCTTCAAGTCAATTCTGTTTCAGGAGATAAATATGCAATCTGCTAATTTTTTTTTAGGAATCAATATTTACTTAAGAGCAACATTAGCGCTTCCAGGGCCCTTTAGTTTATCATACCACCATGACGCTAATCTCTTAATGAAAATAAATTACTTCCCCTGAAGGACTAATCTTTGAGGCATGATTCTGGTTTTGTTTGCATTGCTTTGTTCCAGCAGCTGCAGCTAATAGAGTGTCTGCTGATTTACACCTATGATCAGAGTAAGTTTCTTTCCATTCACAGCAAGCACAGCGCATGTGGCATCGTTGGAGTCCAAGCGGTTTGGAATACAGCTGAGAGTACTCTCAGTCTTTCACTTTTTTGAACTTTTATATCATGCTGCTTCTGCTCACATAAGACAGAAAATGAAAGCACAGTGTACTTGTGTGGTGTAACCAAGCAACAGGGCACAGCAGGGAGATCCAGTTGTCTGGTGCTAATCATACCCCAGGGATGTGAAGCTCATGAATTAAGGGCCATTTTAACATTTATCATATTTCTTTTCATTTAAAGGTAAAAATAAATTATTTCTATAAAGTGCTTTGATCCCTGGAAAATGCCTTCTGACATTAAATCCACTTCATCTGGCTCTCAGAGATTAGTATACCGCATACCAAACTGCCACTCAAAACGCTCAGTCCAGAATGATGGATCACCAACCCATTTCAAACATCCCAGTCCAGTCGCCTTCTGCCAGACCTGGTCTGTGCTGTAAGGTCTCCATACGTCACTTCTAATAGTCCACGAGTCTTGCACTGGCCCCAGAGAGCTCCTGTCTCTGGGGTGTAGAGCTGATCGGAGGCTGCCTTCATGCCCACAAGGATTCCGAGTTTCAGTGTTCCCAAGCAGTAATTAAAATGACAATAGGTAATTGATGGCAGTCTGCTAAGAGCTGCATTTCAGCTCTGTTGGAGATGGGAGCAGACCCAGATTCCCACAGCAGGATACGTACTGGCACATCTCTCCCCACACCCAAGAAGAGACGCGAGCAAAAACACGCATGAGAAAGTGATGAATGTTGTCCCAGCTCTTTTGAGCTCAGCTCAGACAGGCCTGTCATATCTTCTCATCGCAAACGCCAGGACCCAAGGAACCCAGGGAAAGGGTAGCCTCACTCGTTTCAATGGCACTATCAGCAAAGTAGTATCAGACACACCACGGCTGCAGGTGACAGCATCAAGCCTAAAACATCCCAATTGGTACCATTATTCAGAACTTGTATTCAGCAGTTCTGTGGATGAACATATCATATGAAAACTATTTGTTTTTTTACTGTATCCTGCCTCAAGGCAGGGGCTGAATGAACTAATTAATGTCAATGTTCACCTACTACTAGACTGTTTCTGTGAGTATTTTGGTTTATTCAAGCTATTCCAGTCACAGCAAGTCATTCCAGCAAGGTAGTATGAAAGAGCAGAGAGACAACACTGGTGCTGCGTGTGAGATCTGTGATCAGGGTCCTTTGGTGACTGGACACTAGCTGCAGCAGATGGCAGCTATGCGAAATGGAAGTATTAATCTTTAAGCTCACTTATTAGGGATAGGAATGCCTACTGTTGAGCACATGCCTACACATGCAGCCAAAAGGTTTGCTGCACAGGCAATGCCAGAAGGCAATTATGGCAATGAGGTGTTCTTGCTGACCCATTTTAAATGAACTAATAGCAGGGATTATTACCAGCTTGTGTTTTGTTCCAGTGATGATCTGGATCCTCCTGCACTGAGGATTCAGCACAAGCTGTGCAAGCACAGAGATAATTGATGTCTAATTTGGCACAGTGCTGAGCTACGGGAGAGGAGCAGGGGACCACAGGGCTGGTAGGGAGCGAAGGCACAACCCCAGGCCCACTGGTGACTGAGGCTCACCGACAGTTAACACAGCTACTGCAAGGGCTGGTGGTTTTCATGACCATGTAAGTAATGGTAATATCAGCAGTTCGTGGTTGCTGCTTCATCTCCATGCCTGATTTCTTGTGGCATGTGGAGTAAGGCAAGGGAATACAGCAGCATGTACTTACCCTTCTCAGTTTAAACACTGCACTGCTAGGCAAGAGCTGACTCTTAGTGCTTTGAGGTGGGCTTCTTTTTGTTAGCTGTGGATTCCGTGGAAGGACAAACACCCAGAACTGGAAAACTGAGCTCATTTGAGTTAGAACCTGTTAAGAAATTGTAGAAGCAGTGTTTTGCACATTACTTAAAGCCAAGAGGAAATAAGATTTCCACTTGGAGAATGGCACAGGAGAAGAGTTTAGTGTTGATGGCAGGGAAAGCCCGTATAGAGGGTTCACAATAAGAGGGTTCCCACAATAAGGTGGGAAGTGACTCTCTGACAGGGAGGAGATTCCTCTCTGAACAACTGCATGTCTGAAGTGAGCACAGGAGGCATGTGCCTCCCAGAAATCTTTTGTAATTTCAGCAAAGTCATTAGCCATGCTCGGTGAAAAAAAAAGGCAAATACATTTTTTTGATATTTGCACCAGTCTTTCTCAGCAGCTCTGTCATTTGGCTTTCCCAAACATAGAGAATACAAGTAGTTCTTACCAGTGATCTTACAAGGAGGGACACTCAGCATTTCAAGAAGCTCAGGTTTTTGTGGGGTTTTTGTATGTTAAGCACTTTGGGTTCTTGGCTCCAACTGAAGGATCTATCTTTGCTTGTCAGCAGAAAAATCAGGGGATGCCCACTTTAATGAAGGCTAAACAACAAGTCACTGAGAAGCAAGGTCTCAGTTGGTCAGTTGCTGTACTGGACATGACAAGATTAGTCCTTTTCCATATGGGAAAATCAGCCTGCTGGTTAGGACACCTTTCTGGGAGGCAAGAAGCCAAGGGCCCAGGCCTTGCTCGGCTCTCTGCCCACCTTCCCCAAGGCCCTACAGGAGAAAGGAGCGGCAGGAAGACATGCACCAAAACAGCTGACGGTCTGTTGGACTGGTTACACTAGAAAATAGATGAAAGCATGCAGGAGAACAGCAAAGCTTTGACTAGCAAAGTGCCTTTTGTGCATTCTTTGTGTCCTTCCCAATTAAATATTTAATCAAAACCAATTCACTGCAATGAACAAGGAACCTGTAAGAGAACTACCATCTAGCTCTTGTTGACCGACCACAGAAAACAGAGATCTACAAAGAAGATCTCTCCTGTCCTTCAGGGATCAGCAGCATTTGTATCACAGTGTTTACAGGCACTACTTCGAGTTTTCAAGAAGAAAAAGCAGAAAGCTGGTCCATTGCTTTAAGCAGTAATCTGAGAGCAGGGAACTCTTACCAGCATTGAGACAATGGCTCTGGTCACAACAGCAGGGTGTTGAAACTTTGAAAATGCGATACAGGTAACATTTCCCAAGGGAACTAGGAGAATGGACGAACAGAGTTAAACACTCATTCCATTTCTTCTGCAGGGCTGACGTGCTGTCACCAGTACGGTGCCGGCATGCAGAAGTAAGCACTAGAGGTTTGCCAACATGGGGCATGCGCTTGTCCTCATGTGACTGCTTCCAGCTCTCTCCCCAGCACTACGTGGTTCCTGCTTATTGCCACAGGGTGCTACAGAAAGGATTAATGCTTTCTGGAGCCTGCAGACCAAAGCTCAGCTTGCTTTTCCCCAGGAAGCTACTCCACCACTGCTGCTGACAGGGCTGTTACTAGAGCCCTCCTTTAGGCTGGTATTAAAATGGAGCTTGCTTTATATACTGACTACCATTACATCAGGCTGAACTGAGGACCCACCAGTAAATCAGGAGGAAGATCTTGGGAGCGCCCAGGTATGGTCTGGTTTTTCAGATTATGCAGCTCCACTTTATGGATACACAAATTGAAGAGTGTAAATCATTAATATCCAATTTGGGGAAGTCACTGGAATGTAACTGCTGTGTAGGCAAATGAAAACATAAAGCTATCAGCAATACATTAATTTTGTAGTGCTCCACACGGAATGAGGAGCAGCAGTTTATAGATACAAAACTTCCTTGCCTAGAGGGGTAGCCTTCTTTTTATCTAGATTAATTCCTAAGAAAAGCCTAATACTATCTGGCACGTTTCAGATCAAAGTAATTTGCTTATTTGGAAGACTAAAGACAGTTTCCTAGCAGTGGCAAGTGAAAAGACAGCCTGAGGAACCGAGGTACCAAATCCAACATGTCACTTCGCATTTCTCTGGAGAGCACTGTCACTAAAATCCCACTATTCACTCACTCAGATACCACTCATGTTGTGCAAGGTAAAGACAGAGCAGAATACACAGACAAAATTCCGCTTCTTGCCGAGTGAGCCATTGTCTCTGAAAACTATTGGTCTTCTTCCAGGGTGGGAGTAGCTGAGAGAGATTGATCCTATGTGAACAAGTATCCCAGCATAGTCAGAGAACAAGCAGAGATGCCAAGAGAAGCCTTGCTTTGATTACATTTCATGGATCTGTACAAGGGATAGGTCAGGCAATGTCTTACTGAATAGGAAAATTAAAGATTCTCCAAGGAAATATGAACTGAAATGCAAGTGGGCTTTTTGCTTTTAATATCTTAGTGTTTGCCATCTGTTATTTGATGTTCTGAATTCTTATTTAAACCCTGTTTGACAAACAAGGCTGATAGAAGAAAAATTAGAAGTTCAAAATGAACACAAAATCTCCCATAGAAGCCTCATCTGTACGTCATCATCTACACTGATCTTACTTAGTGGAGCACAAAGCCGAGGTTGTTATAACAAAACCTCATGAAGCGTGATATCCCATCCGAAGGCAGGTATTTGCTTACAAATATTTTCCTGACGTTTCAGGAGAAATCATTATCCTGTTTCACTTCTCATCCAAAAACATTGTAGAGGGCAGCTGTTTCCTACTAAATCTTCACCACGCTGCACTTCAAGGATACTTCAGGAGTGATTTGCATGGGTTTAAAACCATCTCCTAAACACAGATACTTTGCTCACATTCTCCAGAGGAGACGCATGGCCTTAACATCCCTTGGTTCACGTGGAGAAGTGGTTCCACTCAATAGCTTACACAGAGAAGCCTGATATTTTAGTGTTTTCTTTGGGCCACGTTTATTCCTTTCAGTACATTTTGAGTAAGGTTATTTTCTTATGCAAAAGGTGCCTGTAAAGTCAGACAAAATATTGAAAATGAAACATTATGGCAATGTGAAGCAAGAGTTTAGAGTATTCTGGGAGCGTGGCAAGAGGTGGGAGAAGATCCCAGATGAAAGCACATCACTGGTCATTAAGTACAGTGACCATTATTGATCTAAATTTTTAAAGTAGATTTGTATGCAATAGATTCATATTATTTTGTAAGTAAATTGTTTTCAGACCAGCTCTACCCATAAAAAGTCTCCATCTGTTTGTTCCCTGTAGATC
>Ga0181612_134577_pt1 | contig 12369 bp, 9 predicted proteins | sample HoacroProtozoa21_FD_119630 | JGI IMG/M metagenome (GOLD analysis project Ga0181612, IMG submission 119630) | Hoatzin crop microbial communities from Cojedes, Venezuel. Combined Assembly of Gp0051906, Gp0051904, Gp0051908 | reverse complement strand
TCCTTCTCTGGAGATATTCAAGACCCTCCTGGACAAGGTCCTGTGCAGCCTGCTGTAGGTGACCCTGCTTCAGCAGGGGGTTTGGACTAGATGACCCACAGAGGTCCCTTCCAACCCCTACCATTCTGTGATTCTGTGATTCTGTGATTCTGTGATTCTGTGATTCTGTGATTTTAATAGCAAGGTGAAATAGCAACAGAATTAACACCACCACTGTTACAGCTCTACAGGTATAGTTATTTGTTATATTTCCAAGGACCTGGGCACAGAAAATGTTTAATTTCAGACTTAAGTAATTTGTAGCTCCACATTCCCCATGTGAAATTCCACTACAAAAAAGGTACTTTCTATAGGTTTTTATACATAAATAAAATTTTATATTTAATTTTTTTCATAGCTGTTAGTACTACAGGAGGAGAAAAGGACAGCACGGATGTATCGTGTTGAAGGTGAGCTGTAAATCTTATTACAATGCTAACAGTTTAGAGCAGGGGACTTCAGGAAGTAGATGGTGCCTGTGATGAGATGCCAAGCTCCCAGTAGAAGCAAGTTCCGTGCTCTATCATTTGTATTCCATCATATTCATATGCAAGAGGGAGGATCCTTTCAGTACTTTACGCTGTCAGTTTGTCATCATGGAGCATACACTGAGGACATTTATACTGCATAGCTTTGGACACTAGACAGAGAGTATATAGTCTTCCTGAATTCTCATTTCTTCATGGGAGAGATGAAGCAGAAAACAACTTACGCAACTCTCCGGTCTTAGAACAGAGTCAAATTTTGCTTTAATTACTCTTAAGCAAAGAATAAGGACCAACACTCCAAGATGTAGCTAGTCTCCAACATGCCAGTTACAACTGCCAAGTAAGTTTGGCTTGTTTCTGGAATTGGTGTTTTCTATCATTTCCTAATTTTATTTCTCTGCTAATGTCAGTGTAACTTTTAATTTGAAGGATTTGTCTTCTTGTTGCCTAACTGTTGCCTTCCACATGCAAGTTGGAGAATATATCTTCAACCGCTAAGTGAAAGCCAGTACTCAGACCTCCAGACTATCTTTAACAGCATAGCTGTGCACGTCTGATGTATTCTTTCAAGAACTCATTTATGTAGGTGGAACAATACCTTTGTTAAACTACATTTGGCAAAAAGTGTTTCCAAGATAATGCTTTTTCTGTAGGCATGCCAAGGTACCTCAGTCTAGTTTGAAGACTGTTGAATTGTGCTTTGCATGTGCTGCACTGTGCTTGAGATGTACCACTACGTTTTGTTCTACAAATGTGGTCACTGTCTGTTTAAAACTAACATATGCAACTCCTCCCTTCAAATATAAACAGTCTTCTCCAACAAAAACTGAACTCCTCGGCTTGTCTGTTTCTGATTCATTGGCAGCTGCAACACAGATATAAGGACTAGTTCAAACTTTGCAGCTCCTCCTATTCTACAGTCTCCTTCATCAGTTTAAACAAGAAAAGAACATAAGAAAGTTTCAATGTACTGCCCTGTATATTCATTAGTTGAAAGTTGTACCACCAAATGTTTTTAATAGCAGCTAGTACTGTCACATTAAATTGAAATCAAACCACTTTAAAGTATAAAAGTTTTGCTTTGAAAACTAATGTGGATACTAAGTTTGTACTCCACTTCAGCACGGAACTGCCCCAGATTCTCCTTCATGTATGTCTGATACACTCGCATTATGTGAAAAATTCTGGCTTGTAGGTATCATATTGGAACACAAAATATGTTAGTGTGACATTACCAGTAAATATTGAAATATTTTTCAAATTCCTTCTTCTTTCTTTAACTTCTGATATTTGGGTGGAAAATTTCTCTATTTTAGCACTACAAATGTGTTCATAATGAACATGAATCCTATGAAAGAGAGTAAGGAGTGTGAATCTTTGGAAGTTTTATTCCAGACTTGGCAAAAGAAAGGAAATATTCACTCATTATGAACTATTTTTATTTTTTTCTTTAAGAAAATAAAAGCCTTGTTGCTTATTCACCTTTGCTTGCTGTAATTTCCATAATCCCCAGCTGGATTCTGACCTGTTTGGTGTGGTGGCTCAATGTCATCACTGAGCACAGTGTATAACGGGTCATATTCTCTTCTCAGTTACACCCATACAATGCCAAGCACATGAGGTCAGTGGGATTATAGGGGTGTAACTGACAAATTATTTTGACCCATCATCAGATTCTTTTTGGGCAATGGATAGAGGAGGAAGGTAGTGACATATAGATGGAATACCACGTAGTCAAAGAGATGTTTGATCACATTATAACTGTGCTCTCCTCTGTGTGCTTTACAACATCAGATCATCTGAGGAACTTTTTACACATGGCTAATTAAGAAATCATTCTGCTTTTGATGCATTTGCAAACTGGCTCTTAATTATTCATTACTTACAGGTTTTTTTTTCTATGGTAGTTCCTTGCAGTTGTAGGTTGCAGATGGTTACTACAGCAGCAGTTAGGACATTACCAGTTCATCAGGTTCCATAGTCCTTTGTGTCTACACAGCAGAGCTTACTTTTTGTTTAAGGTGTTGGTGTGACAGTAACTTCCCTAGACATAGTTTTCTTAAGATGTGATTTATTTGGTAGTGGTCTTCTTTAAGTAGAAATACACAGCAAGAATAGCTGGATTTTTTTTACTTTCTTTGAGCTGTACAATATGCCACCCCAGAACCCGCTAATGCAGCACTGGGGCAGTACGGGTGTAAACAGGGTCTGCATGACACCTTTGGTCTTTTTATCTAAATATGACATTGAGATTTGTTTTATCTTTCCTGGAAGAGAATTTTTTTACAATCTAGCTGAAAGGAAACAAGTTTCATGAGGATTAGCTTATCACGCAACAGTAACTTTACAGCACAAGAAGACTGTGTGGGAACTACATTGTTTACGGCCACTGTGCTTTACAGTCCTTCTGCTATCTGTAAAATACTCAGAGGCTCTCACTGTTTCTGCACACGTGTACGTGCTTCATCTCACAGATTTGTAATGCAGTGAGCAGAGAAAAGGAATTCAATTGTACTAAACCCAGCTTATTGTAAGGAAGCTCAGCACTCCCATCTGGTTTCTTCCACCACGAGTCATCAGATACGAGAATGGACCTTTGGCTTATTCTTAACACAGAGGGCATAGCTTCACTCCTGGTCTTGTCCAGCCATCTCCTCTTCCAGGAAGAGCTAAGTCTGTAAGCCTTCCTGAGAAAGTCAGGATCCAGCAGCACGATGAAACGCCCTGAGGCCATAGTAGTGTTCTAGGGAACAGGCAGCTCCCATTAATGACCTAACCAGTGTCTCGCCAAAAATGCTGAAGCCTGAAAGCTCCCTTTGCACCGCTTCTTTGCACAATCATCATCAACCCACAAGACTTTGCTATACTGACGACTTGTCAGTCCAAGTGTGAAGACATGAGATCGAAAAGATTATGAGCCTACTCAATTTACCATGAAATTAGCATGACTGCTTTGAATTCTCTTCCTTTGTTTTATGTTTCAGATATTTTCTCTTATGTGAATGAAGAGACAAAAAGAATAGATTGAAAGGAGGAGAACATATCTTTGATTTTGTTCTGAACAATTTAGATTCAAAATCAGTGACGCTTCCCTCAAGAAAATTACTCCACTGTTGCATCTGACATCAGGTTTCTCTGCTGCCAGGGTCCTGATATTTTATCCTGCTGGTTGTTGGGTGCTTTTTTCCCACCCCAAATTGCTCACAGGTTTATTTTGGGAGGTTTAAATCTGCGACTTTCTCCAGGAAGTTTAGCTATCAATTCAGTTTTTCCTCAGCCAGAGAGGTTCCCTCTTTTCCACCTCTCTTGGCTATACTGGCACTTCACCACTCTGCAGCATTTCCCCTGACAGTTTCTGGATACGTAGCTTTGCAGCCCGATGGCTGGCACACTTCTGGAAGAACATTCATGTTTCTGATTCCAACTCCTACCTCCTCTGTGTTGTCTGTAACCTAATGATTAAAGGTCTTTTTAAGAAGCTGAGGAATGAAGGACTAAATGCTGTCAGTCTAAAAGGAGGTGTTGAACCCCAGTCTACTTGCTGGCTAAGCCCTCTCATGTAAAGTATAGGTGGTAGTTTCTGTTTTGCTGTATAAAATAAATGGAAGTGTATATATGTGTATGAAGGTCCTAATCCTTTGGGTAAGTCTCATGTTCCTTCAAAGTCTTCAGATTTGGGGTCTTTTTCTGCACAGCCTTTACAGGTATGAGCCAGACTCAGGGTTGCTCAAACAGCTGCTTGTAAAGATGTAGAACTCTCTTGTCCAGGGAAGACAACAGCAAGAGATCCAGTAATGTGGCCACAGACAGAGTTAGGCAGCAAGCAAGAAGGAATGGATTGCTATTTTGTACTTGTATGCTTTACTTCCAGCTAGGGCATGTAAAACTAGGATTTAAATTAATAAGCATGTTAAAATGCACAGGAAGATATACTGTACTTCCCACCTGTGATGTGGGGTTTTTTCCCTACAGTGTGCCTGTGGTGTTGTCAGTGGAAGTGATTAGTGGAAATGGGAAGGATTCTAAAAACTATTTTGGGCTTTGGTGAAGGATGAAGTATTGCAAAATCTACAAACAATTTCTTTCACCAACATTTTTGTTAACATCCTCTTGGGTACTCATGTTCATGACCTCAATGGGAGTCAGGGATTACATAATGGAGAGTGGAATTCACTCTGTTATGAGTCACTAAAAAAAGTTTAAGAGATAATATTTTTACATTTAGGCTTTTAAAACTTTTTTGTGACTTTGTTTGTACTATGGTCCACTCCATCCCAGAAACACTTCATTTCAAGTGATTAGTTGAATACAACAAGGGACTTAGCTTCTAATCTGGGAAAACATTTCAGATTGAATCAGGATGAAAAGCTGACCTAAAAGCTTTACCAGAATTCCTCCCAAAAGATATTTTTACATGGTGGTTGTTATTAAGTGACGGTATTTTTTTTTTAAATGTGGGAGGAAGGAAGGATATCGTTGATTAAATCAAAGGAACTTAATGTTGAAATCAAGATAGATGAAACCAGGGTGACCCATCATCACATTTTGCTATGATATGATTGTAGTTTATTTCTTAGAGTAAGTGTAAAATTTTTTAATCTTGTTGTTGTGGAGCAAAACCCAATGAAGGACTTCACCAGTGTGTAGTTTTGAATCAGATGCTCTTATTGAACTACTGAGTCTTAAATGCCAGAAAGTGCTTTTGCTACTTTACTGCATATGCTTTGATGCCCCTCCAGGACCACAGTCACTTGGATAAATTTGTGTTTATAAAGAGAGATTTCTGAGCATTCAATATATACCACAGACTCTTTCATGAAGAGACTCATGAAAGGACTCAACACATGGATAACTTTCAAACAGCAGAGGAAGAAACTCTCTTCTGGTAATTTTATTTCAAAATAAAAAGTGAGTAGAGTGAAATCTGTGTAGCAGATTGCCAGCTTAATAAGTCCTTGCAACTCTGATCTGTGAAGCTGGAAGTGAAAATTAAACCGTGGGTTTTGTCTTTATCATATTCCAGTGCTGTTTGTAAATTTTACTGCTGACTTTGCAAGTAAATGGGGGAGGAACAAAGGCGTAACTTAGAAACTCAGCTTGATTCCTGAACATCATCATTTTGTTCAACTTCATTTGTTAGTTCTCAACAGTAGGGGAAGCTCTATAAACAAATTAACCCCATAGTTGCACGTAAATTTGAAAGTAAGCTTCTAATTTCATTGAATTTGTGCACTGACAGTCAATAGAGACCAGTGCACAAATGCTAGTGTGGTAAAAGCACAGAGTTCAGCAGTCTATCGATTGTACAAAAGAAGCAGTACAATTCAACTCAATACAAAGAGAAAATATATTATTATTCCTAAGTGAGATACATCATTTTATAGTACATAAACAATTCACAATATGCTTTTATAAGGGTTGATATAATACCTCATGATAGAGATGCAAACCTGACTACATACCAGGCTCATGTTTGTTTCATGAGACATTCATTCACGTGTCTTTACCCCCAGGAACCACTTTCTATAAAAATGTAAAGTGTATCTGGACCTCTTTCTTTAATTCTGTCTCATTAAAAAAATCACCTCAGATCAAAAAAATGGTAAAGCCAGTTTTGGCTGGTTCCATATTTAACAGTGTTGCAAACAGGATTGATTGAAAATAGAATGAATCTGTCTAAACTTGGGCAGCCCTTACAGATATTTGTTGGCTATTATAGATTATCATAGCTGTAAGGCATGAAAATCTTGGGAGCCAGAAAGAAAGAAAATAAACTTACCCAAACACTGTACTATCATGAGGGCTTCTTTGGCCACATTTGTTTCTGAGCCACGCGGATATACACTAGTTTCTGATCTTAACCTTTTGCTTCCTTTTGTCTAGACGCAGCTGTACTGGAGCACACATAGTGACTCAAAGGACATTAAAAATTGTTTATTTAATTTACAATGCATGTAGAAAGTAATGCTTCCCCATGAAGGAACTTGAGGCACCTTTTGAAAAAATTCTATTATCTTTTTCTACTATTTTTCTAATTTTATAGTAGATTTAATATTTTTGTATCAGTGGCTTAAAAATTCATAGGATATACATTTTCCTTAAATCTGTGGGTGTTCAGAATAAAGTACAGAACCTTTTGTGTTTGCTGTCTGATAAATTCTCCCACATTATCTTAGAGATGCAAAATCTTGCAATAACAGTGTAATTAATATGATCTGCTTGATTTGAAGAATACTGAGTGGAATTAACTGTTCCACTTGCAGCGCTCATTCCCACTAGTGTGAGGAGCTCTGTTCTGTTTCTAGGAGCCGTATGGGATTTTAGATTTCTAGTGGATACAGAAGTACTCAGAATCTGAGTTAGGTGAAAAAAATGCGGCAGATTCTGACTTCCAAATTGTCTGTAATTGCCACATCACCTGGAGCTAGACAGTACTTTACTTCCTTGAGGTTTATAGTGTTCAGAAATTTAAGACATTTAAGTCCATGGGAGTTTTGTATTTCAATTAAACTTTGATGACTATTGCTTCCAATGAGAATAAATTGAGATGCAACAAATAAGCAACTTGAATATTGCCTGCTTCAAAAAATTCGTTTCTCTTCAGAGAATTATTCTGATGGGTTCTCATTGAGACTACTCAGAAGAACAGAATCTGAAGCAGTGACTCTGAAATAATGCCTTTGTATGATTTAGAAGTTACTTTTTGGAAAGCAATGTCTTGGTTTTTATTCATTATATGTGCTTTTATGTTGTCTAATTGTCTATCGTTGATGTCTTTTGCTTGCTTTTATTTCCACTTTAGCAAAGGAGCTTGAAATTGTATGTGAAGTACTGCCTGAACCCTTCTGAAAACTGAGCTGTTATGTTATTCACATTACTTTTATACTCTCAGGGGAAAGCTGTCATTTGAACTTGATTTTTGCCTAGAACTGGAAGCTCTGATTTTACACATTGTTTGAACATGTGTTTACATTTGGAGTTACTGGCAAAGTTATTTCCTTGATTGGGATCAAAGCATTTAGTAACTTCTTAGATCAAATCCTCATAAAGTTAAGGAATCAGACACTGCAAAGTGCAAGAAAGATGAATATGGCCAATATTTTTTTCACTTCTTAAGGCCTTGTTTGCCTCTAAGTCTTTATTTCAGGGATACTTGGATAATATGATATATTTATCATAGAATATGGGAATGTAGCAGTAAGGACCTTTTGCATGACAAGCCTTTCTTCTATCAAATAGCCACGATGTATTAGACTTGCCAAGAGGCAGACCTGATGGCAGGGATTCTAAGTTGAGCTTACAGACCTTGGTAATACAAAGGACACATGATAACTTCTCTGCCATTAGCAGCGATTGTGATAGCGTCTTAGTACAATAATCCCATTCCATTTCTTCTCTGCTGTGGTGCATCCTCTTGAACATGTTGTCAGAGATAAGAAAGAATGAGACTGGGAAGGGGGGAGCTATTATTCCCCCTTGTACTGTTTTTCAAAAAATGATGCTATTCCCTTTGTTTTATTTTTGTAACAGAATGTCAGAGCATCTGTTAATCTAAGTATGGCACCATTTGACCTTGAGAGTTCAATGACAGCTTCCATTCAGCTGAACAACAGAGGATGTAGCACAAACTACACAGAAGACACCAGCCTTATAAGCTGTCTAAGAAAAACACTATTTTCTGATAAGCAAAATATTTTCTGGAAAACTGAGCTGCATCACATTCAGGACAGTGCAGGTGGCATTTCTGTGTGGCTTTTACAATGGGCTCAGATCCTGGTAATTCCGTGACTTGCATTTTATTTCATTCTTACAGAATCTTACTCTAAAAGTAAAAAGCAAAATACATGGTTAACATTGAAGGTGAGACCAGCTGCACCACCTATTATGAGTGTCTGTATTTTCACTGTTTTCAGTTCCCTGTTGCTTTAAACTCTGCTGAACATTAATCACTTGAACTTCAACTTTCCAGGTGAGAGGTGTGCCTCAGGATAATTGTAGTTATGAAGAAAATACCTGTTTTTTTCAGAAAACAAGAATGAACAAAAGCATGTTATTTTGTTCTTGTTAGAAGGGATTCTGGCAACTTTTCTCTGAGAAGTTCCAGCAGCTTGAATGCTGGCAGCAAAAGCTGCTTTTATGAAGTATGTTCTTCTGAAAACCTTTATTAATTACAAGCATTTTGAAGACTTTATTACTAGAACTCTGCAAACAGTGAAGATACTTGTCCATGCTGAACATGTCAAAGCACAGAATTTGGCAGGACTTCTGTTACAGTTTCACCTATAATCTCCTACATAGTTGGACTTGGTTGAATACTAGATACTGTAATGGAGAATATCTCCTGTGCTTCCTTGATGTACTCCAACAGTATGGTGGAGACTGCTTGACACGGATGTTGATGTGAAAGTGCAAAAGAGCCCAGGGAGGATGGAACAGAGGTGGAAACTGAGCAGAGGGTGAAATGGTGAACAGGATGGAGAGACTGGAGTTAGTGGGTGAGAAGGCATTAGGTGATGAGAAACGGAAAAGGCGACACAACCTTGAAATGGACAACAAAAAGACTGGGACCCACTGTGATACAGCAGAAGACAAACCTAGGTGATAAGGACCAGAGGTGTATGGAAAGAGCTAGGCTTAGCTGAGTAAGATGTCCATCCATAGAGCACAGAGTTGTAGGAGCAGACAGTAAATGAGGGCCACTTGTGATGCGTAAAGGTCAGGAAGACAAAAAGAAGGAACGAGACTTGTGCTAGATTGAGAGCGGTCAGACAAAACAGAAATAAGGAACCATCGCATTTGGAAAGAGAACATGGAAACTGGGCAGGGGTACTGCCAGTGGTGAAAAACTGTCATGACAAAGTGGTGGAAAGGCAGAGGACAAACTGGAGGGAAGATAGCAGAAGACACCAAGAGCAGGTAGGAAACTGTATGCTGTATGGAGCGTGCTCTCTCCTGGCTCTGCGAGCAGACCCGGGGTGCATCCCCCCTCTACCTTAGCAAGGTTTTACAAATTCTTCTGTCTCCATCCATGTGGCTGCTGATCACAAAGCAGTGGTTCACCTGCTTCTGCTGGTTCTGTTCTTCCCTTAGGTGGCAACGCAGGGTGTTCAGCAATTCAAGAGTTTTTAATGTGATGACTCACACCACATAGAGATATGATGTCCACATTTTAAGCTTGCTTTTTTCCCCTAGATCCAAACTGTGTCAGAAGTGCTTCTTGAAGAGTGGAGATAGACTGCTGTTATTAATTATGATACTGTCTTTAAAGTTTAAACAGATTGCTTTAAACGCTACCTTTCCTGCTTTTTGGGCACATGACCTTGCAGTCTTGCTGATTTTATTTTACTGCAGGTCTGTGTGTGTGTTTGTGCAATATGCAGGTGATTTGATACTACCCAGGCTATAGCTGTGAAATATCCTTTAACAAATTTTATGTAATAATACTAGAATGCCTTCGTAATCACTTTAGGAAGAAAAACCTTGGAAAGTCTCTAATACGACAAGCAGAAGGGTGGGGAGCTGCTGATTTCAGTGAGGACCTAGCAGAAGCTGGCATGGTGGCAATATGCAATCACATACTGGTTATGGATGAAATCTAATCCACTTAAACTAAAATTTAAAATAAATAATAGCAGTGAAGAGAGGAAAGGAATAATGTTGGAAATAGGCTTGTATAAACAACTTCCTTTATAACCAATTTGTATTATTACATTTCAGCTTAACAACAGATATAGTCCAGGTTTTCCTGAATACAGAAACCAGAGTTTTTAAATCAAAACATTAATCGCACTTATTTACTTCTACAGTGACAGTGCACATTTAAACAATGCAACTTTGTTTTCTTTTTCAAAGATTTATTGAAGCAGACAACTGTTAGTGACTCTCAGGAACCATTGAGGGAGTCAGATTCAGAGTCCAAACTTGGTGAGGAACCAGAGGTCTGTTCTGACACTCCCCTGAAAACAGGGAATAATCCCACAGGAGCATCGTTGGTGAGATAAGGAAAGGTAGGGGCAATTCAAGACATAAACAGGTAAGTGACTGTTGTTTTGGGAGTTCTTTCTGAAATTGCACGTTTATTCAGTTTGTGACCCAACACAAGGTTATTTCATAGTATCTTTAAATGGCTTTGAAATATCTGATATCTGATTCGTTATCTATTAGGTAACACAGATGCCCATTATATGCATTGTACTTCTGCTATGACTTTCTTGATTGTTTTGTTTTGATTTGTTGTTCGGCTTCGTTTTTTGGTTTGGTTTTTTTTTTTAGTTTTGGAGAAAAAGATTATTACACTCATTCTTACCATCAAGATTTAATAGTTTGATTTAATCTCTTATGTCTAGACTAGAAACCCTGTGACCTGAGAGTCTGTCTCAGATTCTTGACTGTGGTTTGAAGATCCAACAGTGGCAACAGCTGTGAAGAAATGAGAGGATTGGGAATGAGGTAGGAGGAAGCATAAACAAGATTTTCAAGTTGGGAGACTGTAAACAAAGTTCACCCAGGCACATGGGACTATTGATTCAACAATGCAGCTGTTGCTGAGAACTACCCATCTATTTCTGATGTCTGTCTTTAGGGATAGACATCTTTTCTCTCCCCTTTCTCCCTGCCTTCCCCCTGCTCTTTTGGATATGGAAGGAATGGGTGTTGTTCTTCTTGTAATACCCATAAGTCTGCTGAGCACCACATGAAGGATCTAGGTACGAGTAATTTTTGAGGCCAGGTAAATATGGACAGCTTTGGTGACATGGGTACTGTTAAATTCCCAGAGATACTGCTGCAGGCCTATCATCAGCTTAAGAAACATGCAGGGGGAGGAGCAGGTAAAGTGGCAGGACTAGAATCATCTCCATGGCAATAGACAGATGTTTTCTGCCTGTGCATGCGCAATTTTTTCAAATTGTATTTGAACAGCCTACTAAGGCTTTTTATTCATATTTAAGAAGAAAAAAAAATCACAATATGAATTAATCTGGGAAAAGGTTTCTTGAATGATTGAACAATTGCACTTTTGCAATTGTGCTTTTTTCTTTGTTATTTCACTTGAAAATCTTGCTCCTAGTCTGTAGAACCTTCATTGGAGTAAATAATGTTACTGAAAATTTACTTTTTAAAATAAATGTTGTGGGTGGCAAAAGCTAGATGTTAGAAGCTGACTGGGAAACTGTAAGCATTTGTTGTGCAAACAGATTTGGCTTCAATTGGGCAAGCATAAGTTTGGGTCTACCAAGTAATTTTCAGAATGAGATGTCTTTAGGGAATAGTAAATTCCACTTCTCTCTTAGTGTCACTTTTCTAGGAAAGGTGCTTTTATTCTATAGCAGAGCTCTGCTGAGCACCTCCCATGAAGCTAAGAATTGACTTCAGTAAAGAGCATAATGACTATGTGTCAGATAAGACAATGATGAACAGTGTTTCTTCAAAGAGTGAGAAGGAAACTTGCTTTCCTTCCGTTGACATCAGAAGCAAATCCATAGCCTACAGGACATTTAAAAGTAGATATTCTGTTTTCAAAGGAGGATATTACTGCTAATACAATAATTGCCTCTGGCTAGTTTCCTTTGAATTCCTTTCTAATTTTTATGTTAGACAAGTTAATTATTTCATCATTTAAATCACAAAGTGGTAGAAATCTGCTCCATAACTTGTGAAGTCTGTACTGTAACTTGCTAACATATAAATGTGAACAACCTCTTTTTCTTTCTTGTATGATTAAAAACAGTCCACTCTGTTGGCTAAAGTTTTGCATCAGATGTCTTATTTAGAAATCTCACAGATCCAATTGTCTGATGCAACATGATGGTTTTACATAGTTTTTAAAAAAACACCCCAAACT
>Ga0181612_129547_pt1 | contig 12369 bp, 14 predicted proteins | sample HoacroProtozoa21_FD_119630 | JGI IMG/M metagenome (GOLD analysis project Ga0181612, IMG submission 119630) | Hoatzin crop microbial communities from Cojedes, Venezuel. Combined Assembly of Gp0051906, Gp0051904, Gp0051908 | reverse complement strand
CTGGATGTGCACAGTTTAATTATGAAATCCCCATGGTGCTCCCTTGCAAAGATAAATGAATCCGGGTTATTTTCACCTCTTGCAGCCATTAAAAATCATCTATATTTAGAAGGTCCTATTCCACTTTGCCAGGTGTGCCAGGCAGCAGCTCAGCTTGAAGGAGGACAATGCTTTGGATGAGTATGTCTAGGACAATGCATGGCATGTCCTTCCAGGCAGGTTTGTAAGCCTGAGGAGCCTGGTTGTCATTGCATGGCACTTCGGGTGGTCACCTTCTCCCAGGCAAAGCCAGTGGTAGGCACTCTTGATCACCATGGTGATATTTCACACTCGTTTGACCCCAGTGCGAATAATACCAGGTATAATGGAGAACCCAACAACCCCATCCCACGTGTTAATCCCAAATGGGGAGACAGATCCGGCAGTGGTATTGGATCAGTGTGTATCAGCCATAAAAGATCTGAGAAAGACAACGCAAGACTGGAAGAATTGTATTATTGAGACTATTTTTTAATGTTCGTGTTGTTCCCTAGTTGTCTTTTGTTTAAGCTCTCCACAACAGCTCAGGTCAGCTCTTACTATGTTCCAGCTGTCCCTCCCGTCCCCTGGCACAGAGTATTGAGACGCAGATAGCGAGGAGTTTTAGGTGGTGTGATAAATAAAATAGATGCTATTATTAAAGCACAGTCCTGTTTTCTGCTGTCATGGTATCTCTTGTCTTGGCTGGCTTATTGCTGATGTCTTCTGTCAGCCGAGCTTGCCTTTCTCGGGTGTATGATTTATGGTCCAGGGAGACAGAGAAGAAACATGTGAAAACTGCAAATGAGGATGCTGGGAGGAGCACAGGCAAGAAGACAAGAAGTGACTATGATGAGGGTGTGCAAGTGCGTCCTTCTCCCACTACCTTCTGACAGGGAACGGTGTTGGGGACAGTGTGCTCAGACAACCACGCAGCTTGGCTCCAGGGCTCTGGTTTATAACATCCAAGCCGAGGGAAGTAAAGCCTGGAGCAGAGACCGCTATCCCTGTTGCTTTCCATGGTGAGATTTCCAAGCTATCTGCGAAAGCCTCCAGCGTGGGATTGCATCTGGTCCCAAAGGTCCAGGTAACAACCACCAATGTCCAGGTCCAGCAAGAGCATGGCACCCAGCAGCCAGATCCTCAACTGCTGCAAATTAGTCTCATTCCTTCTCCTTTAAGGAGTTTGTCCTCTTCCTATCTGTTTCTCTGCAGCTCAGCGTGGCTTGGGTGTAGGCAGGGTACGCAGCCACACAGGAGAGAAACCCCAGGCTGCTGCGTGCGTTTAGAAGCTGTCCTTGCTGGTAGCGATTGCAGCTCGGCAGGATGCTATTTTCATCACCGTGTCTGAGGCTCGTGATAATTGAAAGCTGTTCCACTCGGTCCTGCAGCCTCCCCAGACTCCAGGCGCCTCGCACGCATCCCTCTTTCTGCCAGCCCGAAGCCTGGGAGGAATGTTGAGGTGTCAAACAAACAGCCCATGATTTTCAGTGCTTTTCATTGCACCCTCCATGAGAGCAGGGCTGGGGAACGGGGCTCGTGTCTCTGGGGTGCTTGGGACCCTGCCTGCCTGGCCCCATCGCGGAGCGAGCCCAGGCGTGTGAGTGCCTGTGTGCTGGGCAGGGAGAGCATGTCCAAAAGGTTCCCTGTAATCCTCCTCAAAATTCAGGGAGGAGATGAGAGACAGGGATTTGGGTTAGTCTGAAATGAAAATTAAACCAGGGAGTCGTTTCATTTCCTTGCGCTGAAGGGCACAGGAATTCCAAAGGCTGTTTCGAGGCAGATGCTGCTCCTTTAATCTGGTATTTTGGCCAGTTATACACACGTGTACTAGTCCTGCTTGGATTACAACTCTGCATCAAGGATTACAGTTCAAATCCAGCAGTGCTTTTAATGCCTGCAGCTGGGCAAAGCAGCTGACGTTAATATATTTCAGGAGTGAAAACACAGCCAGAGGGTTTAGTCATTATAAAATATAATGTAGGATTATAATGCAAGTTGGAGAAATCAGACATACTGGTACATTTCCAGCTGTGTATTTTTCTTGGGCCATGTCAGCCACTCATTGATCAGTTCTAGATTCTAGATAATTATTCCAGAGATAATTTGATGAGTGGAATTGTTTTGGAATACTAATGCAGGATGCTGTGCTTGCCCAGGGGCTCAGCACACCCTGCCAGATTGCTCTGCCACACAGGGAATCCCAATTAGTGGCCTTGGGATCTACTTGTTTGTGAACCAGTGGAAACTGCAGTACAGGAGTCACTGCAGTGATACCAATAAACACCAATATCCAAAAGTTGTCAAGAGGAACCAGGGAATTCAGTTGCTTTGGGTTCAGGGCGCTCTGTTTGTGCCAGTTTTACAGCCAGCTGAAGAGACAACCCAGCTGTCTGTGAAGGTACATGTATAAATGTGATATAAATTACATCTAAAGATTAGATGATCCAGGGTGCCCTAAAACATCCCTATGAATATAAATTGCCATAGTTGCATAGACAACCTTTCTTCCTCTTGTCAGTGCTCAAGATGTGGGTAGACAGTTGCTGGAGATGGAGTTATGGGGGTTTAATGAATTACCATTTATCAGCAGCCACTATACAGAATCTTAAACTGGGTCAAAATAAATGAAAGAAAACAATTCATTTCTTTGTCCAGTCATCTCGGGAAGGTCTGGGTGATCAAGCAATTCCCCAGCTCCAGGATCAAACCTTCTATTTGCTACAACACAAATCAGACAAAGCAGGGAACTGCTCCTGTTGGCTAAACAGAGGGGTGAGTCTGTAGGAAAACCAGCGTTGCCTGGAGCGGGGAATGCCAGCTGGGAAGTGCAGATACTCTGCAGCCCAGGAAGCCATCACCATGAGCAAGGAGGTGCACCCAGTGCCAAACCCACCCTGCTGCTGGCCATGGGGAGGGAACTGGTCTGACACCGGCTCTTCTGGCTAGGGAAGGGTTAAATCTCTGCTGGCAAGGCTTGCTCCTCACCCCCTGCAGAGAGGGTGCTAATTGAACAGGCTGAACCACCCAGGGATTAGGAAGTGAAACAGGTGAAAATGAAATTGGTGAGAAAGCAGGCTAATCAGCTTCCAGCTGCCCAGAGCCTTGAAGTACCCCCAGCTGAGGAGCCCACCTCCCCCAGGGTGGGAGTTTGCCTTTGACTAGAGCTGGAGCTGTGCCTGGGCCCAAGCTGAGGACAGTAACTGCTCTTTGTCAGCTCAGAAGGAGGAATCCTGCATCCCAGTGAGTACCAGGCATCCTTGCTGTCTGTATGACCTTGATTGCACTGCTTTGCTTTCCTTCTTCAGTTTCTTTGAAGAAGCTCTGACCTTCTGTGTGGGCCACCCAGGAGGCTGGGCAGCCACCGCCACAGAAACATGAGAGGTCCTTGTCTGAAGGACTCAGCCTTCAGCATTCGCTCTCTGAAGCCTGGGTTTGGGGTTTGCTTGTGGAGGCTGTTGCAGGGAATAAGCTGGACCTCTTTGAAGCTGCCTCTGTCATCCATCCTTCCATCCGCTTTCGGGCACTAGTGACAGTGTGACAAGGGAGAGGTAAATGTCACCTCCCTAGTAGAAAAGCGGGCTAGTTTCTCGCTGGTTTGCGTGTATGTTAGTCACCGGTGTGGTTAGAGGAGAAACCCACCAGGCGCTGAGCAGCAAGGATGGGTTGGAGGTCTGTGCAGTGCCAGGCTTCAAGACCACGAGTGACAGCCTGAGTTAAACACAGCCCAGCTTCCCTTGGCAGCGTTAAACTAAGCATGGCTATTAACTCTGCTCTTGATTTTAATATGGCTAAATATAAAAATTCTAATTCTTGTCCAGGACAGAGCATTAGGCTGTAGTGGATTGCTTTCTCCAACTGTTTTGGAGAAAAGGTTGCTATTTTTCCAGTGATTCTCTAAGATACTTGAAAGCAGCTTGGTGCTTACTTGTAAGTGAGGTTGCACATCCTCCCTGGAGCATTAGTTCCTTCTGATGGGCTGTGGGATGTCAGAAGATTCAGCTGTATGTTTGCAAATAGTAATATTTGGCAAAGCTTCAGCGGTCTCCATCACTGGGGCCAGGCACCCCACTGGTAGAGGTCAACTGTGCTCAACTGAACCATCCGAGAGTGCAGTCCTTTCATTTCGTCTCTACTTGCAAGTAAAAAGAGCTTGGAATGGTTTTAGCATCAGAGAGTAAAGTGAGTTCAGTTGAGGACTCTGTCCTGAGTCATCTTAGCTGAAAATCACTCTGGGTAAACTTTCCATTTCAGTAGATTTCGGAAAGCAGAAATTAAACTGCTTGGGGATTTTCGATGGTGGCAGAGGTTAATGAAATATTGAAGAGGTGTGCCATCTGTAGCTCCTGGATGGAAGGGGGAACAGAAATACCAGCTGGACAGCTTACCTATATGCCAAGAGCAGGAGGGATTGCTATCCTGTTTAGATGGGCACCCATCCTACAGCACAGGAGATGTTCCCAGGAAAAGTACACGTGCGGTGGTCAGGATGCCAGAGGATAACAGGGCAGATGGCAGAGTTTTCTGGGGATTTGCGTTCATTTTTTTCTGGTATTTGTGACTGCCGTGCTCAGTAACTTGCAGGTTACACAGCCTGCCATGGAGCAGGACGCCATTCTCTTGCTATAACTTTATTTAAATAGACCGTTGTTACATTCAGTTAGAGCAAAGAACCGGAGGGAACTGTTTCCTTCTAGAGTTGATGCTGGTGTGGGACAAAAGAAGAAGTTGTAATGAGATTTTACATTTTGGGATGCTGTAATCCTGCGTGCTAGGACCACTCAGGGCTGCGCTGTGTAACTGAGGTCTCCCTGCTCAGATAGACCTTTCACAGGGGAGGCTCCATCAGAGGGCAGATGGTGCTCAGAGTACTATTGGGTCCATCTAGTGGAATAATTTGGCCCGAGCAATCCGAGAAGCCGTATACAAATTAAGTCATTAATTGCAATCTCAGCCTTGGCAGTCTGGTGATGAGATGCTTCTTCCCATTCTTGCCAAAGAAAGCACTGCAAGCTGAGTCTAGCGCTAGCGAAATGCGAGGCACTCTCAGCTTTCATGTGTGAGGTGGAGAATCCCTGGGAGAATCGAGCTCCTCGTTCCTGCTCAGCTTTAGCTACAGACAGAGTTCAAAGAGCAGCCCTATCTGAAACACAAAGAGGGATCTCTTTCAGTTTGTGCGCTTGCTTGATGTGGCTTATGGCTAAGAGATCCTGCTACAGCCAAAGGAGCTGCTTGGATCCTCCTGGAGAAGGCAACTATAAATAGGCTGCTCTGATGTATAAAGGTGTTAAATGGGTAACAAAGGAAGGAAAACAACAAACACGCCGTTGAAAGCCTTTACAGCTCAGAGTTCCTAAATGCAGGGCTGAGCAGCAGAAGCGGAGCGCTGTGAAGCTGTCTGCTGTTGGAAAGGGCGGTCAGGGGAGACCCTGCCAGCGACGCGGAGCAAATCCCCCTGGTCCTCAGCCAGCTTTGCTGGGAGGGGGCTGAAGGTGGGGCAGAGGGAGGATCAGCAGTGACATGGGAATTAGGTAAGGAAACTTGCTTCTGGGTTGAAATCTTCTTCACATGAGCAATAAGGCAAAGCTTCAGCAAAATAATTAGCTTTTCAAGTGTGATTTTTTTTTAAAAAATTATTATTGTTTTAGGATGGCTTCTTTCTGTGTAGAAAGCAAAGTGCTTTTCCTAAAGTCCTACTTTGTTATGCATATGCAGATTTTGCTGTGGCAGTGGAATCAAAGCCAGGAGCCACAAAGGCTTGGGAGAACCCAGCTGTGCCAGGAGAGATGAGCCACTCTCCTGCACTGGTCCTCCTCTTGATCCTGGTGACAGTCTTGGCAGCATCTCTTCCAGCTCAGGTGCAATGAAATACTCTCACATGGCAGGTTTCTGCAGGAAGGAGCTCAGTAGAAGTTCTAATCCAAAAGTGCAAGTCAGATTTTATTCTTTTAGTGGTTTTGTCACCCTATTTCCAGCTTGGCAATTAGGAGCATTGCCTTCTGCTTTGCTGGGACTCCTGCACAGTCCCAGTCTTTCTCAGTCTAAAGTCAAGCTGGGTCTAGAAGCAAGGCCAGCCTGAACTGATCAGTTTGGTGTATCCTTTCTCACATTTTCCCTGAGCAAATCAGTTCAAATGTCATGATGTTGTGCAGGCGACCTCCTAGGATTCAGGGAGCTCAAAGGTGAGACTGTATCTCGTGGTGATGTGCTGCGTCGGTGTCAGCAGCTGCCACATCTGGGACCTGGCATTCTGCAAACATCTGGGGGCACTGAGGGACTACAAAGCACTAAATCAAGGCCAAATCCTGCGTGCAGTCCTCTCCTTCCCCTGGAAAGCCCTGCCTTGCCCTGGCTTTGCTGAACAGTCCCAAGTCGAGCGTGCCTGTTCTCTGCCTCCCTTGCAAGCAGGTGTCTACAATGCATTAAGTCTTTGAGATGTTATGAGCTTTTCCATTCTTTTCCCCAAACCTCTTGTTTTCCTGCTGAGCCTGCCACAGGTGAAGGGATGCATCTTCTCTGCTTGCCACCAAAAACAATTCTGGCAGGATGTGGAGTCCAGGTGTTCTAATTTCACCTCTGAAATGATGCATTTTCTTTCCCACAGAAGTGGCCACATGTTTCCCAAATACCTTTTAGACTTTCTTTAACCTTTTCAAACTCCTCACCAGTGGGGCCTGCTCTGTTATTTCCAAATTGGCATGGCATTTTAACAGGAAAATAGCCTTTCCATAAAAATCGTAATTTTCGGCAGCAAAAATGGATTTATTGAATAGAAGAATGGCTCTCTCCACTGCGGGAATGGGAACGACAGCTCTGCGGTGCCTTCTGAGATGGTGGCTGTCTGCTTTGCTTTCTGCCCGCGGAAGAACCAGCCAGGTGGGCAACTCTCAGCCGAAAACTGGCTCCCTCGAAAGAGACTTAATTTTTCTGGAATGATTTTCAGTAAAATATTCCACCTTTTATTTTCTGTTCCAATTCAGAGCAAACAAATACAAATAAATCAGCTCCAATTATTTCCCCCTCTGTATTTCCCTTAGGCCTGTACTGCGATTATGAGCAGATAAATAAATTAGGTTAAACAATGGTAAATTGTCCTGAGCTGCCTTTTATTATCAGAAAGTTGCGTTGGCAACTAGATAATTTGCTGATGTTATTTTACGTGATCTTAGTTCCTGCATCTATTCATGAGATTATTCCAAATGTTGTACTGGTGCATTTAAATTAGGCATGAAAGCATTTTAGGGCTTTTTGCAATGATTGCTTATTTATTTTATTATCAATAATAAATTTAACCCAAAGCTAGGAGTCCCCACTTTCAAGGACAGTAAAACACAGGGGAGAAGAAGCTGGTGACACAGAACACCAGCAGCTCTTCAGAAGCGGAGCTGAGCCTGTGGAAATGTTGAACAGAAACTGAGCTGAGCCTTCTGGGTTCTTCTCCAGATTCTGTCTGTTTTGAAGCAAATTGTTGTCTTCTCTGGGCTTCATGGCCACTCGTAATGAAAGGAGAAGGATGATCTTTCTTGGTGTTGTAATGGTACTGCTGTGCTACGTGGGGAAGTACTTGGAGGTTTTTGGTAGGACTGGCAGAAAATTTGACCCTGTGGTTATTTTTAATGACAAAATTTTGGTTTTCTGTAGAGAGCAACTTCTGCAGCCACTTCTCTTTTCTCTATGTTTTTATAGTTTGTAAATAATTACATCTATGTTGAGGTGTTGTTTTTATGTAATTAATTGGTTTCATTTTCTATCAGGACTTCTCAGGGGGAGGGAAGGAGTAGAGAAAACCCACACCTTCCACTTCAGCTCTACCTATTTTAGAACTGTAAAATATTTCCTTCCCCAAATAAGCCAGCATCCTTGCAGGGCGTCTGCCCTGAGAATCCAGCGGTGGAGGTGGAGCAGCAGTGGAGCACAGGGAGTCAATACAGGGGTTCAGGTGGCCATGGGCAATGGTTTCCAGCCCCTTCTTCACTCCTCCTTCAACCTGGAAATGCTTTTTTTTGCACCCTCGTTTTCTTTGCATTACAACTGAGTAGCTGGCAAATATCCATGAGGATGCTCATCGGGGAAGTCGTGGCTGTTGAGGCAGCCTGGAGAAAGTGGGTCTGCAGGGTGGCTGGGGTCTAGCTCGCGTGGTGGACGGGCAATCGACTCAAACAGGTCTGGAGCTCATACTCCACCTCCCTGACTGCTCAGCTGCCCAGCTCTCTGCCCACCCATCAGTGTGCTATCTAATTGAGAAGTTGATTAATTGACTAGGCAGACTGCAGCCTTTCTTCCTCTAGGTCTCCATTAGACTTGCACTGTTATTCTGGTCCTGGCACAGAGTTTCCAGCACCACGAATGTTAGAGCCCCTTTATGGTGATGGCTTCAAAGGAAAGGACTTTCTAGTTTCCTCCCTAGGATGGAATTAATGTGATGAGAGAAAAATTAATGCACAATTAACTCAGATATGGATGGTGCTGATGTGCATCAAGGATTTCACACCTTGTGAGCTGTGTGCGGCTGGGTGGGTGGTTTCCCAGACACCCTAAAAATGACCTTCAGGTTTCCAAGCGGGAGGTGAGGCCAGCACTTCTGACAGCCATTTCATCTGAGCAGGACAATATTGACAAAAACATTATTTCCCTAGAAGATGTTGGCCCTTTGGGTCTTCCCTTCCCGCAGGCTGGCTGGGTTACCACGCATTTGCAGCTCTGACAGGATGTGTAATGAAACACCTAATATATTATGACAAGTAAAGGGCTTTGCAGCGCAGTAGTTAATGTTCTTTTTCTTTTGCACATGTGGTTGATAGATCCTCTGCCGGCTTGTTTTTCAATTACTAGGTACAGTTTTAGTGACAAGGATGCTGTTTCTAGTGTTTTGTAGTAGAATCCTTATTATAATAATTATTTAAAATTAGAGGGTGAATGGAAATGCTCCTGACAGTGAGGGATTATTAGTGCTGCCAATGGCAGTACAGGCAGGTATTAATAGACCGTTCCCTGCGCATTTTTCTCCCAGCCTGTCTCTCTCCTGGCTTGCATACTTTGTTCTCTAAGTTGTGCTACTTTCCAGGACATTTAATAGTAATGTCAGGACCCTTGCACTCCCAGCTGTGGAGTTATTTCAGTGCAAAAGTCATCAGACTTGCCATACTGGCCAATATTTCTCCTGCAAGCTACTGGGCTATACTGGTTCTCTGGTACAGTCCCCTCATCCTCAGAAGCTGATGCTCTGAAGAACCACGGGGTAGTTTCAGTGCACTGGGCATAGCAGCAGCAATTGCTGTCCTGTGCTTGTTGCATTCATGGGTCAACACCAGTTTGGACTGAAGCACTGCAGTGCTTCATTTCAGGGTTGTTTGGGGTTTTTTTGCAAGACTTTCACGAAATCCCATAGACCCAGCACACACGCTTGTCCCATGCAACCACCACCTCCTGCTGTTGCCAGATTTGAAGATGTGGTTGCTGCATTAGTAGGTCTGAAAACACATTTACAAGTGTAACTTGCTGATTTGTTCACCTTTTTAGTGTAACTCTTGGGTTTGCTTTCTCTAACTTGAACTAGAGGCACATCTTAAGCAGTGCTATGTGTTGTGGATTGATGTGATCTGCTGACACCTTTTCCTTCTGCAATCAGTGTTATTTTCTCAGGGTAGAAAAGCAGACTCCTTTATTTCGTGAAAAGTAGAGGCTTATAGCCCTGTCGGAGAAGACAGCAGAGCGATAGTCCTCTGGAAGCAGGGGGAGATGTACAATACAGTCACTGCTGTAACTGGCTCCTAAATAAATACCAGAGGACCACATTATCTCTTGGTACAATATAGAAGAAAGAGGCACGTCTGAAAACGTGCTGGGTGCACTGCAGTGCCGAAGGATCAAATGGTGTGGGCAGGCAGGGAGGGCTCAGTGACAGCTCCAAGCAGTCAGTCATGAGTGCAGGTGCCCGTCAGACCCAGGGAGCTGGGTGGAGGAGGACAGCAAAGAGCCATTCCACTGGTCACTGTGGATTTCATGCACTCTGTGCTGGAAGAACGACGAGATGTGCGAGGCAGCAGGGCTGGAGCAGCGATGGGCTGGGTATGTGGGAGCCTTTTGGAGAGAACAAAGCGGGCAGGATGAGAGGGGGAATGCTCCTGGGAAAAGAAGCAGCTCTTCTGCTTCAAGAAACAGCAATCTTCATGCGCTGCTGGGCACGGGAACTTTTTTTCAGTATGATGGGCCATCGCAAGCAGGGCAAATTTTTGCTTTTAGTATTGACTTCTGCCAAGCAGGCTCACATTTCCCTGCAGTCAGGGGAAGAGCTACAGCCATGTGCCTGCCCTGGGAATCCAGCCCGCATCAGGACTGCAGGTTAGGAAGGACTCCCATCTATCTGGCTATTGTTTAATCTCAGAGCTGAATGGAAATTTGACACAGAACCAAACTGGTAACAAGACATTCTCATGGCAGTGATGCTTAAGATAAACCCTGGGACCTCTTGAGTAGCAGGAGCTGATTCTCAAGAATGCCAGGGCTTTGCCTTAGAGATAAAATCTCTGTGTGTGTATAGATATACGGCATCACGTAAAAGGCAGAGGATGGGTTAGGAGTCATAGCTATTAAAGCCTGTAACAGTGACTGAACGAGAGTCCTTGAGCAGTACAATCACACAAGGCTGTATCGTTTGAACTCTCTGGCTCTCTGTCACTCTAATAAGTCCATAAGCCAAACATCTTTCTTGTATTTGGGCAGGGATTTGTTCTAAGCACAGATGCTGCCTGGTGAGAATAAACTCAAAAGTGTGGTTAATGAATAGCAGAAGATCATTTCCTTCACTTTCTTTTTTCTTTCTTTTTTTTTTCCCCCAGCCTGTGATATTGAGGGTCAACATGAGGAATGGCAACTTGCCCTTCCCAACCCAGTGAGCATCGCTTTCAAACCATCTTTTATTACCATTTCGGTCTGCTGGAGCTGAGACGTAGTGCAGGATGTGCAGGAAATGTGCTCCTATTTCTCCAAACTTCTGAAAAAGAGCCATTCTGTGTGTTCCTTACTAGCTATTTACAAGCACAACCGTTAGCTCTCACACTGCTGTCTGGGTAATTCAGGACTTTGGCTGGCTGGTGGCCAGTTGGTTACTGCTCGATAAGATCCTGAGTTTCTGGTGTTTCGTGCCTTTCGTGTACATTGGCAGGGGAACACTATGTGCTGCCACTGCTGCAGATCACAAAATAAAGGTGAGGTATTAGCCATTGGGAAGAATTTATTAAGCCTAGATGAAATGCTGTTTGTATGGGAGAACATCATTGCAGCAAAACCCCATCACGTATCAGTGGAAGGAGTTGTAGCATGATGAAAACTCAAGCTGGTTAATCACGTGAACTTACTAAAAGGAAAGAAAGAGTTGATCCCCCAGAATGGCAAATTAAATCTCACAGGTCACAAAAGCCCTATAAAGAGGAGCATGTTCTGTTGCTTCCATTGCGCAGGAGGTGAAATGGGGAGGAGCAGGAGGGAAGGGGCAGCTCCCCTCTCTCAGGAGAGGATGGGGCAGATGCCTCCTTGTGCCTTGTCTTTGGTGGCTCCCAGAGGAGGAAAGCAGCCCCTCTGCTTCCAAACTACAGGTGTTTCTGCCATGGGACATGCCAGTCTCTGTGATGGAGGAAAGCTGATGTGATGTTCCTAGAATGAGGGTGACATTTCACAAAGGTAGGATGCCTCCTCTTCCTGGTGTCAGACTGATTTATGCTCCTTAGAGACAAACTAGGTCGGAGTGCTCTTTCCATGAAATGTGCACAAGCTTGCCCATCCCAAGCTGGCTGCCAAACCTTTCATCTTGCAGTGGGTCTGTCCTCCTGCCATGCCTTCAGGGCTCTCCTAAATCTCCGTGGCTTGTTTAGTAGCTAAAAAAAAAAAAAAAAGCAGAGCTGACATCAGAGACCTTCCTTGAAGGCTTCATGAAATCCAAATTAATGATGTCATCTGTGATAGTCTAGAGCCCAGCCTCCAACATCTGGGAAAAGTAAAAGGTTAAAAAAGGAGGCCTAAAAATAAACATAGAAATAAAAAAAAGCCCTCAGAAGTTGGACTGTATGTTTCCATCCTGCAACTCTCCACTGCTGCTACTGTCTCTGATAATACTCAAATCCTCCTTTTTTGACTAGCAGCTTTGAGCTTTGAATTTCTTGTGGAGTTCCTGGGGTGCCTTGGCTGCCATGAAACAAATAATTGGCAGAGGTGTGATGTTTGCCATGGCTGAAGCTCAAATGCCCAAATCCAGCCTTGTGATCCCTGTGGGAACTGTGGGCTGAGCAGCCTGTGGGGATGGAACCTCCCACACAGTGACCCTGTGGACAGAGCAGTGATTACAGCAGTGCTTTT
>Ga0181612_183276_pt1 | contig 12370 bp, 8 predicted proteins | sample HoacroProtozoa21_FD_119630 | JGI IMG/M metagenome (GOLD analysis project Ga0181612, IMG submission 119630) | Hoatzin crop microbial communities from Cojedes, Venezuel. Combined Assembly of Gp0051906, Gp0051904, Gp0051908 | reverse complement strand
CCTGCAAACTAAAAGGTAACCACTGCATAACACAGTATGTGTGTGTATATATATATATATATATAAAAAAATATTTATATGCCCTTTTAAACCAAAAGATGTATGCTATGGCCCAGACGTGGGTGTTTGTTACACCTGGGTAACCATTACGCATTGGGCCTGCCGTGTGGTTGTGTAGGGTAACACGCTGCACATGTGTGTGCACGTACATACGCTTTTCATTGTCATACTCTTGTCCTGCAGTGCTGAAAGCAACTTTTTTTCCTCAGCGGTTCTACCCCAAATCCTCAAACCTTGACGACTGGGTACAAGGCGTCAAACAACTCAAGGAAGCTGCAGACAGCACTGAAATAATGCCCCGATCCACCCTGAACCAAGCGTGACTCCTGCCGCAGCTCTGCTCAGGGGGAGACGGAGGGAGGGAGGGAGGGAGGGAGGGAGGGAGCAAGTGTGTGATAAGGGGAAAAGAATAATAATTAAATAAGCCAATACAAGGGATGTGCAAAAGTAATGTCACGGCACGCTCCAGGCAGACTCTCTTTCACGCGTCTGCACGCACACAAAGCCCCAGAATAAAATGCATCAATATGTAATTGTACAAGTGCTGATTGCCATTAAGGACACTCTTTTTCAGCTTAACAAGACAAAATAGTTTCTTAGATAAGAGTACTGGGAACATGCCTCTGAAGGTAGAAGTATGCAGTAGGTCACCTCTTGAAGATTTAATAAAGCAGCTTTCATGTCAATGCAATAATTATACACACAGAGCCATCTTCTAAACTTTACTAACGATATAGTACAAGTGTTCGTTACCTCTTCGGTCTATGTTTTGCAGCAACGTATACCTGCTGGGTTTGTCGGGGTATTTTTGGTACAGAATGTAACTGCCCTCAGACAGTTTCTGCCCTTTCTGTTAGTCCAAGGTAGGCAAGGAAGGAGTGTTTAGGTGAAGAGGCACCTCCAGGTGCAGTCTGAGGTCTGGGTGGATGGAATGTGAGATCATAGTGGTTTTTGGGGAAAAACATTGTTAAAGGAATAAGGTGGGCAAACTCTGAGTTCCAGTATTTATCGAAGCACAGGGAAGTGCCGTTGATGGCCAAGGCTTTCACTGCCAAGTTCGGCTCTGCCCCGCTGCCGTGGGCAGCTGACATAGCCACTGTTTGCAGAGCCTGGGAGGCAGACATAACTGAGAGGGGTGACAGGAGGTTTCTGGAGCTGTTCACTGGTAGGAGTGGACTGGCTTCCTTGGCGATTGAATACTGGCCCTTCTTCTCCTCTTCAGAGCAGTCCCCATTCTGGTGCTTCTTCACGTGGCGGCTGAAGACAAAAGGGTGTGTAGTCTTGAACAGGCACTCGTCACAGCTGAAAGTCTGGCGTGGAGCATGCTTCAGTTTCTTGTGCAAGTTGAGATTGTCTTTGCGTTTGCAGCTGTAGCTGCACTGGTCACAGTGAAAAGGGCGCTCACCGGTGTGGACACGCACGTGCTCAATCAGTTTGTTGGCGGTCTTGGACAGGTAGCCACACTGGTCGCACTTGTAATGGTTGCCAAGGCGGTGTTCTCGGATGTGCATCTCCAGCTCCAGCTGATTTGCTTTCACTGTCTGGCAGATCCGACACTTGTACTCCATCTTGTAGTGAGTCTTCAGGTGGCACTCCATTGCTGCGGGGCGGTTAGTGGAGTAGATGCAGAATGGGCACCTGGCAACACAGCAGGGAAAGGCAGGGACAGAGAAAAGAGATGTCACTCAGCTTGAAGACCTGCATTCCTGGTTCAACCCTGTCAGCCCTTCTCTGACCTATTGAAGAGGAGGAAAAGGCACTTAGTTCTCCATATAAAGCCCCTTTCGAATACTTGGTTCGCCCTCACACGTCTGTACTTAGAGGAGGTTTGCCCATTTCACAGTGGCAGAGCTCGCGCATTCCTAGGAAAACACTGACTGAGGCTGAAGGAGCATCCCCTTAATCTACTGGCTTACCTTGAGGGGGAAGCCTCTGCAAAGCAGGCCCGGTAGTGCAGAGTGGGTGACTGATTCACAGGTACTTTGTGTAACGACATTCCTAGTGTTTGCACAAAGTCACTTTGGCCATTTTTTCCATTAAGAAGTGGTTTAAAGCGAGTGTTTACAGATGAGTATGAAAGCAGCTGTTTAAGTAAAGATGGAATAAACTTGTAATACCGCATGTACAGCAAAAGCTTAGGAAATAGCTTTTACGTGACCTTGCACAATAAGCTTGCTGGGTATCCGGGTAGGAGCAGCTGAGACCTGGTCTGCTAGGGTGATGCGTAGGGATTCCCATTTCTGGGAGACAAGCGAGCTGTGCTCGAAGTGTGTGTGGGGGGGGTGTTTGGCAGCGGTTGCCCACCACCACCTCTGCCACAGCAGGAATTGTTCCTGTGTGGGAACAGGATGTGGGCTCCGCTTACTCACAGCGGCAAGCGTCCGGACCGGGGTGGACATGGCAAAGGGCCTCGCCCCTGGTTCCGGCACCAGGAAGGGGCAGGAAGGCTGGAGGAGGGATTCCTGAAAGCTTGGACGGGAGCCTGAGCTTAACAAGCGTGGGGCACCAACAAACCCAAAACATCCTTGCTTTTGCTTTATGTAGCAGAGAGGAGGTTGGTGAGGACAGCCACCAGGCAGGGATCTCTGCTGCATTAAACAAAGCACCCTCCCTTTCACATCTAACTGGTGAGCTGAGGGAGCAGGTCTAGCTACAAAGATACAACGAAGGCACCCGGCTGCTGTCTTACAGATGTCTCCGCCTGCGTTCACTGTTCAGCCCGTCTGCCAATTGTGTTGTACCATTTCAGATCATTTCCAAGCGGAGATCCTCTCTCCCCCTGTGTGTTTTCCCCTGCTACAACTGGTTGCATATACAGAGCTAATATTAATCTACCTGCTAGTCGAGGGACTTTTGAGCACAGTGAGGTATACAGGAGGACAAACAGATACTAAAACATCTGGACACTTTTCCTGATGCGCATCAAGTACTCTGATCCAGAGAGGGAGCCTGGCACTGAGGCTGCTAACGTGATTAGCTCTATTGCAATAGAGGACTCAGCTGTCTATGCACACATACCTCTCCTGGGCTGGGTGCTCTCTGGATCAGAATCTCAGATTTTGACCTGGAGCTGGAGGAATCATGTTTTTTTCTCTTCCCCCACAGCAAACAGGAGACAGAAAAATACAATTTACTTAGATCTCTTCAGGCTCTTCTGGATGCCTTAAAAAAAAAATAAATCAGAGCTTTTTCTTAGGTGCAGCTTTCAAGGTACCTAATTATTACTTGAGTTGGGCAGGAATAACTTATATAGACTGAGAAGCCCATTCTGGCAGGAAGGTCTGAGTCATAGGTTTTTCCTTGCTAACTAGAACAGATTCTGTGCAGCTTAAACCCAAAGTGCACTAGACAACTGCTCTGTACGCCCAAGACAGACAGACATCCCATCGTTCTGGCACACTACTTGTTTCTCAATCTGGTCTTCTTCCCAGATTCAGTCATCACATCTCAAGTGACCGCAGATCTGAGCTCATGGAACTACTGAGCTGGAGACCAGACGCTGCCTGGCAAACAGAACCAGTTTTCAAAAACTGCAGCACGAACTGCTAGAGCTACTTGTGGTAAGGTTAAACATGGTGTGCTCATCATGCGACAGTTACAGTGCACTGGAAACACTGGTTTGCTGAGCAAGAGCAACAGAGGGAGGGAGTCCTGTGCTGAACCGTAGCTGGGCTCAGAGTGCCTCCAGCCTCTTTTCCTGCAGCAGCTGGAACAAGCAGAGAGCAGGGATGTGATGTGCATCTTGCATAATGTCACACTGCCCACCCACGGAGAGCAGGCATACGGCCCCACAGTCACTCCTTCCCTCAGGGGTCCAACTTGGACATAAGGGCACACTCACTGTCTAGAAACACTGCCTTAGCCAAAGGGCTTTTTTCCTAAAAGAGCGTATTACTCGTTACATGTTAGTTTACACAATAGTGATCATTCCGGGGCATTGAAAGCAAAGCAGGAAGCATCAAGTTACTAATTCTTGGAGCGGACTGACTTTGCATTACAGTCGACAAAGGTCAGAACCTTTAAGGTCATAACTTCATCCCTAGTTGCAACAACTGTACGGGATTTAGTCTCTGAGCCAGGTGCAGAATAGAGCCTGTGCTATGTCCTCTCCTTTGCTCTGATGCTTTGACAAAAACCTCTCCTAGTTTGCCAACACCTCTGGGCAGTGCTGCCTCATTCTCTGTAGGACCCACCACGTACTGTCTCCTCCTATTTGATTTGAACAGGGAAAGGACCGTGGTTTGTTACAGCTCTAAGACCAGCGGATACTACATCTGCTGCCAGCTTACCGATGTGCTATAACGATGCAAGCCTACACTAAAGGACTGGGCTTGGGTCATCTAAATAAAAGGAAGCTCCAAATCTGGATTATCAGACATTTAACTAACCCTTTCTAATTGACTCCCTTTTGTCCTGCCCCACAGTATTAGAGGTGCTTAACACAGTAAAAGTTTGTGTACTTGCTTTCCTTACTTGAGCCCACCGGTGGGGACAGTGTGGCATTTCTTGTGCTCCAGTAATTGTTCAGGTGTCTTCATGAACTTGTGGCACACATCACACTCAAACATCCGTGTGATCAGGTGGATTTGCAGATGGCGTTCAAACATATTTTTTGTTTTGCAGACGAAGTTACAGAAAACACATTCAAAGCCTGAAAAACAAAACAGGAAAATGTATTCCTTACCTTGTGGCCAGATGGATGGCATAGACAGTGACAGTTTGTATTTGCTTAACAGTGTCTTACCTTTCTCTGACTTCTCTTCAGTGTTCACTGAGGTCTGGCTACCAGGCACTACAGAAATGACTAGCAGGTTGTTTGAACCCTTGTTTTTTGGGGTTATATCTGCATCTTCTTTGCTGTTGGCAGAGTCGCTCAGTGCTGACAGCGAAGATGAAGATGGACTGTTAGATTCACTGGGTGTCTTGCTCTCTTCAGCTGAAAAGCAGGAATAAAGAGCAACAACTAGTACAGCAGATTAGATGGAATCTCAGTAATCCTGTTTTAAATTTCAGGAAAAATATTTATATTTAAAGTTAATTCAAACATGCTTATAAACAAGTCTGAAATTAATCTGTTAAGAAATCATAGTTGCATCTCCGTCTTTTTTATTAGTGTTTGCACTCAGTTTATCCTAGAATTGAATCTGTCTGTAATGGCAGTGGGAAGGCGGCATGCAACTCTACCTCATTACCAGGCTTAAAAAAATCCCAAGAAAATGCTTTGATCTGCTCAGAATTCAAAAACAATAAAGAATTCGTCAGTCAGGAAACAGAGCTTCTGTAGGTTTGGGGTGAAGAAACCAAAAGTGATGACTCGCCCCAGCTAAACTTCCCCTACCTCTTGTTTATGTGGGTCCAATGGCTAAACCTGGGAGGAAGGGCAAAGGAGAATAAATCTCACTCGTTGTACTGAGCAGTGTCCTCAGTAACGGTTGTAAGAGATAACCCTGTGGTCTCAAGATTTATCTGTTTTTATTAGGACCTCTCATTGAAGATAAAAACCCCATGTTATTTAACTGGATCTGAAGCTGAAGCCCATCAGAGTTTCCTTATGTGTACAATAAATGCATGAAGTTCAAATCCCAAACGCTACCACACGCTGGAAATGAACAAGAGTGAGAGTTCTCACATGAGAACTGCCGTGAGCCAACAAGGCAAGGCTGGGCAAATTATTACCTCCCACCTATGTCTTGGTTTAACCAGAGCTGTATTAAAAAGGGACTTTACTAAAACTTCATATTCTCTGTGTGATAAAGTACTCTGATCAAGGTCTTCGCAAACACCAGCACCTATGTGCCTAGCTTTAAACTGATGAGTGGCACCTGTAAGTCTAAGAGAAAACCGTAGGAATGCACTAATGAAATCTGATGACTCGAGCTGTCAATAGGGAAGAAGACTGGGATATCATATAGAAAGATTCACTGCCTTTGGCGACCAAAGTAATAGAAATGGAATGAAATTTAATAGTACAGAGTACAAGGTTATGACCTGAAGGGCCAGTAACAATAATTTTTGCTACAAATGAGGAGTGCTTAAGTTGGAAATATTCAAGGAAAACAAAAGAAGAATTTGAGCAGAAAATGGGATGAATATGAGCAATCAGTGAGGGGGATCATTCAAGGAAGGTAAATATGATCACAGAAATGTTCTTGTGTGAGCTATTCCCAGTAGCTGCTGCTGTTTTACACTGGCACCACTACCTATTTCATTTCACCATGTACAGCTGTGATTGCAAATGTCAAGAGCAGGGGTTCTAACAAGAACATATGCAATGAGTGATTGGTACAGTGAGAAAACTGTGTTTCATATAGGAAAAGGCTCAATGTACATTTAGAGGGGAGAGATTTGTTCTCCATAAATATACTAAGGGAATAAATACTGTGGAGGCAGAGAAGAAAAGTAGAGGGAGCAAGAGGTGAACTGCTGTTTCAGATAAAGGACAGTTCTGGCACAGGAACAACATATGTGTATTCGGATTATTAGTAAGACATATGTGGGAAATTTTAAAAAGGTCCCTGATCTTTAATGCAGGAAAATCTGTAGCTGCCTGTCTGTAGAAGTAGTTGGTTTAAAACAATTATACTTGTTTGAAGACAAATGCCACCATCCTTACAAACAGGCCTCTTATGACTTGGTAACACCAAGTGACCCAGAAAATCCACTCCATTTTTCACTCCCTGTGTTCACCATATATGTAAGCATTTGGCTGAACTGCCAGGTGAATGGCTCAGTTTGACAGGGTGAAGGAATAATAAAGAGTTTTTTGTCTTTCTTCAAAGGACAAGCAGCGGCTCCAATCTTTTCGCCATGATAGGAAGATACAGTAGAGTACAGCTCAGTTTTGAGCTCCAATGCGAACTTTTCACGTGCCTATGGGTGGTGCTTTTCATTTGCCTTCACTTCCTATATATAAAGTGGAGTTAGATGCAAACACCTCCGATAGCCGGGAGTAGTGCTGAGAGCTATGCTGGCATAAAAACCCATGAGGGCTTTCCAGTAGTTTGTATTTCTGGAGTTACATTTAAATTATGTATCTGTGAGCACAAACAACTGCATTCTTCTCTCGCTTCTCCACTCTTCCCTGTTTTCCCAATTTTATTCTTGGTAGGACAGGGAAAGCAATTTACCAATGGAAAAATTGTGCTGGATGGAATTCAGGTTCAGTATTGTCAACACAATTGTTAGTAGTTTGTGGCAGCAAAATGCTTCTGCCTGGTGCTGTAAGGGAAATTAAGTAAAATGATTCTAATTTTCTTCTCAAATTATGCCAGACTTCATTAGTTGGACTAAACATATGGAGCTTGTTTGAAAACCGCTATTGCTCTTGTCTTTGGATATTAAGTGAACAGGACCAGGGAGAGAACACATGACTTGTTCTGTTATTTAATAAAAAATTACATTTATGGTATTGCTGAATCACAGTGTCAACTAAACATCAGCGTGAAATTCCAGACTGATAGACTGGGAGGCAAACACACTGAAGAACAAAGCTCAACATATTGTGTATTTCAAACTTACAGCCAGGTATGCACAATTAGCACACAAAGTCACCTTATCATCACTGAAGTCAAACCACAATTTTGATGAAATAGTAAACCAGTCAGAAAAACAAATGAAGTTATGCTGACTTCAACAGGAGAGGGGATTTGGGGGATAAGGCGACTAGGAAGAAGGAGGGCTAAGTAGTACTTCATTTATTCCACTAAGCTTGAAAATTGATCTGCACTACCAGATTATGTGCCTGGCTGGAGTCCAATTCACTTCAACTTTGAGAGATCAGGCCTTAATTAGCAAGAGTTTCAGTGAAAGTCGAGTGCTAATGGGAAGAGTGAAGGTTGCACCTAAAAAGCAAGGAAGAGGGAGATCACTGCAGCTGGGACAGAGGGATCATCACCTGTGTGCTTGCTGTTGACATGAGCCTTCATATCTGCCTCTTCCATAGTGACAAAATCACACGCTGTACAGCAAATGGAGAACATCCACTGCTCTTTATCCACGTGGAGGGACATATGACTGACAAACTGGACATTCATCTCTGTCTCAAACCCACACACATGACAGCTGCAGGCAGAAGGGAATTCAAGAGCAAGAAACATTAAAAAACAAACCACAAACAGAAGCATGTTGCCTTTCTCTGAATTTGCAAGAAAAAACTCACTTGCACAGATTTCTTCTCTTCCTCACTGTTGAATGTTCACTGCAAGATTCTTTTGTCTGCTGAACTGCCTTTGAACTGATGGCCATGCCAACGTGATTAAGGGCAGGCACAATGCAACAATCCTGTACATGCTATGATGACGCTAAATAATCATAAAGTTAATTAAAAACTACAGAATCCAGATGCTGCGCATCACCTAGCTGATTCCTTTGGGCAATACGAGGCATTGCAGCTTTGCCAAGACGTTTAGTATGGCTGATACACTGACAAACAGAGAGCTTGCTGCACACTCCAGGAGTTATTTTCAGGCCCTGGAATGGTTCCCATGCCAGACTGGGATCTTGTGCAAAACTGCCTGGCAGTTTCAGTGTAAGCAAGTAAAAATGGGTTCAAACATTTCTTATGCTTGACTGGAAAACAGCAGTCATCAACTATGCAAATAATTAGCAGGGATACAGATTTCACAGCCAGTGCATAAACAGAGTGATATCAAGAGGCAATGGAAAGGACCCTTTAATTTAACTTCCCTTGCAGAGTTCTCCTCTTGCTTTGATTAGGCCATTAACATTTAAAACAAGCCAAAAACATTTTAAAAGACGTATACTCAAGGGCACTATTTTGCTTTCCCAGGGGGATGGACTAGATAATCTAATCCAGCAGGTCTCGTTTATATCTTACTTCTATGATTTTGTAATTAAATCTGCTCTTGGCACTTTGACTAAGAGTGATCTGGTAATCTGCTTGGCCACTTGAGTGTATATCACAGTTTGCAGAGCGCACAACAGTGCATACAACAAGCAGAATGTCCAAATATCCATTTTACCTGGGCAATTCCTTATAATTTTTCAGGCCAATTCTCCTAAAGGTTTTCCTTCTTTCATCATGTTGGTCACTGAATGTATATACCTCTATCAAACGGAGGAAATGTGTATATCGATATAACAATTCTTATTATGCTTTATCAAACGGAGGAAATGTGTATATCAATATAACAATTCTTATTATGCTTTACTGTTTGATTCCATACATTTGGCTGAAAACAATGGAGTTGTCAGAGGAAACTGGAAACACAGTGCTCTACATTTGCCGTGAATCTGTGTACACAAAATTTCAAAGAACACTGCATAAAAAGTTAAAGAGGCTTCTAAGAGCCCGTCTGCTTCACAACACTTGAAAAAAAACCAACCCCACACCAAACCCCAGAGTCTTTCCCAATGGCTGGCCAAGTCAAACAGCATGAGGCAGCCAGCTGGGTTTTGCTGCTTAGCCCAAGTCAGATACAGGCAAGACAGATACTTCCACCGCAGTTTCCACCCTGTGACACCAGAAGGGTGGCCCTGTAACGCGTCCTTAGCAGGCAGGTAAGACATTCAGATTCCAGCAGCTGGGGTGCAGCCCTTGTCTGGGTCCTCACCTGTAGTAATAAGGGTGCTTCTTTCCATCGCTGCCTTCAGAAGTGACAGCGCTGACAATGTCCTCAGTGTCTGTACTCACCAGCTTCACAGAATGGACGGTCAGGTGCTGGTTCAGATTAGCACGGCACTTAGCAGCATAGGGGCACAAGTGGCATTTGTATTTTCTCTCTTCTGAAAAAGAAACGGAAAACCTTAAATGTATACTTCATTTTGAAGCAAGCTATTTTTAAAGCTGCCAGTAACCAAGTATGCATTCCTTCGGAGCCTTTTCCGAGCAGCTTTCAGAATGAGGTACTTTGGAAGCTCAACATTTTGGAAACTTATAGGAGTTCACAGCAATTACTCAGAAAAAAAACTAATTTGGAGGTAGTTTAGGGCTATTTTTTTTTTTAACTTACTCTACTATTTGTAGTCAAGTAATATAAAACTTCATAAACTGGGAAACTGGGGCAACTGCTGCTCTGAGAGCTGCAGCAAAGCCAGTAGAGAAACAGGTCAATAATCTACAACTACTTCCTTTACTTAGCATCTTTGATTCTTGGGTCCAGTTATTCTTGAGGTTGCTCGTATGATCACTTGCAGACAGTGGATGGTTGATGATTTTGTGTTAAAATCTGAGGGTGGGGAGGAAAGGTAACGCTGTATCATTAGGCCAGTTCCAAAGACAAACTAACAAAAAAACCCTAACTCAAAGAACAGTTGAAGAAATGAAAAAAATTCATCATGAATTTCTGATACTTCACAACTTAAACAATGTTAAATAAAAATGATTTATTTTAAATTAAACATTTTTAAATCCTGGCACCACATTTTTTGTGCGTGCCAGGCTTTATTTTGCAAAGAGCTGACATTACATCAGCTTTCATAACTTTTCCCTTTGAGGAACTTTTGCTCTAAATTTGAAATATAATGCTATAAGTGTTAGGGGAAAGGCATTCAACAGAGCAGCTTAGGACTAAGAAAACCCCACGATGCCACGGAACAGAGCATTTGAACCTTGTCAGCATGGCTCTACTAGATGGTACAACATACACTGGCGCTACAGCAGCAATATTTTTCAGCACTGCATCAGAAATCTTGCTTTCAAGACTTATTTTGTGCAGTTCACCTCAGCAGGCTGACAAGGTGCATCTTCCATATAAAAAAAATCATAGTTGATTCGAAGCTGATTCACTTTAAGAAAGTTGGTATGGGGTAGAACAGTCCCTGTTCCTCTCAGAACAACCGGATGATGAGAGCAAGGATGAATGAATGACAGTTTCACCAGATCTGAAACACAAAGGCCAAATCTTTTGTTGTTCAGTGACACTTAAAAAGCTCACGAGGTGAACAGAAGAAAGGCTGTGCCTTCTCTTCAGAACTCCATTAACAGGCTTGGTTAACCAGTTTGTATCTACAGGCTGGTCTACTGGAATCTGGACAAGCTTGAACATACACATTTTGTAAAGGTAAATAACAAGTAGTCTGTAAAGAAATAAAATGTCAGTTAACTCCCTGAACACCACTCCGACATTATGGCCTGTTTCTGCACTTGACTTTGCTCTCACACACTCTCCTGCTTACCTTCTTCCCCCTCCACTTAAACAAACCATAACAAACACACAGATTTCCTCAGTGCTGGATCAACAACCACAAAGCATCGGCTTACCTGTGTGCAGCGAGAGATGCCGGGACAGAGTCTGCTGTCGACCAAACACTTTCCCACACACGTCACAGGGAAAGAGCTGGTCATTAAATTTCCAAGATGGCAATCCATTTCCCACCTCCAGCCCCAGCTTTTCTGTTTCTATGCCAAAAACCACATAAACAGAAAGTCATATTTTAAGAACTCTGAAGACTTGCAGATTTCATCCTGTAGGTGTCATACAAAATGCAACACCTCAGCTGCATGCTGTGTGATGCGGCACACGAGTTCATGGAAACTCCCAATGAGGGAAAGGAAATTAATTCTTCATACAGCATCTTTCATACATACTCTAAAGCAGACACTTAGGCAAAGTGTTCCAGACACAGACATAGTCAAAAAGTTAAACCAGATGATGTAAAGAGCGAAGGTCACGAGTGAGCAGGGCAAAGCATTAACCTCTAATTCTGTTTTTGCGGAGACACCACTCCTTTGGCTTTTTCAATCACCCAACTTTCCCTGGTGCATGAAGGAGGCCTGGTCTGAGATGGTGGTCTGTTTTACACTGGATTATTATTCACATCTGAAGGAGGATTTCCAAACCTTTTCTTTTCTGCTGACACAGGAATGTTTGCTACATGAGCAGTCTTACATTGACGGAGAACAGATGATTGCTCAGAAAAACGTTAAACCAAGAGGACACAGCACACCAGTGACCGGGTGGCATCCGGCGTAAGCTCTACCCAGCACCTGCTGTGCTCAGGCATCAAAATCTCCAGCAGCTTAGAGGGTCATCCATTGAAAAACTGAGACCCAGAGCAAGCCATTATCTTTAAAGAAGTGTTCTTAATTCTTCCAGGAACATAGAGAATCTGCCATACAAAAAAGAAACTCTACAAAGCATAAAACACAGACGTGAAGGCACTCTGTAAGGAAGTAGAGAGAAAAGGACTGGGAATGAGGAAGAGAAAAAGTAGTGCACAGTGCTTCAGGAAGTTAAAAGCATGGGCAGTTTTGATCTGGACGGAAGGGAGCAGAGAGCCGATGAAGCCTGGGGATAGCAGTGATACTACTTAGCTGAAGAAGAGAAACGGTATCAGCAAGCCTTGTGTG